>Ga0180433_10004091_pt1 | contig 20711 bp, 19 predicted proteins | sample SS_ome_8_FD_132980 | JGI IMG/M metagenome (GOLD analysis project Ga0180433, IMG submission 132980) | Hypersaline lake sediment archaeal communities from the Salton Sea, California, USA - SS_1_D_1 metaG | ecosystem: Environmental > Aquatic > Non-marine Saline and Alkaline > Hypersaline >... | reverse complement strand
TTTTCCTCTAAAGTTACTGTTTTCCCTGAAAACTTGTAAATTTTCGAGGCAGGAAGACCGATAATGGAGTATCGACCCCATTTTTCACCACCTTGAACCGACTCGAACAGGTATGAATAGGGGCCATCAGCCAGTTTAAGGTAAACGCTTAATGGCGTTTCAAGATCAGCCAGCACATCACAGACCACCGGAATACGGTTGTATCCTTGTGCTGCCAGAGTTTCAAATTGCTTGGAATCCACGAGAGGCTATCTCCACAAATCAGGTAAAAAGAAGGGTTCAGGCACAAACTAGCCAGCAACGCCATCGATTTGACGCGATCTTACCTGTAATGTGATCTCGAATATTCATAACCAGAGCTTAACGCGTAATAAATCATAATGGAACGGGAAAAGCGGTAATAAGGTGCAATACTTGACATATATTAGTATTTAATAATATACTTGATAAAAATCAATTCGGAGGTCGCGCCATGAAAGCCCTGGTTACCCTGCTTGCCCTAGCCGCACTGGTACTGATCAGTCCGGTATCAGCAGAAACCTCCCTGTCTGGTGAGGAGATTCGTACACTGAAAGTTCAAATGGAATCTGTTGCCAGAGAGCTACTGAAAAATTCCAGCGAAGCTGAAATTGAATTCAGATACCAACACAGAAAATCTCTAGAGCGGCATAACTTCATCCGCAACAATCGTTCGCTCAGAGGAAAACTGGAACAGCTCTATTGCTACAAGATCAAATATCGTAAAACACCAGACGGGCGTTTACATTACGAAATTGAATCCCGTACTACTATCAACGGCAAGCTTTCCAGCCGACAAGCGCGGGCTTGATTATTCTCCGCCGTGAAACGAGAAATCCCTTCTTGCCGCAACAATGGAAACTGTAAACCCGGCAATCACATCTAGCAGCGCCATCAGGCCGAGAATAAAGAAAGTTGAGGTTCCACAGTCCTTGACCACCAGAAATTCAATCAGGAACAGCACGAAAACCACCATGGACAAGGTGTGATCGAGTACCGAAGCAACCCCGGTCCTTGTCGATTTGAATACCTCAATGTACAGGATAAACACCCCGAGAATGATATACAGGTCGCTTACAGTGAAAGACCACTGCGCTCCGGACACCAGTCCTACTGAATACATCTCGGCTGCCAGCGTAGCGTGGATGTCACCGGTTAACATGGCGATGTTATAGGCCACCAGTAACACGACAAACAGGGGTATTGCGCGAAAGATCATAGGATTATCCTGCAAGAAGAAATTATTTAAGCGGCATATTAACGGTTAAAGCCCGGTTAGAGAACCTCTTTCAATTGCGCCATGGAATCAATCACCAGATCGGGATGGTAGTTACGGATATCCTCGCCATGATTGTAGCCGTAACTCATACAGATAATCTGAAAACCGGCAGCCCTGGCGGCTTTCACATCACTTTGCGAATCGCCAAGCATCAGCGAGTCCGCAGCAGTGACGCCCAGTTTTTCAGCCGCGTGCAACAATGGCTTGGGATCAGGTTTTTTCACCGGCAGGGTATCGCCGGAAACGACTATCCCGAAAGCATCGCGAATGCCAAGCTGTTCGAGAATCGGTAAGGTAAACTGTTCGGCCTTGTTGGTAACGCAGCCAAGCTTGTAGCCCTGTGACTGCATATAGGCTATCCCCTCTTCAACACCTGGATACAGCACTGAACGCTTGCAGGTATTTTCAGCATAAAGATCCAGAAAGATCGGGTAGGCCTTATCAAAATCGGCATCATTTGGCTCACCGTTAAGTGTACCAGTCAGTGCACGACGTACCAGTCGTTCAACCCCATTACCAACCCAGTCCCTGACTTTTGCTTCCCCGTGAGGCTCTCGACCCAGAAGCGCCATCATTTCATCTACACACCAGGCCAGGTCAGGAACACTGTCTACCAGTGTGCCATCAACATCGATGAGCACCATTTGGGGTTTTCTGATCATAAGAAGCCTTTGAAATTTGACAGCGACAACATTCAGGGGACTGGTTCCATTAGCGTTTTACAGAAGTCTTATGCCGCAGGGATGCGGCATAGAAGCTTACAGGGAAGTATTTACAGCGTCTTCTGTAAACCGCTATGGAACAAGGCTAAAACAGCAGATTACTTTAACCTTTCACAGGTTTAAACTTTAGCCATCTCGTCGCGCATTTTCTGGATAATGCCATCATACTTGTTGGGATCATCTTCATTGCGACCACCGAAAATACCGGAACCAGAAACGAAAGTATCCGCACCGGCTGCCTTGATTTCGCCAATATTATCGGCTTTAACGCCGCCATCGATTTCCAGGCGAATATCCAGACCGGAATCATCAATAATCTTGCGTGCCTGACGTAGCTTGTCCATGGTGGCAGGAATAAAGCTCTGACCACCAAAACCGGGGTTTACGGACATCAGCAACACCATGTCAATCTTGTCCAGCACATAATCCAGGTAAGACAGCGGAGTTGCAGGATTGAATACCAGGCCGGCCTTGCAGCCTTCAGACTTGATCAGCTGAAGGGTACGGTCGATATGATCGGAAGCTTCCGGATGAAAGGTGATGTAGCTGGCACCAGCCTGGGCAAAATCACCGACAATGCGATCAACCGGGCTAACCATCAGGTGCACATCAATATCGGCGGTAATACCATGTTTACGCAGGGCATCACAAACCAGAGGACCAATGGTCAGGTTAGGAACGTAATGATTGTCCATTACGTCAAAATGAATGATATCTGCACCTGAGGCCAGAACATTGTCACACTCTTCACCCAGTTTGGCGAAGTCTGCTGAAAGGATGGATGGTGCAATCAGATCGTCTGAAGCCATGGTCATCTCCTGATATAATGCTAAATAAATCGAGAAGGCGACTGTACATCAAGAAAATATTTTTTTCAGCAACAAGGATCAATAATGACAAAAAAACCGGGCCGGCTTTTTCTTGTGCTCTCATTGCTGCTTCTTTTCTCGCCTGCCATCCTGGCATCCAATACAGCTGAAGAAGCTCGCATTCTGGCAGAAATTCGCGACCAGCTAAAACAGGGCGAAATCGTTGAGCTGCAGGCTTCCGGACAGCAGTTTATCGGCATTTACCAGAAATCGGCTCTACCGGTCACGCTCGGCGGCGTTCTCATTTTGCACGGACTGAATCAGAATCCGGATTCACCGGCGGTTATCAGGCCTTTACGCAACCGCCTAACCAAAAGCGGCTGGAATACACTATCAATTCAAATGCCTGTACCGTCCATGGACAGCAGTGGAAACCTTTTTCCTGAACTGGAGGCGGTTTATCCTGCCCTTGCCACGGAAGCGGCCGCCCGAATCACAGCTGCCGCGAACTACTTCGAGGAAAGGGAAATTTCCAACCTGGCTGTCGTCGCACACGGACTGGGAGCCAACATGGCGATCAGCTATCTCAGCGGTAACGCTGCCAAAAAGTTTCAGGCGCTGGTAACCATCAGCATGAATCATAATCAGCCTGGCAACTTTGCTGAAAGCCTGTCGCAGTTAAAGCTTCCGGTGATTGATATTTACGGCTCAAGAGATATCAAAGCCATTGTTACAGGTGCCGCCACTCGCAAGGAGGCGATTACAGTCGAAGCTGAAAATTCCTATTTCAGACAGAGCATGATTGAAGGCGCCGATCACTACTACAGCGGACTCGAACCAGAACTGCTCAGCACGGTCAGGGCGTGGCTGAAAAAAACATCCCCGCTTTCAAACTGAACTAGCTTTTGACCTGCACAACCAGCGAGTTGATACGGTTCTTCTGTAGCATTGAACGCTTGGCATTGAGTTCCTTTTTAGTCGATATGGGCGGTGTCATGACGCGGTAATAGATACCACCCTGCCTGATATTGACCTTCTGAATTTCTGCCTCCACGCCCAGTAATGCCAGGCGCGCTTTTTGCCGGTCAGCATCAGACATTTTTTTAAAAGAACCGACTTGCAAGCGGTAACTGACTTTTTGACTGGTTTCTGCCGGCGTTTCTGGTTCATCATCCATCACCGGAATGACTGTTTCATCATCGCTGATGATCACTTCCATTTCCGGAAGAATGCGATAGAAATCAAAACGCGGACGTTCCGGTTCTGACTCGCTCTTGGCTTGAGTCCTGTCTGATACCTGCTTGGCAGAACTGCCACTGGCAAGATAATCAGGAACGACGAGCTCCGTGCCGGGAGGCGTGAGCACGATCCAGCCGATTGCCACCAGCACTGAACCGAGTAAAAAACCGTAAAAAAAAGGCACCCAGGTGGGCACTGGCGGTTTTTTGGGCTTTTCCCGGGGTTCAACCCGTTTACGATAATCTCTGGTCATTGCTCTGACTGTGGTTACATCTGTTCAGGCGCTGAAACACCAATCAGGTTCAGACCGTTTCTCAACACTTCACGTACCGCGAGAATCAGCTTGATACGTGCATCACGCAGTTTCCCATCATCAACCAGGAACTGCGACTTGTTGTAGTAGCTGTGGAAGTCATTGGCCAGGTCACGCAGGTAATGTGTCAGCTGATGCGGCTCTTCATTCAGTGCCGCCATTTCAACTACTTCAGGATAACGCGACAATTGTTTCATCAGATCTGTTTCATGCTGTTCAGACAACAACTCAAGATTTTCCATCCCAGCAGAAGGCTCAACAGACAGCTGTTTTTCACCTGCCTGACGGATAACAGAGCAGACCCTGGCATGTGCATACTGTACATAGTAAACCGGGTTATCATTGGACTGGGATTTGGCCAGGTCCAGGTCAAAATCCATGTGCTGTTCACACTTACGCATGACATAGAAGAAACGCGCTGCATCGCGTCCGACTTCCTTGCGCAACTCCCGCAAAGTCACAAACTGGCCGGAGCGCGTGGACATCTGTACTTTTTCACCTGAACGGTACAAGACAGCAAACTGAACCAGTAAAACATCAAGACGATCCTTGTCCTCGCCCATGGCTTCCAGGGCGGCCTTAACTCTCGGGACATAACCATGATGATCTGCACCCCAGACATCAATAACCCGCTCGAAGCCTCGTTCCAGCTTTTGCATATGGTAGGCGATATCAGAGGCAAAATAAGTCATCTGGCCATTATCACGGATCACCACACGATCCTTTTCATCGCCAAAATCGGTGGACTTGAACCACCAGGCTCCTTCTTTTTCATACAGATGACCTGATGCACGTAACTTGTCGATCGCCTTGTTGACCGCACCAGATTCAACCAGCGATTTTTCAGAAAACCAGTCCTGGTAGGTGACACCAAACAAACCCAGGTCATCACGGATATCGTCAAGAATGGTATTGAGGGCGAGTTCAAAAACAAAACGGTAGCGGTTATCACCCAGCAATTGCTTTGTGCGCGCGATTAAGGCATCAATGTGTAATTCCTTGTCACCGCCGGCTGGTTCGTCATCAGGGACATCGGCAAACACTTCTTCAGTCGAGTGGCGGTAATCATTACCATGCTCACGGTGCAGGGTAGCCGCAATGTCCCACACATAGTCACCGCGATAGCCATTGGCAGGAAATGTCAGTTCCTCATCTGCCAGCTCCAGGTAGCGAAGCCATACCGAGGTCGCCAGGATATCCATCTGTCGACCGGCATCATTAACGTAGTACTCGCGATGAACATCAAAACCGACGGCTTCCAGCAGGTCGGCAACCACCGCTCCGTAAGCTGCACCACGGCCATGGCCGACATGCAAAGGACCGGTCGGATTGGCCGATACAAATTCAACCTGCACCTTTTTTCCCTGACCAAATTCCGAACGACCGAACTGATGGGACTGTTCAAGAATTTCCGGAATCAGGCTGTGGTAGGCATTTGCGGCAAGCCGGAAATTGATAAATCCGGGCCCTGCAATACTGACCTCATCCAGCCAGTCTATGTCGGCAATGTTTTCAATAATTTTCTCAGCCAAATCCCGCGGTTTCATGGCTGCCTTTTTGGAAAACATCATCGCCGCATTGGAGGCAAAATCACCGTGCGATGCATCGCGGGCGCGCTCGATCATCGGCTGTTTATCCACTGCCTCGGAAAAAATGCCTTGCTGGTGCAATGCATGCAGAGCGGACTGCATCAATTGTTGTATCTGCTGTTTCATGAAATGACTGCCGGGTCCAGAATAGTAATGGCCTAAAACGGGGACGAAGCATACCACGAGATGTCACGAGTAAAAATCCTGCGGATCGACATCAATCGACCACCTGACCTTTTTAGCCTGTGGCAATCGCTCAATTTCCGGCAGCCAGCGGTGCAGAAAATCGTGAAGACCTGGTCGGCTTGCTGTCTGCAGCAACAAATGGAAGCGGTGTACCCCTTTTTTACGCTGCATGGCTGCCGGCACCGGTCCCCAGAAAGCAATGGCCTGTTGAGCCCGCTCATCTGCCAGCTGATGTGCGGCCTCCAGGAAACTTTCCGGTAAATCTGCCTGGCTGGCTTCGGCACGTATCAACACCTGGAAGCCAAAAGGCGGGAATAAAGCCTGTTCACGCTCATGCAGGGCCTGCCGTGAAAAGGCCTCGTAGCCCTGCTGAATCAGTAGATGCAGTAACGGATGATCCGGATGACGGGTCTGAATGACCACTCTGCCGGACTTGTCTGCCCGCCCGGCACGCCCGGCCACCTGCATCAATAGTTGTGACATGCGTTCACTGGAACGAAAGTCTGTGCCATAAAGACCGACATCCACATCCATGACAACCACCAGTGTGACATTGGGGAAATCGTGTCCCTTGGCAAGCATCTGCGTACCCACCAGTAACTGGTGTTTACCTTGTTTTATCGCCTCGAGCTTTTCGTGCATGCTGCCTTTTTTGCGGGTTGAATCATGGTCGATGCGCACACAACTGGTATCCGGGAAATAACGTGCCAATACCGTTTCAATCTGTTCTGTGCCCTGCCCCAGCGTTATCAGATTTTGATGACCACATTGCGGACACTTGGGAGGCACAGGCTGTTGATGGCCGCAGTGATGACACCACAGACGGTTCTTTGCTGCGTGCAGCGTCATGCGCGCATCGCATCGTGGACATTCTGACACCCAGCCGCAATCATGGCAGGTGAGTACCGGGGCATAACCGCGGCGATTAAGAAAAACCATCACCTGGTTACCTTTCTGCAGTTCCTCGGCAATCAGCCGTCGGGTGACCGGAGAAAAGCCTCCGTCCAGCCGTACCGAGCGAATATCAATCAAGTCGATGGCTGGCAAGCGGGCATTGCCGGCACGCTCGCTCATTTTCAGCAACTGGTAATTGTGCCGATAGGCATTTTGTAATGATTCGAATGACGGTGTTGCAGAACCCAGTATCACTGGACAGTTTTTTTGCTTACCCAATGCGACAGCCATATCTCGCGCCGAGTAACGGAAACCTTCCTGCTGCTTGTAGGACTGGTCATGTTCTTCATCCACAATGATCAATCCTGTCTGTAATAAAGGCGTGAACACGGCCGATCGCGTGCCGATCACCAGACGTGCGCGGCCACTGATCGCCTGTTGCCATGCATAGGCTCTCTCTCTTTCAGAAAGCCCGGAATGCAGCGTGACAAGCGGTTCGCTGACACGTGCCTGAATACGTGATACCAGCTGGGGTGTCAGTGCAATTTCTGGTACCAGCACCATGACCTGCTGACCACGCGCCAGTATTTCATTGGCTATTGCGATATAGACTTCCGTCTTGCCACTGCCAGTTACCCCATAAAGCAATGAGACCTGAAAACCTGATTGCTGCAGCACAGCATCAACTGCGCGCTGCTGCTCCGGGGTTAATATCGGAGCAGAATCAGCAGCCGGCTGCGGAGGTTGCTCCAGGTTCTTTTCGGTCTGCTGTAAAAATCCTTTGTCCACCAGCGCTTTTATTGCAGCCTGGTAATTGCCGAACTTTTCAGACAATTCCTGTCGACCCAGCGGATCGCGGTGATACTGCATGAATTGCATGATTTGTTGCTGACGGGGCGCCCTTTTCAACTCATCGGCTTCAAGCCCGGCTCCTGCCTCGGTCAATTGCCAGGCTTTTTCCGTTTTATTAACCAGAGCCTCGCCCTTGCGTAAATAAACGGGTAATGCAGACAGTATTACCTCCCCGGATGGATGATGATAGTAGCCAGCCACCCAGCGCAAAAACTCAATGTAACCGCTTTCCAGCAAAGGAGTATTATCAAGAACTTGACTGACAGGCTTGAGTAATTCGGGCGCAACCTCGGACTGCTGTACAACCTCAACCAGAATCGCGATACGTTCACCCCGACCAAAGGGTACCCGCAGACGTATACCGGGCCCAAGCTCATCAATGCTGATACCCTCTGGAGGTAAATAATCGAAAAGCGCGCGCAATGGCACGGCAATGGCAACTCGTAATACGGGGTTGTTCGACATCGCTACACTTTAACAGAGCAGTTACCCACGAGCAGCCCAAAAACCTGTGGATAACTTTGTGGAAAAAAACCAGGGCCAGTGTTTAGTTCATATCCTGGAGCATCGATAAAAATAATTTTATGTACAAATAAGTTAACCTTTTTCATTTAAAATCATATAGTTATCAAAATTGACTATACGCCAGAAAGTTAAAGAAAATTGTTCCTATTAACTGCTATGTTATTGAATTAATTTGTGTATAAGTAAAATGACAATTTCAATGGATTACCAATCATGGATATTCTGAATACCCTTTCCCGGGCCATTTCCGAGGCCACCGGTACATCCTTCAAGGCTGACAGTAATCAGCATACTGCAGGCGGGTCAATAAATCAGACAATGAGAATATCCGATGGTCATAACAGCTACTTCGTGAAAACCAACCGGCCTGGGCTGTTATCCATGTTTGAGGCCGAGTCTGCCGGTTTAAAGGAACTGGCTCAAAGTGATTTTGTGATTCCTGAAGTCATCTGCTCTGGAAGAAATTCTCAAACAGCCTGGCTGGTCTTACAGGATCTGCAACTGGGCGCGGGTAACCAGCAGTCATTTGCCAAAGCAGGAGAAACCTTCGCCGGTATGCATCATATTCGTAATGAGCGCTTTGGCTGGTCAATGAACAATACCATAGGATCAACTCCTCAAATCAATGACTGGACTGCCGATTGGGGTGAATTCTGGAAAACACAGCGCTTTGGCTACCAGATAAAACTTGCTGCAGAAAACGGCTTCAGTCGAAAATTGATTGACCAGGTCTCACTCCTGGCCTGCGAATGCCAGCTATTTTTTACCCACAATCCTTTTCCATCATTACTGCATGGCGACCTGTGGTCCGGCAATCTTTCATTCGATGAACAGGGACAGCCTGCGATTTACGATCCGGCTGTTTACTACGGTGACCGAGAAGCTGATCTTGCCATGACAGAATTGTTTGGTGGCTTCAATCGCAGCTTTTACGACGCCTACAACCGGGCTTTTCCGCTGCATGAAGGCTATCAGGTACGCAAAAGACTTTATAACCTTTACCATATTCTCAATCACATGAACCTGTTTGGCGGAGGCTATGAGCACCAGGCGCTTGCCATGACCGAAAGCCTGCTTGCAGAATTACGCTAAAATCCTAAATGATTCCAGTTGTCATTTCTGCCTGCACAGGAGGCGGCAGGATAATTCAAATTCGTTTGTAGCTGACAAAATCAAACGCAAACTTATGACGTTCATCGGCTGCATGATGTTCACGCGAAACTTCGCGCCACTGTCGCGCATCCCATTCCGGAAAGAACGCATCACCTTGCGGTTCAGCATCCACCAGTGTCAGTTCCAGGCGATCTGCCCTGGCCAGTAACTGTTGATAGAGATTGGCTCCTCCAACAATGAAAACCGGCTGCTGGCCGGGAACCAGGGCGATTGCTTCTTCTATTGAATGTACAACCTCTGCATTTTCAGGCGCATAATCCCTGTCACGCGTTATCACGATATGGCGCCTGTCAGGTAAAACACCCGGTAGCGACTCCCACGTTTTGCGTCCCATAACAATGCTATGGCCCAGTGTCAGCTTTTTGAAATGCTGCAGGTCATCAGGCAGGCGCCATGGCAGTTTGTTATCGATTCCGATAACCCGGTTTTTTGCCAGTGCGGCGATCAGAACAATTTCAGACATCCGGTTTTTACCCTGGCTAGACCGAAAAAGGATAAGCTATTGGATCATGATGCTGATAACCGGTCACCTCAAAATCATCCATGGTAACCCAGGTTTCCAGGTCTTCGAGGGACTTGATATCGGGATTGATTTTCAGCTGAGGGGGCGCAAACGGTTCACGTTTTAACTGTACATCGCGCATCAGCTCGAGTTGATCCTCGTAGATGTGGGCATTTATGATCTGGTGATAGGCCATGCCAGGCTTGTTACCGGTGATCTGTGCCATCAGTGCCAGAAATACATAGACCTGGATCATGTTGAAATTCAGCCCCAAAGGCACGTCGCAGGAGCGCTGGTATGAGGTGAGATAGAGCTTGTCACCCAGCAGTGAAAAAGTATGGGTATGCATGCAGGGGCGCAGGCACCCCATATGGAATTCACCTGGATTATAGAAAGACAGGATTTCGCCGCGGTCATCAATACCCTGCTTCAGGTCATCGACGATCTTGCGCAACTGGTCAACATGTCCACCATCAGGCTTCTGCCAGCTCCTGCCCTGCACACCATTTCCCCATTCAGCTATTTTTGAACAATATCTTGTCCATAACTCCATAATTAGTGCTAAGAAAATCATGTATAAAACTTTAAATTTAAGATTCAATTATTGGAAATGTTTTGCTGCAATCGCAAGAACGACTGTTTCCTGATTCATTTTAGGCATAACTACCAAATAGTCTAATAATTCAGATAATGCAGTTACCCTTACATCTGAATCCTTAATATTCACCAAATAATGGATGGCTTCATCAATATTATTGTTTTTCAGATATTCATAAGCAAGAAATGAATAAGCTTTTGACTGATCTCTCAATCTCGTAATTTTACCCAACCATTCAATAGATTTTTGCATATCACCATTAAGATAATGAGCATAAGAGATATGTTTTCGAACGTAATCCTTATCTGATGCAAGCCTATAAATAGTCATTAACGATTCAATATTTTTTTTCTTAGCCAATATCGCTAAAGCATCATCATCAATTCGTCCAGTTAATAGCTTACTGTTTATGTCATCGCTAAAAACTAAATTACATTTCAAGATACTTTCAAAATAAAGCGAAGGTGTATATCCCATACCAGGAATACTTATACTCCCATATTCATTGATATAATTTTGTATTAGCCCACCAGCCTCATCACATAATCCCACATCAGCTAAAGCAAAAATAAATCTATCTTTATGATTGTCACTTGTATTATTAAGAGCATTCAATATTAATTTATGACTTTCGTCTTTAAAGCCAAGATCGAACAATTTCGTTGCGGCCTCTTTGATCACTGTACTATCGCTATTGCATGCATTACCACACAGTTTAACCGTCTTATCGACCTCATCTGACGTAGATGCCAACCTAGCCATAGTCGAATATTTATAACCCAACCCATATTTTTCTTTAAAAGCTTGAGCTAAGACTTCATCGCCCATCAACGAATATGCAGCAGTAATATGACCTAAAGAGCTTCCTTTATAACCATCGCTTTTTCTAAGCGTGTAATGAACATCATGCTCAATCGCACTATCAAGCACATCGTAAGCCTTTTCTTTAAATCCAGAGCGATAATAAGCTAGGGCAAGATTAGTTTTTATTTCTACCCTATCTCCATGCCACATTTTTAAATAGGTATCAGGATATAGTCTTTTATCATCCTCATCCTTAAATTGATCAATTGCGAGAAGTAATTTCTCGAATGCATACTGAAAATCGATTTCCGACTGATGCTTTAAAGCTGCATTAATAAATGCAATAAAAGACTCTTTTTCTTCTACAGAAAGCAGATCAACAAGAATTTTATCAATTAAAACATCTGTTGGTTTCGGATTTATTTGATTATCAGTTACTACGGGTGATTTGCTTTCCTGAGTTTCCTCTATCACCTTCTCAGCTATGGCTGATTGTTTTACTACAGGACTTGTTTGAAATTCGTCATTTTTACTTTTATCGAGAAATATACCAATACCTATTGCTGCAACCGCTAGAATCCCTGCTGATAAATAAACCACCTTGTTGTTCATCTTGATTTCCTCGAATAAATATTCAATAAATGATATTACTTTTGACTAGCAATCAAAATTTGGTTTTCTAGCTCTTCAATTGCTTCTATTAAATCGCTTTTATATTCAACAAAAATTTGTTCATTTTTAAATCTACTGGCATTATGCGCAATAGCATTTCTACGATTTCGCCACTTTTTCTTTGGCGCAATGATCTTTCTCACATGAGGCAGACTCCCTAAAACCTCTTCAACAAGCGAAATATCTGGAATTCTATCTGTTTTATATTCAGTATCGAAATTTCTGATGGGCTTTGGACATTGAGATGTTTCATCTGACAAAAAACGATCCCATTCTTTAATTTTTAACTGCAACTTCTTTTTTAACCCTAAAGATGCAAAGAGCTTTAAGCCCCCTTCCAAAATCGACCACATGGAAAGATATGCCATTTCAAATGACATCTTTTCCTCATATAGAAGAGCATCTTTCTGACGCTTATCTAGTAATGTCTAGTAATGCAGTAAATTCTAATTTTAGTTCTTTTATCTGGCTCATAGTTGGAAGTTAGATACAAATCGGATGATATTAAATATTGACTGCCTCTTACTATTTACTATGGCCAGATTTTAAACTGCTACAGGCGCTTTAATCCCTGGGTGAGGGTCGTACCCAACTAGCTCAATATCTTCAAACTCATAATCATAGATGCTATCTGGTTTCCTCTTAATTACCAGTTTTGGCAATTTTTTCGGATCACGACTTAATTGAGTCTCTACTTGTTCAAAATGATTTGAATAAATATGAGCATCACCAATTGATACAACCAACTCTCCCAACTCAAGATCACACTGATCAGCTAGAAGATGAACCCATAATGCTGCCTGAGCGATATTAAACGGATTCCCTAAAAACAGATCATTCGAGCGAATCGTCAACATCAATGAGAGCTTGTTTTCAGAAACATAGAATTGATACAGCAGGTGACATGGGGGAAGTGCCATTTTACCGTTCTTGGCGTTCTCCTGTGGGCTTACACCTTCATCTGGGAGGTATTCAACGTTCCAACCATGAAAAAGGATTCTACGGCTATTAGGATTGTTCTTAAGTGAGTTTACAACGTAGTCGATCTGATTGATTGTCTTTCCTTCTTTAGTAGGCCATGCCGTCCACTGCTTGCCATATACTGGACCTAGCTCTCCTTCTTCTGTGGCCCATTCATCCCAGATTGTTGCCTTCAAATCATTAATGTTGGTGCTTCCCGAAACGAACCATTTCCATTCGTGGAAAATTGATGGAAAATGAACTTTCTTTGTTGTTAGCAATGGGAAACCCTCGTTAAGGTCAAATCGCAGCATACGACCAAAAACCGATACTGTGCCCGTTCCTGTCCTATCGCCTTTCTGAACGCCATTTTCCATTACGTCTTTTAGCAAGTCTAAATATTGCTTTTCTGATGTTGTCATAATATTTTCTCTTCTGAATTCTGTTCAATTGTATCTAGGCGATTAACATCCACAAGTCGCAATTTTTTCAATTCTTCATATCTCTCAAGATACTCTGATATGGGTAGTCCGTTCTCTAATTCTTTATGCAGCCTATATACATTCTTATCAAATGCTTCATATACAGAACGGAGAGTGACCACATTGATTACGGCATCTAACTCACAGACTTCATTGAAAGCCCAGTCAATGTAATTGTCTAAAGAACTTAGCCTTTTGTGATTAGTAAATTGTTGTACTTGCTGTTTAAAAGTATCTGTATCTAGTAATGCCTTTCTAAAGTCGTCTGCATTCTCTAGCTCATATTCTTGAATCAACCTAACAAAAAGCCGCGTAATAAAGCGGTTTCTGAACATGTGAGCGCAAGCGTCCTCACTAATTCTAGCCGCTCTCCTTAAAAGACCAACTTCATTTGACATATACTTAGATGCTAATGGCCTGCCATCATCGCCAATAAAAAAACGTCCGTGGTCATTTTCAGAGCCAATTGTTTTCTTAATTATCTGAAGCCGCGTGATACGAGCATAAGTTTTAATAACAGCTAAATCCTGCTTTAACACAGGAATGAATCTTTCTTGGTTGTCATCACGCTTTAAAGTGATCAATCGAAGAAGGGGATTTTCCTGTGATAGCGCCTTCTCATAATCGGCAATAGTCAACATAGATAACTCACTGATGCGCGCGCCTGTAATTTCAAGCAACTTCAGCATCGCATTTCTGCGCCTATCCAGCAGCTTTTTATCGAGCTTGTCTAAATTGTCAGACCGGATTAAAGGTATGGCATCATACAAAGCATCAATTTTCTTTTCTGATATTGCGTTTCGATTTTTTGTTGGGCTTTCAGTGTCAAATGATTTGTGATGCCAACTAACACTTTTAATAAAACCATTTTTGGTGTTTTCTGCCGCAATATTATAAGTCTTTTTGAAAGCCTTAATTGAATCAGTTACAAAATCTGGATTCCCGTTAAGATTCCCTACAAAGTCTAAAAAAGTAAGAGTCTTCCTTCCAATATCATTTAGCTTATTAGATTCACGCTTTCTTGCTTCTGGGTTAATCTCGTTTCTTTCTGCTCTAAGTCCATTAATAAACAATGTGAAGCGACTATCGTTCATCCGATAGAAATCTATCTTGTTAAGATGGCAATAACGAATAATATGGCTGATGTCTTTTGCGTATTGTAGAATGGTCCCACCTGGATCACCTGCATGTCCTCGGCTTTTTCCTTTATTGTAAAGCTCAAGTACGAAAGCATTTGCGATTAAACAAACCTTTCCATCTGGGTAAGTCATAAATGAGAGATAATTAGCTTCTCTTGGCTTGATTTCACCTGTCCTTGAATCGAAGAAATAAAATAAATCCATTTCTCCCATTACGTTATAAAGCTTTTTTTTCTTCATACGCTATTTAGCCCTGAATGGAGTTATGTTTGATTGATCTAACATCTCATTAAAAGGCTCTGAATTCATGGTTAGCATTGCCATCATTTTTTTTATGGTTTGCTGGGATTTATCTAGTCTTACAGACTCGCTTCTTGTCTTGGCAATAGTTTTAATATCACCACTAATTTCAGTAATCGTTTGCAGAAGGGCAAAGTTTACTTTTCTGAGGTCTTCAATATCATCTTCTTGTTGCTTAACAAGTTTAGCCAAACCTGCTCTAGTTCGTTTATTTGGAGCCTCATCCTTTTTGACAACTTCTTCGATACTTTGTCTGGCAGATATTCTTAATTTATCAAACTCCTCAAATCCACCTGAAATGATTTCAGCCGTTACTCGTTTAACAGTGTTTATTGATGTTGACTTGATTCCTAGTTCTTCATTCTCATATATGGCATACAACCCACCCTGAGATTTCAACGCCTTTGTGAGAGCTTTGTCGCTCCTGTACTTTTCAGGTGTTTTGCATATTTGTAATAAAAGTTTACGCAACGCTTTAACTGTAGCCTCACTTGCCTTGTTTCGCTCATCAGCCATCAGTTTTCTCCCTAACAGTCACCACTAATTCATATTTATTGCCATCATCATCTTCAAAGAAATCTGGTTCCATTTGGACTTCACCACTATCAATTAATTGACTGATGTAGTCTTCAAGCTCATCTGTCTCTAATATTGTAAAGTCTGATGTTCCGTATCTCTTGGAAAGAAGTTCTTTTAGTTCTTTATGTTCATCAATGGTTTCCGCTAAAAATTGCGCTTTTGCATGAACCAATACTGCGCCTGGACTTGTTTCAGTAATGTAGTGATATAAATGTTGTGCATCCGTGTGACCCAAAAACCACCGCAAGGTATCCATGCCACCAAAACCACTTCCCCAAAAGAAGCTTAATGCGAAGAATCGCCTTAATTGATGCTGACGTATGTAGTATCTTTGGCCGAGCTTGTTAAGTGGCACTTCAAAGTAATCACAAAAGAAATCAATACTCTGATGCACTAATTGTTGATAGTTATCAATTGACTGAAATTCATTAGCATGCTGAATTGAAGGTGCATCAAATAACTTACCAGTTTTAGTGATAAAGCCATATTTAAGAAAAAGCTCTTGAATTTCTTTCAAGACCTTTATCATCTCAACACCCATTTCATCAATTGGTCGAGCAACGAGGCTTCTTTTGCCTTCCAGTAAGCTTGTGCTTTTAGCCTTTCTGAATAACATATACCTTTCGGTATCATCAAGACAACTTGATGCATACAAACTATCTAATTCAGCCTGTCTTCTTGCCATCAATGCCCCAATAATGAGAGCCGCACCTCCGTAATAAACGCGAATTAGATTGGCAAAAGCTTTATTTGAGCGAAGCTCTTCTGCGCGTCTACCAGAGGCGTCACCTCTCTTGTGATCTAATCCCCAACGCTCTATTCCTAGCTTTTTTATTTTTGGGCTTAAGCAGGCTATAAATTCATCTTGGCTTAGTAACTCCTGAATTTTCTCTGATTGTTCTTCTGTTATATCACGCAATTTTTCTGAATAGAGCTTTAATATAGAATCTAATGATTCGATAAAATGTGATGCATACTTGATATGAAACTGAACTGCATTGTTGATTGATTCAAAAATAATACTGCTCGGTACTGTCGTGAATCTTCCCTTATGTAAACTATCGGTTGAAAAATTTACAAACGCTTCCACGCTTTCTACCGTAGGCAGTGGAAGGTTTTCGAGGTGGAATTCTCTATCGCGCAACAGATTAATTGCTCTAATAGCCTTTTGAAACTTTCTACCCCCAGATAAGCTAATTGAATCTTCAATATCGCTCTTGGTAGGCACAGCAGGGAATTCACGAGCATCTGGTACTTGTGGTTTAAGGCATAAAATCTCAGGCCAAGGTTTAGGCCCGCTTGAGCCTTTTAATGTTGTTGTGCCATATAGAGCTTTAGATAAAGCTGTCGTTTTTGGGACATAGATATAATTATTTTCGTTTTTACCCCTGCGATAATATCCCTCTTTCCATAACCAAACTCTTGCATAAGCAACTTTATCTAAAGGAATATGTAACTCGTTGTTTTCAATTTGCTCATTTGTGATTTCTTCAAAATCCACATCGGTATTTGAAGTTATTTCAAGGTATTCTTCATTACTTAGTGTTTCAACCTTGTTCATTAAGTAATTTGAAAGGTTTTTCGACCATTCGTATATTGATTCAGCAGCTTTTTTTGTATGAAATATTCTGTCTGCTAAAATTTTAAAATCATCACCTGTGATTCCCTCAAGGCCACTTAAATGTAATTTAAAATGGTGGTCGTTTAGTAGGAAATAATCGATCGTATATAAGGCACTTGATATAAGGTTATACGCCGTACCCATTGCATAACCTAGACCACGACCTTCCGTGTTGTCAGGGTGTATTGTTGCATTTATCCAAAACTTAAACATATTAAGTAATGGTCTGTTTTTTGGGTCAGTTAGCATTGACCCATCGGACATTACTATTCTCCAATCAACCCTAGTTTTCGCATCTGTTCTACTAGCATTAACTGCTAAGACCCAAACATCTTCATCAAAATCACTCTCCAAAAACCTTGATGTTCTATAGAAATCAGCCCTCGACCCAAGGATATTATCTAAAAAACTCAGAGTGTTATCATGCATAGATCATTTCCTGCATAGTCGTATGGTCAATATTCATCTTTGCCTTTTCTAATGCACTTTTAATTTCACGATCATACCTGTTTTGTTGTATCTCCAAGGTAATCAGCTGAGAAAACCTAGACCAATAAATTGCTTTAGCTGAAATACGATCCTGTGTTGGAGATGCTAATACTGCAGCTTCCAAAGAAAGAAGAGCAGTTAAAATATTTTCATCGACAGATACCAAAACATCGCTGACACCTGCACTATTTAAATCTTCGTTCTCTTTTGGCAACTTGAGGGCGTGATTATTTAAGAACTCGTCCAGTTCATCCATTGTTGAAAAATTACTTGCCCTAAGTTGATAAGGCGTATTTTTCGTCGCCTCGCAAATGAGGCCTTTTTGGAATATCCTGATCCATCTGGATTGGAAAAATTGAAGAAGTGGTTCTGGTAAATAGTGCGATAGCAATTCAGGCTTATACAACTCATGACCTAATTCTTCAGCCATCTTCTTTGCACTTTTTGTTTTTAAGAAAATCTGTACTGCCACAGTTGCCCGAAATTTTGTCATTGATAATTTTTTGATTAATTTCAGTGCGTCTTCTTTTTCCTTATCAAAGTCTCTTTCAGAACCCTTGATGTTTCCATATAGACTATTTACGACTTGAGTGATTCTTTCCTCTCTTGCAGAGTCAGCTCGCAATGGGTTGAAGATAGTAGTGATTTTTGTTGGTTTACTAAAGCCAATTCTAGTGCTCAAAAACAAGAACCTATAGTTATCATCATTTATTGATTTCAGATAATCTCTTGCTTTCTCGGTAATATCCAAAACTTGGTTAATAAGCGTTTTGGAAATGTCGTTAAGCTTTATCCTTTGAAGAGATTTATCTCCTCCTTTACGTTTTTTATAACCAATTAAATAAGAGCAGTTATCAGTTTCTTCAATGGCAACCAATTTCCCATTTTTATCGTATAGCTCTAAACCTGTTAAAAAAGATTCCGTAATTGTTGGATGTTCCTTAATCAACAAATACATAAATGGTTCAAGAGAATATGATCTTGGCACTCCTATTGATTTAGCCATCTTAATTAAAGAACTATTAATCTTTAGTCCAAGAAAACGTCTTTTTTGATGAGCACTGACATCCTTACCAAAGACTCGAATATCAATTTCTTTTTGTTTTTTACTTTTTTGATGTTGTTCTTCAGCAGCAGCTTTTGCCCATTTTTCAACCATGGAAATATGGGAGTCGATTTGTTTAAAGATCAGCTCTATAGCCTCGTCGTCTGTTAATTGAAGTGGAACATCGACAATCAACTTCTCTTTTATTTCATTGTTATTTTCATCAACTCTGATTTTTGTTTCAGAGCCAGGTTTACGCTTAGGTTCGATATATGGGTAGTCTCTAAACGGTTTCGCAAATGCACCAGAATCGAAAAATGCTGACACAAAGATAAACCTACAATCGTTCCATCGTTTTATTGATGTTTCCAAGTCCAGTTTCTTTTCAACAACTCGATTGAAAAAACTTCTGCAAAAATCTTCTACGAGCGAGGTGGTGAACTGACTGTTTTGAAATTCACTTAAAGGAGTTTTAGAGTGATTGAATTCTAAGTAATTTACAAACTCGTTCAATACTGCTACATAATTTCCCTGACTCCTTTCGATCAACCGCACAGTTACTTTCATAGCTCCCTGATGAACCGCTCTTGTTCTATCAGGGCCAAAATGGTTCCAAAACCAAACTAATCCAAGTCCTAGTCTTTCAATACCGTTTTTACCCTTGAGTAGCCATCCTTGGTAATATTCTATTTCAACGGGACTCTTGGTTTCTTTCTCCCAGATAGTTATAGATTTCTGGACATCAATTATTGGATTAATGTTAGGTATTTGAGCTGATAGCACTTCTACCGCTCTACGAAAAAAACGGGTGTATGCATTTCGAGTAACCTCAGCAACTCCTATAAACTCATCACTGAGCAATGCACCATAAAATCCTGAGAAAAGTCTATTGATTGATTTTTTGGATAAAGAGAGGAAAGTTATTTTTTGTTCAGTTACTCCAAGATATACATCGAGCAAACTGGTAATTTTTCCACCCCAATCATTTTTACTGTCCTTTTCAGGAAAAACACTCTGAAGTAACTCCAAAGTGAGCTGATCTATGTGTTTTATTGGGTAATTTGACAGTCGATATTTACTACTGACAATTGTCCGTTTTGTTTTTTGCGTCATTCACTAGCTAACCTATTATTCTAATTAAGAATTATAGGTTATTGACAAGAAATTGCAAATGGGAAAAACACCATAAACCCGGCCCATGTCATCTTCGCCCTTGCGGTACGGGTTATTAAGCCATGCCTGGTTTTCGTTGGCATTGGCATCCCAGGTTTTGGTGCCAAGTTTGCGGAAGTCGGCGGCATTATCGTAACCACGGATGTAACCGATGAACTCGGCAATGGCCGATTTCCAATAGCTTTTACGCGTCGTCACCAGCGGAAATTCATTATTTTCCACGTTGTAGGCAAGTTCGGCGTTAATGACCGTCAGGCAACGTTTACCGGTGCGCTTGTTTTCTACCCATTCACCTTGTTCTACTATGCGTTTGCATAAGTCTAGATACTGTTTCATTGTTTGTATTCAATATGTGCTTATTTTCAGGCTGTCAGCTCCCCCTGCCTCCTTTCTGAAAGACGCCGTAAACACATCCATGTGGGCTTCACTGCAGCATCCCTGCTGCAGAGACTTTCATAAAGGAGGCAGGGCAAGCTTCCTAAGAAGGTTATTGTCTCATCTTGAAAGCTAGTAAATAAATCATCACGCCAGCAATAACCATAGGCAGACTTAACAACTGCCCCATGGTTAACCATTCTCCCCATAAATACCCAATGTGTGCATCAGGCATGCGCACCAGTTCGATCATAAAGCGGAACAGGCCGTAGAGGATCAGGAACAAGCCGGAAACCATCATCATTGGAGGACGTTTACTGGCGACCCACCATAGCACGATGAACATGATGATACCTTCCAGAAATGCTTCATA
>Ga0180433_10004089_pt1 | contig 20734 bp, 17 predicted proteins | sample SS_ome_8_FD_132980 | JGI IMG/M metagenome (GOLD analysis project Ga0180433, IMG submission 132980) | Hypersaline lake sediment archaeal communities from the Salton Sea, California, USA - SS_1_D_1 metaG | ecosystem: Environmental > Aquatic > Non-marine Saline and Alkaline > Hypersaline >... | reverse complement strand
TGCAAAATTTGCAGGGAGAGTGCCTCTCCCTACAAAATCCTACGCTTATTTGTATTATACTACTGCAAAATTTGCAGGGAGAGTGCCTCTCCCTACAAAACCCTACGCTTATTTGTATTATACTACTGCAAAATTTGCAGGGAGAGTGCCTCTCCCTACAAAACCCTACGCTTATTTGTATTATACTACTGCAAAATTCGTTCAACATATATCTTTGATTCATCTTTCTTTTCATCATAATGCATAAAAACAATTCTATCGACTGTAACTTCAAAATGAAGATCTTCATCCAATATTTGATCCAACACTTCCAAAACTCTCAACTTATTACAATCCCTTACATGAATTGTGATATGTGGTGAAAAATGCTTAGGTGAATAATACTTCTCTTCATAAGGCTCAACCTTTCCTTTCAATTTGTCCCACACTTCTCTGTGTATTCTCTGAAAATTCTCATCATAAGTCGGTCTAAAGTACAATATATAATTATGTTTATTAACTTTGAATATTCCAATACCATGAACATATAACTTGAACTTACTCAACTCCATTTCCTCAAGAACCTCTCGGATTATTTTAATCTGCTCACTAGTGAAATCTGGATCTATTCTCATGAGTGTTGTATGAGAAATCATATCCAAATCTATTGGATTATCATTGAAATAATAGTTGACATTTTGATACATTCTTATAAGTTTCTCATTTGTTTCTTCATCAAAATTAAGTGTTATAGCAGGCATACATTCAAATATAATTATATCTTTAACTTATTATTGATTGCTTTCCACGTTACTCTCTTCTTCATCATCATTCACTGTTGATATCTTTCCACCCTTTACGAAAACGTAATCAACGAAATCTTCTGGCAACTCCTTCTTTGTGAATGCGAATTTGAATCCAGTTTTGGTTCTTTTAATAACAGTTTCATAAATGTTCCGATTGATACTATTTGATTTAACAACCAACACATAATCCTCTGGTTTATCTTCCATTGGTTTAATCAAAATGTGATCTCTCTCACCTTTCTTTCTTCTCTTCATCATCAAAATTATACCCAAATTGTAAATATTTGACAACAAGTACAAATCGAACAGATTACCATTGTATGTATCATCTGACTCAATATTCTTGTAAATAGTCTCTATTATATCAGCTTTTGAGTAATGTTTATCACTGAAGTGATTGTACAATCTCACCTTGAATATATCCAAATTGTCAGTCTTCTTCAATTTTCTCTTATTAATCTTAAATATACTATTGTAATAGTTCATCTCCTTCAAATCTGCCTTCTTCAACTCCTGTACAACCTTATCTCTAATCATACGAGTTGTCTCAACTTCTACTGTACTATCAGTCTTATTCTTAAAGAACATGACATCACGAATAATATTGAAAACAGATTTTTTTGGTGGATTATACAACTGATATCCATCCAAATAGACCTCCCAGAACTGTACCAACGGCTCAATATACAACTCAATCTCATTATCCTTCTTAAACAGTGTATACTTATCTTTGTTAACATTGTAATCTTTTGTTTCAATCTCATCATACAATTTAGTCTCACTAATAAAAACCTTGTTCTTATTTGTAAAGTACTTATCAACCTCCTCACTAAGTTTCTTTGGATTGACTGATGAGAAGTTAACAAGATCTCTTGAAACCTTAATATCGGTCTTATCAATAATATTATCAATCAAGTTATCCAATATCTCAGTTCTTTTACTTTTGTATCTCAGAAGATCTTCAATGAGAATCGACAAATATGTCTCCTTATTAGACTTACCTGTTAACAGATTGGTCTTATTCACAATCAATACACACTTATTACCAACTTTCTTGCAATGGAATTTGTCTGTACACTTAGTACTTTTGTAACAAACAGTTCTTTGGTTCGGTCTGACATAATCGAGTATATTGAACTTTATATTCTCAAAAACAACAATATCCTTAACAATATCCTTCAATATTTTCTTCAACTCCTTTCTCTTATGACCAAGTTTCTCTTTCGATTCGATAATCTCTGTTATCTTCTTCTTGATCTTCAAATTCTTCTTCTCATTCAAATAGTTGGAGATCTCGAAAATCATCCTCATAAAGTTCTCATCCTCATAAATCTTCTTCACAATATACTCCTTTCTACTATCGAACAACTCAATATCATCAAATATAGCACCATTCACATTACTAAAGAATGATATATCCTTCACTGCCAATTTATCCTTTATATTTTTTGATGGCGATACCTGTACCTTTCTACCAGTATCAACAACAATACCTATAATCTTATCTCTATGTAAATCGAGTATCTTATACAATGGTCTACACTTCAACCCCTTACTATCCAAAAACCTGAGACCAGCCAATGTATCCTTATAATTCATGTACTTGATTCTCTTATCATCACTCAACTCATAATCCAATGTCTCTTCCAATCTAGATGGTTTAACTGGTACATACAATCCATTCTTCAAGAATATTCCTTGAACCTTGTTATTGTAATCAAGAACTTGGAACTCCAAATGGTATTCCTCTGGCAATTCGTTGAGCTTTGCCAATGTCTTCTTCAAGCTATCCTCCTCTTTCAAATTGTCAATGATCTCAATATCTTCCTTAATCTCTGTATCTTTCAATATCTTCTCAAGATCTATATCGTAATAATGTTTACAGTTAGCTTTGATGTTTGTTATCAACTGTCCAACAATTGGAAAATTGTCATTAAAGAAGATCCATGTGGCATCAGCAATATCCTTGTTACCATCAACAAAGTAAATTGGTTCATAATACAGATAGTCTGTGTATAAAATGATTGTTGGTCTATCAATATCGTAATACTCATCTATATCCTCCTTGTAAGGACAGATAGCAAAATCTTTGGATAGAATAATGATGTTCAATCCCTCCTCAGTCAAAATATTAGGTCTCTGTAACAAATCCCAAATGTACTCATAACTGATATCATGGTCATTACCAAGAATGAAACTCTTGTAATTCTCGAAAGCAGTTTTGTTTGATGATGGATTATCGAACTTCTTTGCTAACATACCATTATTCAATGATAGGAACAACTTCTCTGTTAAAGTTGGTGAATTAATAAGTGCATCCTTAAACTTTGTAATATTCACTTTCTTCGTTGGAGAGAACAGATCAGCAACACAGAAAAGAAATGACTGTCTCGAATTATGTTTGACACCCTTTCTTAAGAAACACTTTCTATCATCAATATAACCACCTGAACATCTATATCCGAATATGGAGCTTAAACACTCTGGTAACAAACCGTATCTATTCTCTCTTAGAGGCATACCACTACTCAAAATATAAATATTATCCTCCAAATCCTCCTTCTCTTCAATATCCTCACCCAAACATATCTTAAAGTTATCATACTTAGCAGATGTAGGAATACTTGGATCTTTCTTATAACAACATACTTGACATGAACCATCTGGATGAGAGGTTTTACTCTTGTCGATAAAACCAACATAGTTGTAATATTCTTCACGCTCGATCTTACCAACTGCATAAGGTTTCTTCACATAGAGTTTATGATCACCATATGGACAGTCTGCAATAACACATGGACCATTAACACCCTGTTTAATATCAATCTTTGGTAGAGATGATCTCGCTACAGGCACTTCGTGATATGGACACCATGCATCTGGACAGATATAGTAGATATTCTTATCAGTTGGATAATGCAGAACATTCTTGAAAGCAGATTGATCAATAGTATCTACACTACGTGGATCATAGTTCAATATGACAGGTTGTCTGTAACCGGATTGACAACTTCTGGAATATTGAGACTCATCAGCCTTCTTAGTCTTACTCTTGAGTTTGTAATAGTATAAGTCTGGATCGTATCTCTGCAATCTTCTCAAGAAGTACTTGTTATCATTACATAGATCACCACAAGTATCATATTCATAATCTGCACCTTTCTCATCATCTCTACAAACAATATCCAGTCTCAACTGAGTCTCAATCTTACTATCATCATAGAACTTCCTGATCTCTTCATTAACCTCATCAGCAGGAATATCCTCTTCCTCAATGTCACTCTCTTCGAATACTTCCTCCTGTTTATTCTCATCTTCTTCATCATAATTGTAATCACTCATGTTGTTGTAATCCTCATTGTAATCATCTTCCAAACTGTTCTCATCGTTCTCAGCATTCTCTTCATCCTCATCAATATCCTCCTCTAACTGAGATATATCAAACTTCTTGTCAATAATATAAGCCTGAAACTTGGAATCTTTTCTGTAAATATCCTGATTAACATAAACATATATAATCTTGCAACAGAAATCGTATATTCTTCTAAGTTCTATTGGATCTCTAATACCACTAACCGAGAATTTATTCTCATAAATGTCCAAACTCAAACCAGTATTGTACTTCTTCTCTCCCTTGAGTTTCTGTAAACCATACATCTTCTTCCATTTTCTCAATAGTTCATTAGATTCTGCATCGGTCTTATCATACTTCTGAGAAATTTCGTTAATGAGTTCAACATCACTCATACCTTCTGCCTTCTTCTCATCTATGAAGAACATAATGTCGTCCATATTGACATAGTTGGATACTCTCTTGTATTTCAGATTGATACTGTTCACAACAACTCCCTTCTCTTTCTTGTAATTCACAATAAAATTGAAATTCTCCAAAAATTTTGCGAGATCTTTCAAATCTACTGCACCAACATTGAAGAGCGTTGAATCATTAAAGTAATCTATATATGTAAACTTATCCAACTCTATTACACCACCTCTGTAATCTATACTAGGTGCGATAAGTTTGAAATCAAACTTCTTGGTCATTGTTACATGCTTATTAATCTTTTCAAAAAAATTCTCACAATCCTTACAAATATTGTGTAGATCAGCGAAACTTGCATTGTTTGTCTCTTTGAAACTAACATTGATAGTTATACTACCTTTGTCCCAGATATAGAGAGTGTAGAATATCGGAATATCATTGAAATATTTGTACAATCTCTTAATTTGAATACTGGTTGGTGTCTGTTTCATAATATACTCCTTTCCTTTCTTCTTGAGATTAACCCAACCCTTGAATAGATCGATACCAATAATATCTTTTAGATTTTTCCAAACAAATGTCTTACCTTTTCCTAGAGAATCTTTCTGGTTCTTATATTTAATAAGAGGCATTTTGGAGTAATCGAAATCTTTACTGGAAGTTAAATAGTAGAATATTTTGAATAGATCAATCTGAATACTCTCTTGTTTGTAAAAGTTCTTGATGGCTCTTATATTTGTGTTGAATTTAATAGTTGTTATTGCACATGTTCCAAACTTTGTGAGAGGTATCTCAACATTGTCTAAGAGATCGAATATATAGTTGTGGTATCTATCAACAATGCTTATTTTTTCGTAAAGTTCGAAAACTTTGGACAACTGAGTCTTCTCAAAACGCGGCCAATACTTCTTGAAGAAACCATTGATCATTGCATTATCTATCTCTATTCCTTTATCTTGTAAATAAGCATAAACATCATCTGCATTCAAGAGATAGATCTTATTCTTCTGAATATCCCTCTGTTTTGTGAAATTACCTATGGTTATACCACTATTAGATTCATAATCTCTCTTCTTGAGAGATCCGTCTGCTCTGATAAGTTTCTCGTCTGGTTGGATATCTTTTTTGTAAACATCTTTTGGATTCACATTCAAACCTTCATAGTAATAACCCATTATCTCCAACTCACCGTCTTTGTTATCCATCCACAAACATTGATTGTTAGTTGTTATAAAATCCTGTTTTTTGCTGTCACTCATTGTTACAAATATGATCTTCTTGATATTCGCTATTGTATCATCATTCCTTATCTTCTGATAAACAAACTGAACCTCTTCATCTTTCTTCATTTTAACATATGGATAAACCACTTTATAAAGATCTTCAATATCACTCTCTTTCAAAAGTTTCAATTCGGTTGCTGTTAATTTTTCACTGTCCCTTATCTTCTTCAAAGCCTTCTTCAATTTAGAATCTTTTACAGGACCAACAAAAATATATATAATCTTCTTCCTCTTGACTAAGGATGTGTATATGACTCTATAAATCGGTGATAAAATCTTAATATCACAACTCATATATAATATAACAATTTTTTTTTTATAAATATTTTATCAAAAAAAAAGTGCAATTGTTGTAGAGATCAGTCCAATGGAGAATCAGTTACTTTGATACCACAATATGGTTTAGGATTAACAGAGTAATCCTCTCTTGTGTATAAATCAAGTTTGATGGCAATTTCTAATAAGAATTTGAAATTTTTCCAGAACTCTGGTGTATGTCCAACAGATTTAGTCATAATGTGTGCAAGTTCATGAATTGAAACAAAAGTTAATGTGTTCTCATCAATCAATTCATCTCTACCATCTCTTGAACGCAAACACAACACTAATTTCTCACCTTTATTAACAGAATAAGATGTGTACTTACTGTTCTTACCGGTTTCGCTTATGTTGTTTGGGTTGAACTTTCTGTGCATTCTCTTTATTGACTCTTTACTTGGATACTTTTTCAAACAGTAGTCACATATTTTGTCCAACTTTATTCTTATTTTACCCAAAAGATTTGCTGCTTTTTGATCATCAGGCATCTTTCTAACTAGATAGGTATTGTTGTCATATTCTGATTTCACATAATGAACTTCATTATTTGAACTCTCATAATACATTAATCCACTTATAATTAATATGAAACTTGTTACTATTATTAAGAACTTCTCCATACTCTATATAATCATAGTTTAGATAATTTATTTTCAACAGCTTTTCTTATATAAATTTTATTGTAATATGATGGAACAAGATTTAAATAGTGATTGAGAGATCCAGACACTCTTTTCAATTTCATCTTCTTTACTATCTCATCATTTGTTAATTTTGTGTTGGCTTTGAACTCGTTGAAATTATCCAATATTACCTTTCTCACATATCTTGCATATCTTTCAAAAAATTTAGTAGGATTTCCGTATTTTTTAAATACATACTTATAAGCATCTCTATAATTATCAAATTTATTCTTTACTTTATCATTTAAATGATATTGAACGTAGAACATCATAAGTCTAGTTTTGATAACAGTTAAATTATTACCTTGTAAAACTATTTGAAGTAATGCTTCAGATATGTTTAAATCATCATTAATAACTTTTATATAATATTGTTCTTGTTTGGTTGTTGAACCACCAATTTTATTCTGTTTTTGAGTTATTTTTTTTATATTTTTCATAAAATAGTAACTCAATAACCCATCTTCATTTACAAAAATAAATTTTGTAACCTCTTTGTCTTTGTAAAGAATATGATAATATACTTTCTTGTGATTAGTTATAAACATAACAATTTTGTCAATAATTTTTTCTACAGAGTCCCCCATGAAATTTGGAAAATGGGTATCACCAAATCTCAAATTTCCCATAAAAACACAGTATATATCAATATCTTTATACATGTTAAAATTGGTTTTATAATAGCGGTTTAAACTACCATTTATTGTGTATAAGTGTTTATTACAGATATCTTTATTCATAATAAAATATAATATATCAAACAAAAAAATATGTTTGATATAATATAAAAATGGCTAATGGTACTGTAAGATGTAATCCACACTGTGCACCTTTTATAATCTATGTTATTTTGGGTATTGTCAGTATTATCTCTACAATAATGAAACCAATTGAGAGTGATGATCCAGTAAGAACCAAGACTGTTATGGTTGTAACAAATATTGTATCTGTTACTCTTTTTGGAGCTCTATTCTACTGGTTGTGCTACATGTGTTATAACACAGTTGCATGGGTAATTCTCTTGATTCCAGTTGTACTCTTCATCTTCCTTTTGATTTTAGCAATCAGTATGTTGGGAAATTTAATGAGTGAAGAGAAGAAAAAAGGTGACGAACATAAAAACTAACTTTCCAATAAACTTCTTCTAAACAATTTAGATATTAAGAAATTACCTTTTAATATCTCATTCTTCGACATGACTTTGAACCACTTAGGGAATCCAGGTGCTGTATTATAAATTGGATGAAAATAAGATTTTCTAATACATTTCTTGTCAACCTTCTCGTTTGAAATCCATCTCTGATTCCTCAATTTCACATCATTACTATCTCTCTCAAAACACTCTGAATCAAAATGATAATAATCCCAACCCGGGTTCTCCTTCTTCATCTCCTGTATACACTTCCACAAATTAACTCTACCCAACTCGAAATAGTTAATCCTCTCTCCTTTACCTGCTCTATCTAACAATGCATCACAATTATCTATACACTTCTTTATCAACTTTGTTCCCTTTCTGGAAACCATAAACCATATAGAAGGTTTTGGATAACCTGTTTTTCTACAATCTTTGTATTGACATCCCCATCCTAAATAATCGTAATCTCTCAATTTATTAAATAATGGACTCAAATCTCTCATAACAATTGTATCAGCATCTATCCACATACCACCATATTTATGTAGAAGATGGTATCTATAATAATCGACTTTCTGTGGAATGTTGAGTTTGTCATCTAAATCTTTTCTGAGACCAGGCAGATACTTCTTTACAGTGCGTTCATTCAGAATATGTAGATTACATGTTTTCCCACATTTTCTCTTAACCGTATCAAAACACAATTGTATATATCCCGGTGGTTTTGAAACTCCTGGTTTATTCTCCCAATACATCCATATATTCCTCTTCTTATCATTATTAACAAAACACTCTACACTATTCTTCTCAAAATACAGAACAATTAGATATATAACAATAACCGCACCTATAACACACCCTAATGTATAAATATTTTTTTTGGAAAAATTGACCATACTATAATTTATATAACATATTATTTTCCAATATAGCCAATAATATCATAAAGAAATTTGATTATTATTTCAAAGTCATCCTTTTGAATACCAACAATTTTGTGCCCAATCTTCGATAAATTTGGTGGTAATGCATAGATTATTGTAAGCCTCTCAGTTATTTTATTGATCCATTGTATTAAACTGTCTTTGTCCATATTGTTTGATTCAACTTTTACCATGAACTCTTCGATATTGAAGAGATTTGAAAGGTGTCTACAATTTTGAGGACGACATGTTCTCAAAAAAAAGTTCATAATATCATATAGAACACTCTTAAAAGTAGCGTATTTCTGATGTTGAATATCATCTTTCATTGCAAAATAGAACATTGATATTGCATCTTCTAGGTATAACTTGTTGTAACTATTTCCTGTTTGTGGAACTGTGAACTCTTCCATGATATATTTGAACTCTTTGACAACTTTACTTGCATTTTCGATTGTTACTGTTAGCATTTTTTCGTAATAAGCTATTAAAAACTTGTTCATTGTTGATTTCTGTAATTTTTCTACATAAATAAGGTTCTTCTCATAACCCTGATATAGATTTAAATATGTGTTGAACATGTTGAAATTCTGTTCGCTTGACCATTTTTTGTATGCAGTATTGTACAAGTCAATATATAATTTCAGTGTTGAATTTCTCTCTGGATAAAAGTTCTTCAGAAGTTTTTTGAAACTTCCATAAACAACTAAAGATTTTTGGTATAGATAGTCTTCGATGTTTGTGTCGTATATCAGTACATCTTTTCTGAAATTGATTATTACAAAAATGTTTACTAAATATGAGATTTCATCATTGTCCAATTTCTTATTCATAAAAAGTTCGAAAAGTTCTTTTATCAATAAGATATTATCTCTCTTGAACAATATGTCCTTATAATCTGTGAATGGTAGTTTCTGTGTGTTTGTTAGAATACCAGTTTTGCGCAAATTGCTCACTAATTTGTTGAAATGAATATTCGAATCATCTGAATGCTTACTTTCATTCAGCTTCTTGGGGGTTGAGTATTTACTCTCTTTATTCATAATAGTATATGTGAGATAAAAAATTATTAAAAATAATTCACATAGAACAAATCACGAAAATTCAATTACAAATTTAATAAAATTGTAGGAGCTAATGAAAAGCTCGATGTACGTATAAAACTTAACGATGGCATATGTGATTGCATATTGCGTATCGATTCTGAAAAACTCGTTGAAGATGAAACCAAAAATTGTCAATTGCAATACAAAAAGATAAAATAACTTACTCAAAAACACATGTTTCACTGTTGATAATTAACTTGTGAAATCTTAATGACGTTTAAGGTTGATAAACAGTTCAGAACTTGTTTTAGAAACTTCTTAGAAAATCTTATAAAGATGATAAACAGTATCCGGTTATTGTTTGGTACTAAGTTTCTTTGAAACAAGATCAGTTAAATAAGTCGTAAGAACAAAGAGTATCATCCCCCATAACGTTTCGGCTAAAGCAGTTGTCAATGGATATTTTCCATAAATAGCAGCTAATGTGAATCCATAAGTTCCGTAAATTACCAAACCCAAAACTAATGCAGTACATAATTTATCTTTCAATGTATTATTCTTTGCAATAATTAATGGATATGTTATAATCATACAGACATACGCCAAAATCGCTGCCAAATAATTCAATTTAATTGAAAAAACAGTTTTGTACAATTTTGACATAACAAGAGTTATCCATGGAACGTCGATAACTGTTATTATAATAGCGAAAATAACGGTTTGCCAAATAAGTGTTTGTTTCATTATAACTTATAATAGATTTTTTCTGTTTTTCAGATTTTTCATATATACTTTAAAAATCTTAATAGCGTCTCTCATATCAGTTGTGATATGTGGATGATACAAGGCTCTATTAATCATTGTGTTCAAAACACTCATTTGATACTTATAATCCATATCCTTTATAACTTTTATTGTGTGTAAGGCTTTATTCTTATCCTTAAATCCTAAACCTTTTATAGTGCTCTTCGGATTGTAATCAGCATACAAAGATAACGATTTTCGTTTAATATCACCCATAGGCATAGCATCTATGTCCTTCAATATCTTTTTTGGATTGAACTTTCTATATGTTTTTTTAACAGTTCCATCAAAACCAACCAATTTTATCGTTAATCCCTTCTTATCTCCATAACAGAACTTTATCTTAGTAAATCTTTTATGAAAATCGTAGATATTATTTTTAAACTCATCTCTTATCTTTTTGATATCAGCGTTGCCTTTGTTTGTGTAAACATAAACTATTCGGTTCATATATACTTTTTAAGAAAAAATATTGTCAACTAATCGAAGATTAGTTGCACCGAAGAGCGAAGCTCGACGGTGTCAAAAAAAAATTGATTTTTTATAATTTACAATGATATTGTATAATATTTTATTATGGTCGAATACAATATTATGATTGTTGGTGATGGAGGTGTTGGTAAAACAGCGTTTGCAAAGAGATTCAATACTGGACATTTTGTCAGGCAATACATTGCCACACAAGGTATAGACGTTATTAAATCTGGTTTGGATTCTGACAAATTCAACATTATCGATACCTCTGGTCAAGAGAAGTTTTCAGATATTCCTCTCAATAGACTACAAATTCATGGTGTTATCATCATGTTCGATGTTACATCAAAGATAACTTACAAAAATGTGCCTTTTTGGTATGAAAAGGTTACAAACATGTTTGGAAGCATTCCAATAGTTCTTTGTGGCAACAAGGTTGATTCACAGTATAGAAAAGTTAAAGCTAGAATGATTGATCTACATTGGAAGTATGGTATTAAGTACTATGATGTTTCTGCGAAATCTTGTTACAACTATGAGAAACCATTTATGACAATTCTTGATCAGTTGCTATTTAGCAGGTGTCGGTTGTAAAAATATCAATAAAAAAAGATGGATATATTTATAAAATGAGTAAAATTAAATGTAATGGAAGACTTTATGATTCTTACAATACTATCGATTTTATAGATATTGGTTGTAGTAAAGGTGGTAGTTATAAAGCTATAAAAAAGAGATTCAATTTTGAAAGCGGACTGGCAATAGACATAGATATTAAAAAGGTTAATGAATCTTTAAAAAATAATACACCTGCAATAAGATTAGATGCTACACAAATGGGAATATTTAATGACAATTCATGCAAACTAATATCCATGGTACACACTTTAGAACATTTGCCAAATATGAAGATTATTGAAGATGTTTTGAAAGAGTCAGTTCGAGTTGCTAGTGAAACACTGTACATAAATGGTCCAATGTTCTATCTGGATTATTTGTCAAAAAGAGGATTTCAATTCTATTGGAGCAACTGGACAGGACACACATGTATGGTTGAACCGAAAGCAATAATAGCTATCATGGAGAAACTTGGATATACAAATTATAAATTGAATTTCTTAAAAATTGTTAAAGATAGCAATGACAAATGTATTCACTCTATCAATGGTCTGAAAGATAGACATAAATTTAACAGAAAAATAGATCCACCAAAAAGGATGAATGTAAGATTTGATAAGAATATATACAAAGAGTTCGAACTCATATACACTTTATAAAACACAGTAATAAAAAAAAACTTAAACATATATACTTTTTTTAAAAAAAAGTATTGTCAAAAAACTTAAACATATATACTTTTTTTAAAAAAAAGTATTGTCAAAAAACTTAAACATATAAGTATAGTAGCATAATATGATACTCTACTTAATAACTGGTACAATTGGCTGGGCATACTATATAACCAAAGAGAGTGTATGCTTTGTTTATAATATTTACAGAAATAGAAAGAAGGAGAAGAGATTGTTAATGCTTGAGGATAGATTGAAGTCTCAGGAAGAACTTATATACAATCTCCAATTTGATTTAGAGGAGAGAACGAATCCAGATAGTACGCATGGGTTTGAACTTGTAGAAGAGGATGATGAAAAATAATATGTTAATATAAGTATATTATGAGAAAGGGAGTTGTTGTTGCAATTGTCGTTATTCTTTTCATTGTGTTGCTCTCAATGCTGAATAGAAAATCTTATAAGAATCAGAACTTTTACAAGTGTAAGAACAGAGTTGGAAAAGTCACTCGAAACATATTCTCCAATTTTGGTTTCAAACATAACAATAAAGATTGGCAAATATACATGCCTTGTGGTTATAACAATGTTGAGAACGAATTGAAAAATATAGATATTAAGAATGACAAGAGTAAAGTTATATTCGGAATTAATGGTTGTGACAGAATTGTTAGTAAGAATGGAATATGGGACATATTAAAAAAGAGATACACTCGTGACCTCGCATCTGAACTTATGCCAACAAGTTATATTCTTTACGATCCAACTGAACTGAAAATACTCAAGGATAACTATAGAGAGGACGATATATACATTTTGAAGAAGAATGTTCAAAGAAAAGAGGGACTTAAACTTACAAAGAGTCTCAAAGATATTCTGTTGGCTGATAAAGAGGGATATAGGGTTGCACAGAAGTATATGAGAGATTTGTACTTAATTAATAATAGGAAAGTGAATTTAAGAATCTATTTGATAGTTGTTATTAAAGGTGATAAGAAGAGATTCTATATTTCTAGAAAGGGTAAGTGTATTTACACATATAAGGAGTATAATGATAATGATTTCGATTTTGAATCTAATATTACCAGTTACCATTTGGATATGAATATTTATAAGAAGAATCCGAGGAATTTCAAAGAGTTAATAGAGTATATTGATTCAAAAGGAGATGATGGAAAAAAATTGTTCAGGAATATTGAGAAACTTATGCATTATGTATGCAGTGCAATGGAGCCTCATCTGTATCAGAGTGAAAACTTGAAGGGTGCGACAACATTTCAACTGTTTGGTGGAGATGTTATTTTCGATAAGAATTTGCATCCGTATTTGTTGGAGTTTAATAAAGGACCTGATATGAATGCTCGTGATAAATTAGACGAATATATGAAATCAGATGTACAATATGATATGTTTAGTTTGGTAAATATAGTACCATATGATTATAAAACAAATAGTTTCTTCTTAATTCATAAAAATTGATTTATATTATATAAAGTTAAAGGTTTATATTTAATAAAGTATATGAGAAACTTTAGATATATTTTTGCAAATTGTTATCAAGGTCAAAGAAAAAGAGGTGTAGAAAGAGCCTTTGAAAATATTCAATACCATTTGAATGATAAGAAAATAATGTTGAATACAAATAATTTTGTTTTTATTAAGAATGAATATTTTAATAATAATAAAGGATATGCTGCAATATGTAAGTTTGTAAATCAAGGAATTAAGAATGGACAAAAACCATTAGTTGTTGGAGGAGATCATTCCATTTCTATTGGATCTGTATTTGGTTCTTTGGAACATTATGGCAATGATTTAACAACTGTTTGGGTGGATGCACATGCTGATATTAATACTACTAAATCATCGCCAAGTGGTAATCTACATGGAATGCCTTTAGCTATTGTAACAGGGCTTGATAATAAAAAATTCCAAGATTATTATGGTCCAAAAATGGAATTGAATAAGATCATGTATTTTGGATTGAGAGATTTAGATCCTTTTGAGAATAAAATATTGGATGAAAGTGATATTCAATGTATGACAGCTAAAGAGTTAAATGATGATAAACCATTAGACTCTATGATATTGCCAACAAATAAGGTACATTTGTCAATAGATGTTGATGTGTTAGATCCATCTATTATGAGTTCTACAGGTACACCTGTACCAGGAGGTATAAATCTTAATAAACTGAAAGATATATATAAATGGATTAATACAAATGCAGATATTGTTTCAATGGATCTTGTGGAATATAATCCTGATTTAAGCTTGAGAAAGTGTGACTTAATAAAGAGTGATAAAACATACAGAAAGATTGTAGATATGATTCACAAATGATGATGTATAAAATTTATTTAAAAAAAATTTTGTTGGTATATATTAGAGTATGATAAGAGTAGGAAATTACTATCATAAATATGAAAAGATTGGTGAAGGTGCGTACTCTAATGTATATAAAGGCTATCATCAAGATATTTCTAAAATTTTTGCAATAAAAGAGATTAATATTTCTATAAATCATAAAAATATAGAAAGATTCAGGACAGAAATTATGTTAATGAAAAAGTTAGATCATAGAAATATTATAAAATTGTATGATACAATTGAGGATACAGATTACATATATTTGATTTTGGAGTACTGCGAAAATGGTGATTTGAAGAACTTTCTTAACAAGAGAGCAGTAAAAGAGAAGAATGTGCACAAGTTTATGGTTCAAATAGTTGATGGATTGAAGTATCTTAACAAACATAATATATATCATAGGGATTTGAAGCCACAGAATATATTGGTAGATGATGCACATAATTTGAAGATAAGTGATTTCGGATTGGCTAAACTATGTGAAGATAATTCACTTTTGGATACAATATGTGGAAGTCCTATGTACATGGCACCGGAGATTATGAAGTATAAGAAGTACGATACCAAGGCAGATCTATGGTCACTTGGTGTTATATTCTATCAGATGCTTACAGGTAAAACACCGTATACAGCGAAGAGTCATGTGGAGTTGATGAACAATATTGAGACACAGGATGTTGTGTTTCCAAAGAATATTAAGATAAGTGAGTTAGCGAGAGATCTATTATCAAGATTGTTGAAGAAGACATCGACAGATAGAATGACATGGAATGAACTGTTCAACCATCCATGGTTGAAGTGTAATATGGTGTCAAGTGATCTATTTAAGACTAAGAGATTGAGTGAGAGTAGAATAGAGGATGGAGGGGATGATGATGGTATATTCACAATTGAGATTGAGAATGATGATTTGGATAAGAAGCACACTTTTGTGAAGAGTTTCAACGATTCGGAGGATTTTAAGAAGAAGAATTTTGAGAACTATTTAGAGAAGAGTAAATTCGATCCAGCGAATATAAGTATTATAGAGGATGAGGATTGTGATGATTCATCACTATTCTTATCAGATTCATATGATGAAAATACAACAGAGTATGTTATACTGTCACGTCCAGCAGAAAGTTATAGTGAGTATACAGAGGAGCAGAAGAGATTAGATGATCGTTTTAGAAAGAGGAGATTAATTGACAGTGTTTACTACTACATTTACCAGTCGACAAGTTTATTGAAGACGTATCTTAAATTTAATGAGGAAGAACAACAAGAATCAGAGAACACTGATGAATAATTTATAAAAATTGATTTAAAAAATATATGTTTGATTATAACCAGTTAGTAAATATGAGTGATCAACAAATTTTAGAATATTTCAATATGATCGTCGACATGGCAAATAGTGATAATGAATCTGAAAAAAGTACTAACGTACCTTCTGAAAAGAAAGGTAATAACGAAAATGAGGTTAAGGATAGTGATGAAACACCATCCTTAAAGAATAAAAAGACTAAAAAGTGTAAACGATGTAAGAATTGTCGTAAAAAGTCCAAAGGTTTTAGTATGTCATGCTTGAGTGATTGTAAATACTGTTCGTTACAGTTCTGTATGAAATGTTCGTCTCCATATGACCATAACTGTTCAAATTTGGAGAAACGGAAGATAGAGGAGAAGGCTAGACTGAGAGCAAGTTTAATGAGTGGTGACAGTAATTTCTCTAAAATCGATCGGCTTTAGTTTGCTTCTTCTTCTTCTGCTTCTTCTAACTTTTTTATAATTTTATCAATCTCTGTATTAATTTTCTTTATAATTGCATTACGTTTATTGTTCGAAATACTTGTATTATGAATATATTTACGTTTGCGATTCATATATTCGTTCTTAATAGTCTGTAATTTGAGAATATTAAGATTTATCTCCTTCTTACCAAGTTTTGTGGTATTACTATTATTGTTTGTATTGCGTTTGTTCTTTGCATTATTGTTGACACGATTGTTCTTATTTTCTGCATATAGATCCAAATGAGGATTTTTGTTTATAATATTACGTGCTAAACGTGTTTGAACAATCCTCTCATACATTTCAATCAAGAACTTAAGTTGAACATAGAGCATCGCAGAGTATAGATTGAGAACAGATTCTATTATCTCTTCGACTTTCTTATCAGTTAATAGAGAGTTTAGGTATTTTATAACATCCTTACCATCTCTTGCAGTTATGAATGGAAGGAGGAATGCATTGAGATTATTAGAGCCACCGAGTCTGTCTGGAATCATGTAGTCTGGCTCAATTCTATTATCGCTTGATTTTGAGTAGATAATATTGAAAATATTGAAGATCTTTGTTATTTTTGGAGGATTTTTACCTTTCTGTTGTTCACCTTTCTTCTGTTGTTGATAACCACCACTTTGAGATGTTATATCTTTACAGAAAGTGTTATTTATATATTTTGTTAAATATGCTATATCATTTTTAATTTTATCTTTATCTTTATCTTTTTTTTTATAAGTTTTTCCAGCAATAGTTATCTGTTTGTTTTTCCCATTATCTGTACTTTCCAGTGAATTCAGTGCTTCATTCAATTTCACTAATGTGTCAAGTTGTTTCTGTATATACTTCATTGTTGATTCGTTGTACTCAAATAAAGTGAAAGATTTGATATTCAATCTGCTCTTCTCTCCAATAATCTCAGACAAACTCTTATTATCCTCTCCAATACTTATATACTTACATAAATTATAGTATCCACCCAAGCTTGAATGTTGATTCTGTTGTTTAGATTTGTTTTGTGATATTTTAGATTGTTGTTTACGATCTCTTTGTTTTGGTTTCTTTTTTGTATTTTCTCGTTGTTTGTTATTATTTGATTCAAAATTTTTCTTGAAATCATCAAATAATTTATTACCATTGTTGCTATTATCACCACCTCTCTGCCTTCTTTGTCTTCTACCCACCTGTTTCTGTAATTGTTTCTTCTGTTGTGGTTTCTTCTGTTGTTTACCTTTTTGCTGCTGTTTACCTTTTTGTTGTTTTGCTTTAAAAGTTTCCCTAGCAATTTTATTAATAACTTCGTAAAATTCACTTCCGCTATATATTTTTTCAAAGAATGTGAAATTTCCCTTGTTGTTTATCAAGTTGAAAGTGACCTCCAATATAACCAACATCAATACAAAAATATTCTTAATAGTTGGTGTTGTTAGATCTGCCTTTGGTTGAAAAGTTATCTTGTCTGTTCCAGAGAAATTAAAATATTCTACTCTATCACTCATTCCTTCAATTGTATCTGGAAGATTATCTTTGCTACAGTTATTATCAGATGCATTGTAAACAACTTTCATATTAGCTAAAGTAGTTTCAGCATTTTTATCAATAAAGAGTTCTAAAAATCTGGTGAAAATAAGTGTTTCTAAACTCTTCTTCTTGGAATTAGAGTTAGAGTTATTATTATTCTCTTCACCTCCCCAAACTTTGTCTAATGTTTTCGAATCCGTTATATTCTCCAATTTAAGAGGTTTAGCAAAACTTCTTAATGAGTTCGGCATCTTAATCCTCTTCAACATCTCAACTCTGTACAGATAGATATTACTCAAATTTCTCACAAAATTTATAATTCCCTTCTTCAACTCCTGTATCAATGTCTTCTGACTATTTGTTACAGTATTGTTATTGTTATTATTCAGTGATCCCAGATAGGATACAATGTCCTCATATCTCTTCGGGTTGCACTTCTCTTTTTTCACTCTGTCAATAACATCTCTATTCTTATCATTATCCTCTTGAGACTTCAAATAATCCAGGAACTTGTCCGGATTTTTAAGTTGTATCTTGTGCTTATTTATAACTTCTACAATGATACTATCCATATATTATAAATAAGATTATTATTTCAAAAAACAAAAAACATATTAGCTAACAATCATTGAAAGTTCATTCATTCTTGTTGCCAAACACCTAAAACTTACCGCTGCTTTCTTACCAATTAATCCATTTTTTATTTTACCTCCATTCCACAAAGCATTGAAGTTCCGTTTGTAATATTTAGGACTGAACAAAATTTCAAAAATAAACTCGTATCTAGCTTTTATATTTCCTTTTTCAACTTCTTCTTCTTCTATTACTTTCAACCTATCCTCTCTAATAACTGTCCATTTCTTCGGATCTTCCGTCTCATCAGAATCATAATTAACGAGAACAACTGCATTAAATGATGTTTTGGACTTTGGTATCTTCTCCTTGAAATAACAATTATCTAAAGTTTTCTCTAACTTAGTTTGTCCATCTTTAACACTTAAATATTTATCAACATTTAATAGAGCATAAGATTTACCAAGACCCTTAAGTTTTACAGGTAACATAATATTGCTATATCCTTGTTTAATACTTATTCCAGAAAGTATCATTTCCCAATTCTGATATCTTTTATATATTGATCTCGCATCTGATGTAGCATTCAAAAGTAAAGATCCAATATTATTTTTAACCTTTAAATAGTTTCTTGTTAATTGATGAATAGTTAATACATCCTTAACTAATACACATACACTTTCTTCATTGACTGCTTCTGTATCTATTGCAAACAATTTCTCCTGAATATCTCTCTCATCAAGTTCAAAAATAGATGGGTCTTCTTTGATATATGTTGCCAAATCCAACTCTTCTTTCACAAGTCTCTTAAAGAATGATACTAACTCTTTCTGTTTTCCAAGTTTAATAGACTTTTCCCTAGTTACCATGTTACCTTTGAGTTTGGTAACAACATTCTCAACTGTTGTGTCCTCTTCATTCTCAATGTAATCTTCAATACGTGTCAGTGTCAAACTGACGGTTGTCTTTGGAATGTAATCTCTCTCAATTGCGGTTTTAGCAATATGTGGCAAATCAGCAGACATTCTCTTGACAGCATCATTATAAGCAATCTTTAGTATCTTCTTAAACATAATAAGTTTATGATGAGCTATCATGAGTTTTGTCTGGGCAATTTCAAATCTCTTTGATACTCCCAAACGTTTCTCAACAACTCTCTCATAATCTGCATTAATGTACTCTTTCAAAGCTGAAACCAATCTATCAACAATAGTTTTACCAATAATTGAGAAATTAGTGATGAAAGCCTGTTTCAAATGAGTTTTTGTTTGATCATTCGCATTTCTGATCTCCTCAAAACTCTTCTCCATCTCTGCGTACCATTTACTTATGTAATCTATGTGAAAACTTGTTTTCATGAAGTTCAAAATCTTCTTGATATAGATAATGTTCTTCTTTGTATAAACATTAACACTCTTACAATACTCCTCAAATATCTCCATAATGATAGCATCCCTATTTGGAAGATCTGGTGGATTTCTATATGGAACTATACCAAAACCAATCATTTCACCAGTTGCTATATCCTCTGTTGATTCAGATGTACCTATTAAGAATTCTGACATTCTCTTGTTATTCTTCTCTTCATCGGTACTGTAAGTATAGAATCCGTCTGCTGGTGTGTTATTATCTGTACAAAGATAATTATTATTCACATTTTCACCACTATTAATTGTTGGAGTATATGTAGGATCAACATTTCCAGTTTCCATTTCATTGTCTATTGGATAAATGATTCTTCCAATTCCGCTTTTTTTCAATGGACCATATAACTGTTTCATATCACCAGTATTCCATTTCTTATCCACAAGGTATAAATCATCATCCCCATTTGTTGATAATTTAAAATGTTGATCATTATCATCGGGCTTTGCATATTGACATGTTTTATTTTCAGCATTATAAGCAAATATTATTTTAGTTTTCTTTAACAATCCAATAACAACATCATTACTGTCTGGTCCTTTATTAATAACGAAAGGAAAGTGTTCCTTAAACTT
>Ga0180433_10004088_pt1 | contig 20737 bp, 36 predicted proteins | sample SS_ome_8_FD_132980 | JGI IMG/M metagenome (GOLD analysis project Ga0180433, IMG submission 132980) | Hypersaline lake sediment archaeal communities from the Salton Sea, California, USA - SS_1_D_1 metaG | ecosystem: Environmental > Aquatic > Non-marine Saline and Alkaline > Hypersaline >... | reverse complement strand
GTACCAAAACATGTGGAACAGTGGGCATCCTTTACCTGTCTGGTTCTTATGTCAAAGCAACTACAAACTGTTCCAGCCTGTAATTGCTTGGCCAGAAAAACATCTTCTCCCATTCTATTCAACCACATTGTTTTTCGTCTTTGGTTTTCCAAGACATAATTATTTAACCACTTGTACTGGATCGGGAAACCACCACCCCATTGGTCATCAGTTTGGGCATTTCCTAATGTACTTTCTGTCCCGCTGGCATCCACCCATGTAACACGATAAAATCTCGGAACACTGATATTTCTGTAAGATGTGGTATCTCTGAAAGAAGTAATTGTTATAATCTCTGAATTTAGTTTAGTCCAATTACTTCGATCTAATGATCTGTATACATTATAGCCACTAGGGGATAATGAAATTGGGACGGCAGACCATGAGACATCCACTACATGTTGCATTTCGAGTATGGAAGGAACAGCTACCACCAATCCTTGAACGTCCATAACCTTACCTCATTAATTTTCTGGAATCAATTCATCCAGTAAAGCCATGACTTCTTGGTAACTGTATTTTTCCAGATCCGCAGGAGAGTATCCTTCTACCTCTAACATATCCGCTGAATCAGGCCTATCAAATCCAACAACACTAACCCAATCTTTGGCACCTTCTGGGGTAAATCCCATGTCCCTCCACGAAGATGCATCAGTGGGGTGAAATCCGTTGTCTCTCCACGTTAGAGCTTCTTGCCTATCAAACCCCATTTCCCCCCATTCCTGTGCAATTTCAGGAGCATCTGGGTTTTCTGGATCTGTAAATTCTCTTGCATATCGATATAACAGAACAGCCATAAAAAATCTCCTTAAAGTTAAAACCCATAAACTAAATCCCATACAGGATCTAATTTGGGCAGAAACTAAAAGGAGATGTGTATTATAGTTCGTGGATGAGTTGGCTTAGTCTGCTATACCTTTTCCGTTCTGAATCATTTTTTACCGCAATTGCTAATGCTTGAGGAATTCCTATAAGGATAACTAATTTCTTACCTCTGGTTACCGCAGTGTACAGTAGGTTACGTTTCAACATAATATATTGCTGTGTATGGATTATTCCAATAACCACATCAAATTCAGATCCTTGTGCTTTATGTATGGTAGATGCATAACTATGGTATAGTTCTGACAGTGTATCAAAATTGTATTCCATGGTTCTATTATCATCAAATTCTACAGTCAGTGTACGATCATCTGGGTCAATACTTCTCACAAAGCCTTGCTCCCCGTTAAAAACAAAATTTTCATAATTGTTTTTTATTTGCATGACTTTATCCCCAATGTAAAATTTCCGACCACCCTTTTCTACATAAGGTTGCCCAGGTGCTACTGAATTCAGGTTGATTAGTCGTTGCAATAATTTATTCAAATTATCTATACCCAAACTTCCTTTTTTCATCGGACTGAGAATCTGAACCCTTGAAAGCATATCTTCCACAGAATTAAATGATACTATTTTGGGTAACTTGTCCAGAATAAGATTTTTCAAAGCTTCTATACATTCTGAAGGTTCTTCAGCTCCAATCATGTAAAAATCTTTATCTGTATCTTCTATTTCCCTAAGTGGAAGTTTGCCCCAATTAATACGATGAGCATTTCTGATTATCATACTTCGCTGCGCTTGTCTGTGAATAGTTTGTAATGTAGTCACGGGAATATAACCAGAATCAATTGATTCTCGAAGTACTGCCCCAGCTTCTACTGGGGGAAGTTGGTCTTTATCCCCTACCAGAATTAATCTGGTATTGTGATAATCTATTGCATCCAGAAGATGTTTCATCAAAACAGACCCCACCATGGACATTTCATCTACGATTACCAATTGTTCATTTACGGGATTTTCCGAATTTCGAACCCACGTTTCTGGATCTGGTTTATATTCTAAAAATCTATGAATGGTAGATGCTGGGAATTTTGTTGCTTCAGATAGTCGTTTCGATGCTCTTCCCGTTGGAGCACATAAACCAAAGTTGATGTTATTTTTTAAAGCAATCTGACAGATTTGTTTTATAATGGTAGTTTTCCCTGTTCCCGGTCCACCAGTAATAATTGATACACCACAATCAAATGCTTTTTCCACAGCGTTGACTTGATCTGGGTCTAATGTAAGATCTGATTTGATATCACTGAACGTATATACCAGATCATTATAATCTTCCCGTGCCAATATGGATAGTTTTAAAGCTACTGATCGTTCAACTTCTCTGGCCCATGTCAGGTAAACACACCCATCTTCCTCACAAAAAATACGATCTACAGTATCATCAAGAATTGATTCGTAGGTATTCTCCACCAATGATCTAGAGATATTTAGTAAATCTATAGCTCTCTGAAACAAGACATCTTCTGGCAAGAAAGTATGTCCTTCTGCCCATGCTGATTTCAATGTGAAAAATAAACCAGCACGAATTCTGAAAGTTGATTCTTGATCCAACCCCATATTTTGAGCAATTTTATCCGCAATTTTAAACCCTATACCATCAATTTTCTCTGCAATCTGGTAGGGATTTTCTTCCAGAATTAGTAAAGTTTTCTCTTTATATTTGGCAATAATTTTTCTTGATGTAATCGGCCCAATACCGTAAGAGTAAAGTTCCACATAAATTTCTCTATCCTTAGAATATTCTTTCCAACCCTTAATCAATGCTTGGATTCTTGTTTCTCCCAGACCTTCCACATCATGCAGCTTCTCAGGATAATCATTCAAGACAGTTAAGGTATCTACCCCGAATTTATCCACGATCTTACTGGCAATCACAGGTCCAATACCTTTTATTGGGGAATGTGCCAGATATTTTTTTATCCCTGCTATTGTGGTAGGTAATAGAGTAGTTACATGATCCAGACTTAATTGTGGCCCAAATTTCTTATGAGTTATCCAGTTTCCGGTTACTTTTACAACATCCCCAATATGTAAATCTATGGTATTTCCTGTAACAGTGTATGTTACTCCTTCTTCTGATTCAACCCTGAATACAATCCACCCGTTGTCTTGGTTGTGGTATACTATACTGGTTATTGTACCTGCTACAATTGTAGGTAATTCAGGTTGATTTGATATAGCTTCTGGTTTCATTTGGCAATCTCCATGATAATCTGATTTTCCGTGCTAATTCTCCTGAAGTCATAACATGAGGAATACGATCTACTTCATCCCATACAATAAAATCTCCAGCTTTCCCTTGTAAATTTTGCTTAGTGAACTTGACAATAAATGCAATATTGGGTCTCCAGACATTAACTGTTTTTAGAGATTTTTTATCGACACCTATCCAATAATTAATTTCTCCACCTTTCTTGGGGAGTATCTTAATATGATTGTTAAATGTGAAAATCATTAAAGTGATTCCATCATTTCTGTTAATAATTTCTCTTTATAGTCTGTAACCCATTCCATTAGTTCATCAGTGTCTACTATTATAATCGCATGTGTATTTTCAAATTCAGTGGGAGAATGACCAAAAGCAAACAATGTAGATGTTTTATACACACCAGATTCCTTTAAAATTCCATCATATAAATGTAATGTTTCTCCCGTATTACATACATCATCTACCAAGATTACATGATTTAAAGGAAGTTCTATTGAAGGATCATTATTGAATACGAATCTGTTTTGTTCTTCTTCTTTCGTAAGCTTGATTTTGTGGATACGTTTGCTTTTACGTTCTGTTACAGCTCTCAGATTCACGTCAGTGTCAGCTATCTTTTGAACAGATAGAAGTTCTAGAGTTGACCCTGGGAGAGCAATTGTAGTCTCTGCTTCAAATAACGTTTTTATTCCTTTCAAAATAAGAGAAAATTCTTCGGCATGACTATTAGATGTCTTGAATGAGAAAACAGTACTGTCTGTAGATTTTCCACGTAACCGTTCAACACGTGGGGTATATTCATAGATAAAATATATACCTGTTTTTGTAGATTGTCTGATTAAATATCTCATATATTTCTCCTTAAATATCTATTGACATATCTTTAAGAATAACATACCTTATTTGCTATGTCAAGGTTTATTATCTTAATTACAAGGAGTATTTTATGGCTTATATAGGTCAAAAATTGGGTTTGAAAGGAAGATGGAAAGTCAGAGCGCAAGCATGTATTGGGAGAATTTGTTTTGGTCCAGGTAACAATGGGGAATGTCAAACGATAGAAGAATTTGGGGAATGTCCTAAACCTCTGCCCAAACCATGCCAAGCTATGCAATCTGAACGTGTGAAACATGGGTATTATATTGAAAGGACTCAAGCATGAAACTCTGGACATTGGAAGAAATTCGAGAAGCATTTTTTCAATCCTTTTATAAAGAAGGGTACCCAATTTTGGGTACCCCTTCTAAGACTAAACATAGTTTATGGTATATGTTTCTGGAAGAACTTGATAAATCCCACCTTACTCGCTCTGTAAAGAAGTGATCCCACTCAGTAGATAATCAGCTACTTTCTGAGACCATGTAGAAACTTTAACAATCCAGCGTGGGTCACCTTTGATCCGCGCTGACCAACTCTTGATATACATTGCATGATTCTTCATATCTTCTTCACTTCTGTAATTATTGACACCTATGATTGCACATACAAAAGCAGAAGCCATTTCCACAACTAATTCTTCTGTAGCATAAGATTGCTTCTGAAGTTTATCGCCATTGAATGGGCATCCAAGTCTTCGCTCATTACATACACTGTGACCAAGCTCATGAATCAGTGTTCTGTAGTAATGTTCTTCTGATTCAAATTTAGTTTTAGCTGGCATCGTGATTTTGTCAGTGGAAGGCCTGTAGAATGCTCTCCCACCCCTATGCAAAATTTCAGGGCAGTTTTCCATTCCATCCAGAATCATCTGGATAGCTTCTTCATTTTCAAAATCCTTAATCTGGTTGACAGGAGCTTCAATATTCTCTCCTATCACCAAATCTGTTTGCTCCAGATTAAATACAAAATAGTACCGAAGAAGTGGAATCTGCTTCAGTTCCGGTTCCTCATTTTCATCAACAGGTGCTACTTCAATCACCCTGTTTTGCCAGAAAATTATTGGGGTAGCTTTTTCCCCTTTTTTCACTTTTCCACCACGTTTTTTGATCTGGTTGAATGTGGCCCAATAAGGTGATTCATAACCTTTATTCCATGACATCAGAGTCAACAGGAAGTAGTTGGTTCCCCGATAATATTTTCCAGTGGCCAATGACTTAGGGGCTACCTGCTTGGCAAACCACGGTTTGATCCAGTTTCCATCCTTATTTTCTTCCATGATATTCAGGATGGTTTCTGATACTTTCTTGTAAACGTCTTGATTTCTCATTTTCCTTCTCCCTTGGTTAGAAGTCTTTCAAATTTTGCTAACACCTATAATATACACTTTTCTATCCAAAAGTCAAGGAAAAAATGAAGAAAAAATCAACTTTTTTGGTATTTTTTCTGCCTGATATCAACCATAAGTTCTGATTCATAAATTCTGGAAACAATATCAGCAGCAACCACCACATAGACTACCCAGTAATATTTCCACCAGAATGGGGATATACCCTGAGCAATCGCAAAAATCCACAATGGTGGCCACTTCTTACGGATTGCCCAAATAGTGGCCACACACATAATTCCCATACGAACATATGTTGCTATGGAATTTTGACCGGCCATTGTTGAAACATTATGTAAATGGAATGGCCACTGATACAATACTCTAAAATCAGACAATTCTTTTATATTCCCGCAGACCAGCCACAAACAGAATAGGCCAATTGACCACATCACCACAGACAGAAATTTTTTCTTATTGCAGGCCAGAGTCCACGGGTAAATTTTGAACCAACCTGCTAATGCTATCCCCAATGATCCTCCATGTAACGCCAACCACATAGTAATTAGCACTGTAGCTCCAAGCTCTAAATGAATCAAAAATGGTTGAAAATGAATGGCGACAGCTAAGAATAACCACCTAAGTGGCCTGTCTGGTATCTGCATCCATATGCATGATATATATGCAGAGAAAGATAAGACCCACCATAAAGCAACCCACTTATCGTATGTATTCCCTACAAAGGCTAATGCAGCCAATATGGGAGCAAAAACTGGGGGGTGATTAAACGGAACAACATAGCCAGGAAATCTAGTCAGAGATCTGAACACCTCGGGATCATTCTGAAACAGGGGGGACTCATGCCACTTTTCAGAATACCATGTAGATCCATATTCATGAATATATTCGTGGGTCCCATGTTGTATTGATAATCCTGCACCATACATACATAAGCCATCTACTTTCCCATAATATGTCCAGTATTGGTCTAGGACTCTATGGCCAAATAAAATCATAGATGATAAAAATATAAATACTGATAATCTTTCTTTCATTTCACCCTCCCTTGGTAAATGAATTTTTGGATTTAATGTTTTTCCCGACGATTAAACACTTTCTCGGCTATTTGTCCAATTGTTTGTCCTTCCATTAACAGCTCTGGCCAGAACTTCAAAATCCAGACTGGTGGGTTATGTTCCCACATACAATCATCCCTATAATGTCTGTGAGAGTATCTTACATTCCACAGATCCCTGAATGAATCCAATGTACAATCCAAGCAATTACATTCACCTGGGGAATATGTATAAGAAAACCTCATCTGATCTGGGGTAATATTCTGGAGGTATTCAATCCCTATTCTAGTAATATGTAAATTCAGCCTACTAGCCCACATATGTTTAGCCATCATGACTTGGTTCAACCATTTAAATCCCCATATATTGGCAGGTCTTCCATTCCATCCAGCCTGATAATAACATGCTTCATCTGGATTATTGGGGTTTATTTTATAATAATTCGGCAAATATTTCCTAGGGGAGTCCAGCCAGAATGGTTCTTGGATATTTAAAATATCCCCCACCACCCCAAACTTGGTGGATGGAATATACCCAGTAGGTTTAATACCAGCAGGGATGGTTGTTTGCTCAATAGGAATATGAACCCAGGGAACACGTTGTCCATCTGGGGATGGTAGAAATTTAACCATTTGTCCTTCAGGGGCTGTCCATGGATATTTCCCCAGTCTTAACGGGTAGATTAAAAATTTATCAATCCCAGTTATAATTCGTTCTACTTTTTTATGCCCTAACATTTTTGGTCTTGATACAGACATACATTCTCCTTTTTGGCAGACCTGCCTAGATTTGAACTATGGAATCAAGGTCCAAAGCCTTGTGTGTTACCAGTTACACCACAGGCCTATCGAGAAATTGCTGTTACTTCGTAGAATCTACGAGCTAGCATATAGTCCTACGTATCCACATCTCTATAACCCTCACAGCATCCTTCGCTGGTACTCTGGCACAATTAACCCATGGATTAGATTGTGCGGTTTCCCACTTCCAGATCCATTTATTTCTCTGGTGCTGCTGGAAGGAGTTGAACCTTCACGCAATTAAGCACAGGGTCTAAACCTGATGACTAGTCCAGTTCGTCTACAGCAGCAAACCTTACCACCACAAGGCAAGGTAATATTTCTTAAAGTACTCTAATCCCTGTATAACCCTGTCATATTCAAGGCTATCTCCCTTGAAAAGTATTTCATCATATTCGCTATTATGCCATCTATTTGCAATCAAATTAAATGCATAAATCATTTCGTCAAGAATTTCCAACCACTTATCATATCCATCATCAGGCCCATCGAATTCAAAATCATTAGCCAAACAACATGGGAAAGTAACAGTCAATTCTCGAAACCTTTTCAGTCTTGGATGAATCATTTTTGCTAATGTATTATCCAAGCTCCATGTGTCTGAATCATCCCATCCTCTGGTTCTTCTCTGGTACCAGTGTTTTATCGATCTTTTAATCGAAAACCAATCTACCTTTTTCATAAAACTATATTTCCTTTCTGGTGCCAGAGGTGGGAGTTGAACCCACAATCCAAATGGCACTGGGGTTTGAAGCCAGCGAGTATTCCAGTTCCTCCACTCTGGCATAATATAATTGTATACATTCTCCACTATTTCTAGTTGGCCAACACCAGATCCCACCACCCCAACTCATGGGGTAGGCATCCATCTGCAGTCAGGGAAACCCAGTCTTAATGTATACTGGTCTAGATGGTTGGATTTGAACCAACAACCCCATGCGTCCAAGGCATGTACGCTATCCAGTTGCGCCACATCTAGAGTAGTCACGGCAGGAGTTGAACCTACAACCATTACGTGTTTGTTGGCAAGTAATTGCTCTGACCACAATTGAGCTACGTGACTTTTAGAACTTCAGTCATACTTTCAGCTAATTTTTTCCAATCATAGGAATACTTTATCGGACTTGCTATTGATTCAGCAAAGATTTTGAAACCCTCTGGAGTTTTTAATATAGCATCAAGTTCCATTTCTCTTTTTTGTAATAGCTCTTTATTATTACGGAAACCCGTAGAACCATCTTCTATAAAATCAAGCCCATGTTCAAATCTGATTTCCTGAACATCTGGATTATAAGATGCTTCCTTGGGGATGATCTTTGACCCAATAAGGAACAGAATAATTGGCCTGGCTATTGTTTCAATAAATTCTCTTCTATTCATGTTTCCACCCATATTCAAACATGTCTACTCCACGTAACCACGCAAATGCTTGCTCTCTAAATGGAGTATAATCAACATCACCTATTTGGTAACCATTTTCATCTACTTCTTGTAATGTCCATAACTGTATATTAAAATCATACCACACACGTCTTGGACCATCTTCGTATGTTTTCATTTCCATTTTCAGTATCCTTGCCTTTTTCAGCGTTTGCTGAAAACTAATAATAACTTGGTACCCCTGACAAGACTCGAACTTGTGACTTCCTGATTAGAAGTCAGGTGCTCTTCCAACTGAGCTACAGAGGCTTATTCTTCAACAACACAGTAGGAAGGATTTTCACCTTCAACCGCCTTATTAATATACTCTCCTATTTTTGGTATAAGTACCTTAATTATAAAATACTGGTTACCTTTTGGGATGGGAAACCAACCCTTTTCCCTACTAAAGTACTAAGGGGTTTTCTACGCTTAGAGTTTTCAAGCGCATCCGTTTAAATACCTACTAACCCTCATCTGTTAATGGTGAGATGCTTTCATATATCTGGTGGATACTACTGTGTTGTCAAAGACCCTGGAGCGTCTGGCAGGAGTCGAACCCACACTTTCTGGTTGGAAACCAGATACTCTTTCCAATTGAGTTACAGACGCATTTTATAATACTGGTGCTGGAGGTGGGAGTCGAACCCACATGCCGCTAAGGACACTGGATTTTAAGTCCAGTATGTATCACCAATTCCAATCACTCCAGCCAAGTACAATTAAACTGTTATCCAATCATTCAAGCTTTGTGAATAAACGCAACGTTTAAATTCTTCTTCATCATACCCTCTAGTTGATTCATAAAGCCATACTTTTATGGTACCATTTTTAGGTTCTTTACCATATTTATATACGCTACACACCCTCTCTTTATCGGGTTCAATAACTTTGTCTCCAGTTTTAAATAATCTAGTTGCTTTCATATTTATAACCTTTCTATTGTTAACTGGAGACAATATAACTAATTTTGGGCAAAAGTCAAGGCTGTTCAACAATTTTATTCAACATATTGTATCTCCACCACATCCAAACACTGTCTCGGCGTTAAAATTTAAATTAATGGTTTTGGAACAGCCCTGACCTTTGATTTTATTTATAGGAAATTTATTGCCTATAAACCTATTACATATTTGATAAAAGGCAATAAACTTCCATTTAAAACTTGACTAAATATTCATACTTGACCATACAGTCAAGTTCCTTAATTTATTCAAACTGCCGTTTTAGCAATTCTTCTTTGTACCATTCAGGCATTCCCCTAACGATTGCCCGTCCAATGGTTTTCCATGCTTTCTGGAACAAAGCATTTTTAATTACTTCTTCCATTTCTTCTTTCGTATCCTTCTGGATCTCTTTGATTATCCCCCCAATATCTTTGGGGGCATGTTCAAGTTCACCCCGTTCCATCAGATGCTGGGCAGCCTTCTGCCATCTGGCTTCTGTGCGCAGCTCCTGACCTATTCGGTGAATCATATCAGTGAAACCTTCGTTACTTGATTTAAAGTTCTGTTTGTTCCGTTCCTTGAATTTCTCACTGACATACTTTGCCATCAGTGCTTTTCCATCTTTCCCAAATCGATGGTAATTCTTGATTACTACACCTTCAATTCTCACATCCCCCAGAATTGATTTTGACTCAAGGATCGTAGAGAATTCATCCATGGAATTAACCTTCGTTGTAAATTGGGGGACACATTCCAATCCAATCCTTTCACATTCTTTTACTTTGTCTTCGTATGATAAGAATCTTTGTTCCCCAATTTCAATATCAAAGATGATTACAAACATCTTGGGAACCCTGTCATATTTCAGACAATTATGCTTGGGTTTGACCACGTATTCTCCCCTATAAATCCAATCTGGGTGAAGTAATGGTTCCAGTTCCTTGATGGATTCTATAGCCTTTTCAAACATTTTTTCTGGAGCATCCACGATGATTTCTTTGGATTTACTTCTGCATGATAATTCCCCATTGAGAATTCCAAAGCTGAATTGAGATCCATCTATTTTTTCTTCAATGACTACATCTTCCTCAAACAGCAAATCAACTGCTGGGTGGCCCAGGTTCCAGATTTTCGGATACCCACTGGGTTTCATTTTTACCTCCTTTTGTCAATTATTAGTGGTCAAATTCGACCACTTATTAAACTATACTCTCCTTATTTCTGGAATTTTTCTCCGCTACGCTCTCATCCTTATTCCACAAGACCATAAAGATTACAGAAATAAATTGATATTTCGCCCCTACATTTATCACTCAAATCCATCAAATCAACGTAATTGGAATACTGATCAAGCGATATTTTGCCCTCTAAACATTGGGCTGTACTATTTCTCTATGTCTGCCATTGGCTTCCCTCCTGTTCGATACGATACAAGAAGTCTTGATTGCGCTTTCAAAGTTTTCTGCATTAAATTTACTAGCTTTACGGTTTCGTCGTGATCAAATCCTGTAAGCAGTCCGCTACAATCATTATGCTGATATTGACGCAACGCAGGCGTTAAAATATCTGGTGTTTTCATTATTTAACCTCCAAAATATAACAAGGCAATTCAAACGGACACAAAAAGACGTGCCGTTTAATGAAATGGTTGTGCGCACACAACCGAAGCCGTGTGCGGCTTAGTACATCAGGCGGTACGTTCCAGCACACCCCAGGAGTAGCCGATACCCTCGATGTCATCCACCGAGAGAATCTTGCCCTCCGCAGGGCGTCCGTTGAGCCTGAAGACCAGTGCCTTATCCCCCCCGGTCCTGCTCATACATGACACGATTCATCGGGCAATCTACCCCCAGTAGGGTGGAAATCACGTCCGCCGTGGACTGGTGCCCGATGGCGGACTGGAACCCGTCCGCCACCATAGCCTTAGCCTCGTCCAGCGTGGCTGGGCGGTAGGTATAGTTGCCGTGGGCGGTCAGGATAGATGTGTTCAGTATTGTCAACATTTTCGCATCCTCAGCGGCTAACAAGTAAATCAAGCGGACGCCAGAAGTTTTGGCACTTTGCCCTGGCCGCGTGCAGGGCACCGCTTATTAAATGCGTGCGGACTTTCATTCATCATCTTCATTTGCAGTTTTCACTGATTGATACAGGAAACAACACCCCCCAATAAAAAAGAAAACAGATCCATGTGGAACAGGCACCGAAACAAGTATTGCGATAACATACAAGCAAAGTGCCATCCCTATATAAAGTCTAGCTGGACTCATTTTTCTTCCTCCTTTGTTTTGAAACACTCTGTACATACGTCAGGTGTTTCAAATTCATTTAAGTGTTTAATCTTACCACAAATAGTACAATCCATCAAGTCTTTTGTCAAGCCTGAAGAATACTTCAACCTGAGTAATCCTTCGGTACCCCCAAACCAGGTTTCTACTGGTTGCAAAACTTCTTCCAAGGTAAAAGGTCCAAACATTTTGTCTTCAGGGATTTCTATTGTTTCCAGAACACTAAACAGCCTAAACGCTGCCTGGGAACCTATATCTTTTTGTTCCTTGGCAAATTTCTTAACTCCCTCAGTTGCTGCATCAATTATTTCACTGACCAGACTAGGGTCTTTGGAAACCGCTTCGTGTATAATACCAAGCAGTAAAGTTCTATTTATCGTAGTATTTCTCATAATTTTACCTCACATAATGGTACAATATTCCCCTAGTTTCTCTTTGAAACAGTGCTGGCACAAATCTATGTAGACTTTCTTACCATCCCCAAATACAGATCCGTACCCACATAAATGACCAAAGAATATTGCTTCTTGGGTTTCAATATTTCCTTCTATAGAATCTTCCATCAAGTTCCTGCCACAAACAGAGCAAGTCCGTTCTATCAATTGTTCCACCGTTGTTTGTACTATTTCATATTTTCTCATGGTTACCTTATCCCATCATCTTTAAAGATTGGATCTAACATTTCAAATATTTTTGCAGATCCCTTCATGAAAGCTACTGCATCATGATTTTCGTATGTCAGCCAATTCTGGACACATACACCCACACTAATATCATGTTCTAAAATTGTATTATTTAGTAGACATGCAAAATCATATGTATGGGTAAAAAATTGGTCATCAGAATTTACCAAATGCCCACTCCCAGAAGGCCACAATATAAGATCAACTGGGTTAGCCAGATTTCTTTTTAATAGTGTGGCCAAGTTATCAGAGGTAAAACTAATGCCACGTTTCAGCATCAGCCTTACATCAATATCTAACTGGAATGAAATCTGGTCTCCAAATCTCTTTTTCAATTCACCATGCAGACGATTAAGAGACTTCACATCTAATATTGGCCATGGTTCAATTAGTGTAATAGGGGTAGATATGTTGTATTTTTTCATTGTACAATTCCATAGATTTATCCAATCTATAATTGCGCGTACACTGTCCTTCGCATTCAACCCAATTTTCCTGCATGCATTAAATGGTTCGTCTAATGTAATATGAATATTAGGTCCATATACTTTGGAAAATTCCGTAATCACATTGGAATATCGTTCCAAGAATACAAGTCCGTTTGTATCATGTGTCTTAATTGCAGCTACTCCCAAGATTAGTTTTGTTTGTGTAGCTAACAGCATTTTAGATGCTTTTTGGATTAGCTGATATGACGGGAAAGTAAATTCTGTATGATTATCTCTAAATTGCTTATCAAATGCAATGGCATAGAATTTAAATCCGTCAATGCCATTGGATAGGGATTGTTTGCTAAATCTTCCCCGTTATATTCAATACCACCATAGCAACTTGAGAAGGAAATTCCTAATGTGGAACCATCACTAAAAGTCAGAATTATACCCTCATCTACATCTGGGAACATTCTTACATCTTTAACAGTCTTTCCACATAATATTTCCTTGTAATGTTCAACATCTTGGTAGTCTCTAAATCTGTCGTAACTCATCTGTCTTGTTCTCCTTTAATAATAAACCAAGCCATACCTATGAAAATTAAAATCCGCAACCAACCATTCATCTATAAATAACCTCGCTTCCTTTGGGGACAACAACTTTTTTAACCTTACCTGTGATCATCACAGAATCTACATCTGATATAATCCACACATTATTTAATGATATAAGTGGGGATGTGTCAAGTACGCACGTATTCCTATCAATGCCTTCCTCATGCCACTCATATCCCCAATCAGTAGCCCTTTGCCGACCTTCAGATATTTCTTGGGAAGAATCCCAAAAGGTTGTCTGGGTGTGGTAAGGTAATAGGTGTCCTCCATGATTGGAAGCATAATTTTTTGAATAAAAACATAATATTATTATGAGACATACCCAGCAAAATGCTAAGAAAATAATAAAACGATTTATTCTAACTTTTTTCATTTGGATTCCCCCTCTTTGTATCGTATAATGGTTTTGAGTTCTTTAATCTTCCGTTCGGCATCAGCCTTGCCTTCTTTTGTATCTGCCTGGGCTAATACAACCATTTCTTTTCTCAACTGCTTCTTCAACTTTTTGGTGGACATAACCACCTCCATGTTTAAGATTCAAAATATCAGGTGGTTTACAAGGCTTTGTGCTCTGAGGTATTAACTGCCCCAACCCACCTGACAAGATAAGCATACACTCCAACTTATCCATTATTATTTATACAGAGTCCATCACCTTTTTTGCGTAGTTATCACTCAACCATGCACTACATCCCAGTACAGCTCCAAACTGGTAGTTGTAGCTCAATTTATGTGCTCTGCGCTTCAATTCTTCATCTGACATCGGTTCTTGGTCAAGTCTCAGAACTTTCATTGGACAATATACAACAGACCCATCTTCCAATTTGACTCCACAAGATAAGGTGTTTCGATCTCGTTTCAAGTATCCTTTTTTATAAATTGTTCTGAAAGTTCCTACCCAGATTACTTCTCCTTTCGTGCCCTTGGGAGTGATATTCCAGACAGGTTTTCCATTTTCATCTTTTACTAATTCTTGCGTGTTTACTTTCCCAGTCCCAGAACATGCCCAACACATTCCTGTTCTTCCATTCTTGAGAGGAAATTCTCCAGACCCACCACATTTACTACATTCTTCCTGGACTTTCACCTTAGTCTTTTTCTGCTGGGTAAACCTAACCTTATCATATACATTTAAATTGTCAGGGGTTAGAACATCCCTGTATTCTGCTGCTTTGATTTCCTCAAAAATCTTTTGCTCTAACCAGACCCTTGCTTTTTCTACAATTTCTGGTGTGGGATCTTCCCAAGGTGCAGTGTAGCACCCACCTGAAAATGCTGTGGAGCCTATCATTTCAGATTTACATGTTCCATCCTCAGTGTCATAGTAAGCTCCGTAGAAATAAGAGTCGTGGTAACCGTTGTCTTCCCAATCGCACAGCCTGTATTTCATTTCAAATGCCTCCAATTAATTAGAGCCTGTTACTTTTCCGTAAATACGAATACCTTTCCCGCGTGTAGGATGCGCGGCCCCCGAAAATGAGTTAGTTATTGAGGTCGTGCAGGGTGACTGCTTTTTTGAGATCAGCCATTGTCCAACCCTGGTCTTTTTCGCGGTCCCACATGATTCGGTGCATTTCAACCGATTTTCCGGCTTTGGACATCGGTATAAGGGTTTCATTCGCAAAGTCATTCCACGTGATTCGACGGCTCTTTGTGGTTTCGAGGGTCCAGGTTGCCAAAAATTCGGCATCCATTTCTGCTTTGATTTTATCAATTTCGTCATACAAAGAGCTTTGCAGAGCGTCGATCTCCTCATTGTTCTTCCATTCCCTGGCGACCGATCCGCACTCAAGCTCGACTCGGCGGTACAGCGCATCAATCCTGCCCTGCGGCGTTTCGGCATGCGCCTTTGCCTCAGCGGCGAGCTGCTCATGCTCGCGGCGCTCCATCTCAGAGCGGTAAGGGTTGTAGCCTTCGCCACCTTCATTGATTGCATTGTCATAATTGCGAGCAGCGGTCCTCAATTCGTCGGTTGTCATCTCAGTTGCTTTTTTCATTTTGCGTTCTCCTTGGTTAGAAGTCTTTCAAATTTTGCTAACAACTATAATATACACTTTTCTACTCAAAAGTCAAGGATTATTTTAAATATTCTTAAATTAATTTGGGGGGAGAATGGGGTTGGGTGCTCAACTTTTGTAGTGTGTTAGCAACCAAGGGAGGCGTCAAGTCACCCCAACCCCGTGGTCTATGTACTCATTACTCTATTTTCTTGCTGTCACCTTTTTGGGCAGGAATTAAAGACGTGTAGTTAGTTGTGTAACTTGCATAAGTTTCTGTTATCGTACTTTCCAAACGTAATATCAAATTTCTAGGTCCCTTGACTCTCAACACCAATTCTGAATTATCCCACCCATTATTGTTGTTCAGGTTGTGGTTTATATGTAGATCGAATTTCATTACCCTACCACCTTTCCATCCAGACTTGCGATAAATGTCCAGAAACCTTGTATATTGTCTTGATCATAAAATGGATCTTTATGTGTTGCCACAATCGTAGCTGCAGTGTGAGGACACATTTCCGCAAATGTGTTGAATAGAATTTGGCTATATCTTAGGTTGTGTCTGGTGTCATTGCATAGCACCTGTTGTGCTTCTTTTTGGGCAACTCTATCCGAGAAAACCCTAGCTGAAAACTTATATTGATCTTCCACATTACTTCTCCTTGTCCGTAACTGTACTATTTTGCTAGAGCGACAGACTTTATCTATTTCTTCCAAATTTCCCTCATAGTCAGATACGTAAATACTAATGCTACTACTATTATATGAGGAATCATTGGAAACCTTTTTAATAAATCAAATCACTGGGGTATCCAATAAAATACTTCCCTTTAACCACGTCCCTCATTTCACTGAAACTTCTAAAGCTGAATTGACTTGGGTGATCCCTTATATATTTAATCCTCTCTTTAACACTATAGCAAAAACTCCAAACTTCATTTGCTTCTTCCATTTCACGTCCGCTAAGATCATTTTCATCTAATACAGAATAACCCTCAAGACGATTTTCTATATATTCAGCAATTTTAAATTCTTCAGTATCTTCCTTGACTGCCAAGGCCTCCCACCAACCACAAGCCCAGTGGCCAAATCTTTTTATTTCCACATTGTCTCCTTCACCACCAAGTTCAGTTAATGCGGCCTCAAAATTACTATTTGATAATACGTCAGAATCCTTTGTTCTGGTTAGTAGGCACCACATCCCTGGGAATTCAGTTTCTCCTACATAGTTTGAATGAGAATCAAATCCTGAAGGGCTTTCTACTATTTTGGATAACATTTCCATTTTACATCCTCCCTCAAAGTTTAAATTTAATACAAACCCCAGCCTTCCTTGAAAGGCAAGGGTCTGTATTTACAGAGCTTCAGGTCCTACACCCTCTTCTTTACAAACTTGGAGAAGTTTGTAATCTGATGAATAGGAAATATGGAAATCAACTTCCACATTGTACTTGATCTCGTTCAGCTCCCTAACAATTTTGTGTGTCTTTTGAATAGCTTCCATTTTACCTCTCCTCAAAAGGTGTATACCTCAAATGTTACTAACGAAAGTAAATATACACTTTTTTATGGAAAAAGTCAAGGATTATTTTTATTGTTTATAAATTCTTTCCAGATACACCGTAAATGTTCAAGTACAGAAGTTGTCACCTTCCATACATGGAACATCCGTCCAATCTTGGGAGTAATTTCTATATCCCCAATTTTCATTTCCTTGAGCTGACACCCTGAATTTAACCTGAAATATGTATGGATAATCACATCCCAGAACATGTCCTTTATATTTATTTAAATAAGAACACCAACTGGCTGGTATCTCTGGCCAGACATGTATATGGGATTTAATTTGATACAACACTGTTGCTTCACTCCCAGTGAGACATTCTTCCGTTTCAGCATCACGGATAACCCAACAAGGATTCACCGTATCATACTGGCCCAAAACTGGAATAGCAAACATTGCTATCATACAAAAAACAAGAAGGTTTCTCATGTTAATTTCCTTTCTATTCGTCATCAGAATCTTCAATCATTGGGGAACAGACCCACGCTTCGATTTGTCCACCACATTGACCGTAGTCAATAAATCTTACTGGAAAATTTTTATACTTTTCTACCCCCTCTCTGAAATATTGTTCTAGGGTATACTTCTTTACTAAAGGAAGATTGCCATGTGCTTCATGAGTGTAACGTTCCACTGAATATTCACCAGAATCTACCTCCTTGGATTTGATTTGCATTATGGCCAACTCCTCCATTCTTCTAACAAGTGGGCTCATTCCTGAGACTAAATCATCAAGTTTCCTTTCTATGATTTTGGCCCATCTCATACATTCTATCAATTCTTCAAAAAAAGTTTTTTCCATTTTAATCTCCATAGCCTTTGAGCAACCGTTTCAGTTCCCACAGCAGCTCACGATAATACATGTAATTCTGTCTGCAGTTTATCACAGAAATTACATCAGCACTAGGCCTACGTTTAATTGCTTCAATTGCATAATGCAATGTGGTAATTTTCTCCTGAAACATATTCTCAAATTTTTCAAGAATATCTTCTATTTCACCCAAATCGTTCTTACTGATTTTGGTTAACATTTTACTTACTCCCATTGTGTAAATCTTCGTTGAAATTCAGCAATTTTTACTGTATCTTCATCCACTCTTTCCTGAGATAAATTAATATATTTTCTATTTAACTCAGTTCCAATATAACTTCTTCCATTCTTAATAGCAACCAAACCAGTAGTAGCCGTACCTGAAAAAGGATCTATCACTATTCCATTGGTGTAATCTGTCCTCCCACAATTGCAGGATGGTTTCCATCCTACTGGCATCAAAGCACTTCCCTCAAAATTTCCACCAGTGTCATTCCTGAAACCTGTCTCATTTAATGCCATCATTTTTGGAGAAGGAGTCTGTCTTTCTGTCCAATGCTTGTCATCAATCTTGTCATATACTCGTTTCCAACCTTTGCCACATACTGGGCATACTTTCTCAGGGCATCCTGCCAAAATACATGGTTCAATTAATTTAGGAGGAAATACAGCGAAGTGTGCTCCTTTGTAGGGTTTGGTATTGACTGTCCAGACGGAGCGTTTGTTACGTTTTGAATATATTTTCCCTTGGGGAATATTTACAAACCCACTCTTCGTGTCACTTCCAAATTCTCCTACAAAATGGTCATGATTTCTCTTAGTCCTTCCTTTGTATGATTCAGGGTCAATACTATTTTCCTTGATGGATTCGAAATCAGACCAATACCTCGCGCTCTTACTCAGCAGAAATATATACTCATGTGCCTTTGTGCATCTATCGGTAACGCTCTCTGGCATAGGGTTGCCTTTGGCCCATATGATGTCCTGTCTGAGATACCAACCATCAGCTTGGAGGGCAAATGCTACACGCCAAGGGATGCCAACGAGGTCTTTGGGTTTAAGTCCTGATGGAATACTCACTTTACGGAGTTCCGAACCAAAAAGTGCATGTGAGTATTTTTTACGCTTATCTGCATCGGTTGTCTTTATACGTGCTTGTATCACCACCTCGTGACGTAGCTGTGTAAAACTATCCCCTATATTCAACCAAACTGTACCGTCATCCCTAAGTACCCGCCATACTTCCCTAAAAACCTTAACCAAATTTTCCACGTACTGTTCTGGTGTCTGTTCCAGCCCTATTTGGTGGTCTATTCGAACAGCACCACATTTGCCGCAGGTATCTTTATAGATAGGATTTTGGGCTTCATACCCACTTTTCCCTATCCCACAATTTGATAAATTAGGTCTGGTTGATATGGGTTTTACACTGGGAATGTGGTTACACTCTGGATCACCTCCAACCCAAGTTGCCGTGCCGTAATCACGTAGCCCAAAATACGGTGGAGAAGTCACACAACAATGGACAGAATTATCCCTCAAAGGTATGTGTAAAGCATTTGCATTTACAACTAAGGAATTCATTTTACTTCTTCACCTCCCCCATAAATCTTACAACCAAAACGGGGTCTAATTTTCCTTCCTCATTCTCAATCCAACTTGCATCTATGATAGCTCTGGTCCGTTGGATTTTTTTGAAGAATAGCAACAACTCATACAATCCTTCTAATTTATCTTCTTTCGTATTCACAACATTTCTTTGGTATTCCACCCACCCTGGGTAGGTGTGCAACCGTTTGAAAAGTAAAACTTCTTCCAGATATTTTGTTGTTTGCTCATCATCTGGAATCCCAAAGGGTTCAATTACAATGTTCATTCCAAAATTCCTTTCTTCAGATATACTATGATTCCCCCAATTTTTCCAGTAGTTTATTTGCCACATGCCATTCGGATGGAAAGACTGCCTTCCAGTCTGAAACTCTAAGCCCACATGCACTTGCAGCTGTTGTAACACGATCTTCCAGTAATTTAGTTACCAATTCAACCATTGCCTTTAAGGATTCCACAAGTTCTGGGGCGGCACATAACAAACCCAGATTTGCATTTTGCTCCTCTGGTGATACTTCATTACTATACTTCAGGAAATAATCTGGGCATACATCAGCAATCATCTGATTTGTTTTTTCTGATTTAATACCTGTACATACATTTCTGCCACTCCCCAAACATGCCTTATAAGGTCCTTGGGTATACTTACTCATGATTAATCCTCCTGAAAGTACAAATAAGATATGAATCCGATAACAATAATACAAACCAATCCAATATAAAACCACATATAACTTCTCCTTCTCCTTTCAGTTTCTTTAATAATTCGTTTGTTCATAATGAACAACTGTTCCTCTGAATTGTCAAGGTTATAATAAGAAGAATCCATGAAAGCAATCCCTGTTGTCTCGATTACTAATACAACATCTTCAAACGAATTTTCATGACTGATTCTGATGGTGTCATCTTCTGATGTGATAAATATATCAGCTTCTACCTGACAAAAAGTCACCAGAAGAAAACATATAGCCACTATTTGTCTTGCCATGGTTTATGTTTGCTCCTTGCTGATTTAGAACATTTATGATTCAACTTTCTTTCCAATTTATGAATTGTGTCCTGCAATCCAGGGCACATGGAAACATTTGACTCAAGGAATTTGATTTCCTTTTTTATTTTATTTTTAGACATATGACTTATTCCTCTAGTGGCCCATACCCATT
>Ga0180433_10004087_pt1 | contig 20739 bp, 18 predicted proteins | sample SS_ome_8_FD_132980 | JGI IMG/M metagenome (GOLD analysis project Ga0180433, IMG submission 132980) | Hypersaline lake sediment archaeal communities from the Salton Sea, California, USA - SS_1_D_1 metaG | ecosystem: Environmental > Aquatic > Non-marine Saline and Alkaline > Hypersaline >... | reverse complement strand
GGGCCCTGAACCGGATCAGAGGTCACAGGGAAGGGGTTGAGTCTGTTCGTGACATTGTACGAGCTTGCCGTGAAATTGGGATAGAGTTTTTAACCCTTTATGCGTTTTCAACGGAGAACTGGCAGCGGCCACCGCAAGAAGTCTCGGCGCTTATGAGGCTCCTCAAGGAATTCCTTAAGGCAGAACTGTCGGAAATGATGGAAAATGGTATTCGCTTGATGGCAATCGGTGATATCGCGCGGTTTCCAAAAGATGTCTCTGACGTCCTCCACGAGGTTATAGAGAGGACTCGACACAACCAAGGAATGGTTCTGAATTTGGCCTTGAGCTATGGTGGCCAGGATGAGATCGTGAGAGCCGCTCAACACATCGCCATACAGGTCAAGGAGGGGCGACTTGAACCCGAAGAGATCTCAAAGGAGCTTTTTTCTGACTATCTTGATACACACGGGATGCCGGAGCCGGACCTTCTGATTCGAACGAGTGGCGAAATGCGAATCAGCAATTTCTTGCTCTGGCAAATTGCCTATGCGGAGCTCTTTGTCACCCAGACCCTCTGGCCTGACTTCAGAAGAGAGGAGCTCATCCAGATCCTTCACGATTACCAAGACCGTGAGCGTCGGTTCGGACGAACTGGAGACCAAATAAAAAAAGCCGGAGCCGGCCGCGAGATCAAACAGGCCCTTCAGAAAAGCAACCCAGGGGAGCAAGGTCCGTGACTTCCGGGCATGGGAAACGCTTGCTCACTTCGGCCGTGGCTCTGCCCCTGTTGGCCTTAGTGATCCTAGCAGGTGGAAGGATTGGCTTTGCCGTACTTGTGGGCTTGGCGGCAGCCATTGGCCTCTTGGAATACCATGCCTTGTTTCTTCCCAGAGAGACCCCGGGTGCAAAAGCGACGGGGCTAATCTTTGGCCTGGCCGTGATCGGGTCTTTTTGCACGAAGGATATGGGCTCAACCTCTGGTATGATGGTCGCGGCGTTCTTGGGGTCTGCTGTCGTGTGCCTGGTTCGGTTCAGACCTGGGGATTCGATGGCCGTCGTCTTGTTTAAGCAGGTTATGGGCTTCGTTTATGTGCCATTCTTGCTTGGGCACTTGATCTTGGTTCGGGATTGGAATAGGGGGATCATCTGGGCTTTTTTTTTACTGGCGGTTGTATTTGCTGGAGACACGGCTGCTTATTACGTGGGAAAAGCATTTGGGCGACACAAACTCTCCCCCAACATAAGCCCAGGCAAGACAGTAGAGGGGGCGTTGGGCGGCCTTTTAGCCAATCTCGTGGTTGGGCTGTTGTTCAAAACGTGGTGGCTGCCTGAGCTCCCCTGGGGCTTTTGTGTGGGTTTAGTGGTTATGCTAGGGGTGGTGAGCCAGGTCGGTGATCTGGTTGAGTCGATGCTCAAACGGTCGGTTGATTCAAAAGACTCTGGAGGGGTTCTCCCAGGACACGGGGGAGTGCTGGACCGCGTCGATGGTTTACTTTTTGCAGCACCAACCCTCTATTATTTTAAGACTTATCTTTTATGACATGATGACTAGAAACGGTGAATTCATATTCTCGCTTCGTGACATGGTATGTGTGCCTTTTGCTGAAACGGTTTACCAGATAAACGACTTGGCAAAAGGTCAGGAAGCCACTTTTCCCAAGACGTTTTAAGTTTTAGGATTTAGGTTTTAAGTATTTGTTAAAACATATAATATTTCCAACCTAACACCTAAAACATCGAACCTAAAACGTGATGGATTCGACGCTTTGCGAGTTCATCAACAGCAAAAACCGAACATGAAACGCCTTGCCATATTAGGTTCGACAGGCTCCATTGGTAGGAATGTCCTGCGGGTTGTGGAGCAATTTCCAGACGAATTTTCTGTGGTGGCCCTGGCGGCCGGTCGCAACACGGATCTGCTGGGCGAGCAACTGAAACGTTTCTCTCCTCAGGTAGCGGTGGTGCTGGATGACGTGTTGGCCCGTCAGGTCCGCGAAGTGCTTGTGCCAGAGGGTCATGTGGAAATCCTCCATGGTGCAGATGGATATGAAGCCGCAGCCACCCTGCATTCGGCCGATCTGGTGGTTTCTGCCATGGTGGGATCAGCAGGGCTGCTTCCCACGATGGCAGCTATTGAACATGGGAAAACCGTTGCCTTGGCCAACAAGGAAAGCCTGGTCATGGCCGGAGAAATCTTGACCCAGACTGCCCGAGAGAAAGGCGTGGCCATTATTCCGATAGACAGCGAACATAATGCCATATTTCAGTGCCTTGTTGGACACCGGAGGGAAGACCTGAAGCAAATCCTTCTGACCGCCTCTGGCGGGCCTTTTCTGGACAAACCGACTGAGGATCTCGATGACATTACTCCAGAGGTGGCGCTGCGCCATCCCACCTGGGACATGGGACCCAAGGTGACCATAGACTCGGCGACACTCATGAACAAGGGTCTTGAGGTCATCGAGGCGCGGTGGCTCTTTGATGTCCCTTTGGAACGTATCCAGGTCGTGATTCACCCTGAAAGTATCATCCATTCCATGGTCGTTTATCGGGACGGTTCTGTCATGGCCCAACTTGCCTTGCCTGACATGAGGATACCGATTGCCTATGCGCTGTCTTACCCAGAGCGGCTTGACCTTGGTTTGTCCTCTCCTGATCTTTTTAAGTTAGGCGCCCTGACCTTTAGAGAACCTGACCTTGAGAAATTTGCTTGCCTGGCCTTAGCCATCCAAGCCTGCCGTATGGGGAAAACGTATCCTGCTGTCTTGAGTGCTGCCAATGAGGTGGCCGTGGGCGCTTTTCTGGACCACCGGATCGGGTTCGGTCATATTGCTGAAACCATAAAAGAAACTCTCGCCAAACATGAGCCTGTGCCCAAGCCAGGGCTTTCAGATATTTTATCAGCAGACACCTGGGCACGGCGCACGGCTGAGGAAGTTCTATGAGTACGAACATTGTTTCGCTGGTCATCGTGTTGGGTGTTTTGATCTTTGTGCATGAGCTCGGTCATTTCATCGTGGCAAAGATGCTAGGCGTGGGCGTGGAAAAGTTTTCACTGGGATTTGGCCCTAGAATCTTTGGCAAAAAGATTGGAATGACCGATTACAGGATCTCGGCCATACCCCTCGGGGGGTATGTGAAGATGGTAGGAGAGTCGCCGGATTCAGAGCTTGACGAGTCCCTGACGCCCTTGTCATTTTCTCATAAGAGTCTTGTTGCGCGGAGCCTTATTGTCTTGGCAGGGCCGGTTTTTAATCTTCTGCTGTCGGTGGTCATCTTTTTTGCGTTCTTTCAGATTTCAGGGCTCCCCAAGATGAAACCGGAGGTGGGTGCTGTGCAGGAGGGGATGCCGGCCCAGGAGGCCGGTGTCCGTGCCGGAGACCACGTTGTTGCTGTGGAGGGCCAGCCTGTGGCCCAATGGGAAGAGATGGCCGCATTCATTAAGGACAGTGGGGGGCGTCCCTTGAGGCTGGATCTCTTGCGGGACGAGACCGTGATTTCTGTAAACGTCACGCCCAAGCAGGTTTCTTCCCAGAACGTGTTTGGCGAAGAGGTAGACAAATACGTCATAGGCATAACAGCCTCGGGTGCCTTTACCGTGGACCGCCTAAACCCCATTGAAGCAGTCGTCCAAGGGACGGTGCAAACATGGCAGATAGCTGAGCTTACGATTCTGTCCGTTGCAAAGATCCTGACGGGCACCCTTTCGGCAAAAACGATCGGTGGTCCCATCCTTATTGCCCAGCTGGCCGGTGAACAGGCCAAGGCAGGCATCACCAACCTCATCTTTTTCATAGCCCTTTTGAGTGTGAATCTTGGTATTCTCAACCTACTGCCCATTCCCGTGTTGGACGGGGGGCACCTCCTGTTTTTCTTGATCGAAGCCGTAAGCCGACGGCCGGTCAACCTCAAGATGCGGGAAATAGCCCAGCAGGTTGGCATCTTCGTTCTCATCCTTCTGATGATCTATGTCTTCTACAATGACATCTCACGGATTTTGTTCAACTAGAGAGGTCCTGGGTGGAGTAAGTCGCCCGCTGATGATGCCTTAGGTCTAAGGAAAAATAGGTGCCATGGATCTTAACCTGATCAGAGCCATCGACAAGTGGATAGGGATTCCGGCTTGTTTCTCTCTTACGCTTGGGCATAGGGTCCTGAGGGCCCTGGGCTATGGTAAGCCATCCGGACAGGGGCAGGCGGTCAGTCCAGAAAAGATTCTCTTTATAGAACTTTCCGAGATGGGAAGCGCCATACTTGCCTTTCCTGCCATCAAATATATGATGGAGAAATATCCCGGGGCACAGGTTTACTTCCTGATTTTTGAGCAAAACCGCTTTTCAGTGGACGTCCTTGATACGGTGCCTGCAGCTCATGTATTCACGATTGACGTCCGGTCTTCCCTACGGTTTATTTTTACCGCCGTGCAGGCGGTCAGAAGGATCCGAAGGGCAGGGATCCATACGGTTTTTGATCTAGAGCTTTTTTCCCGCTTTTCATCATTGTTAAGTGGTGTTTCCGGGGCCAGCAGGCGAGTGGGTTACGGGAGGTATCACGAGGAGGGGCTCTATCGAGGTGGATTCATGACCCACCGGGTGTTCTACAACTGCCATCAGCACATGGCCAGAAATTTCATGGCCTTGGTCAAGGCGATTGAGCACCACGGCGAGCACCCGCTGTTGAAAGAAGCCATTGATGAAAAGGGTTTGGTGCCTGCCCGCTACGAATCTTCCGAAGAAGACTTGCGGGCCTTGCGGGCCCGTCTGGTCGGCATGAATCCCGCAGTGGGTGAGGCCAAGCATTTAATTCTGTTAAACCCTCACGCTGGCAACCTTCTCCCCATTCGTGCCTGGCCGGTGGAGAACTACGGGGCCTTGGCCGAAAGGATTCTGCAGCGTTACAACGCTGTGGTGATCATTATTGGCCTTGAAGAGGCCGAAGAGGATGCGGCCAGGATCCTGGATCAAGTGGGCCCCAGCCGGTGCATCGACTTCACCGGCCAGACATCCTTCAAGGATCTGATGAACCTGCTGAGCCTTGCTCGCGTGTTAGTGACAGCCGATAGTGGGCCTGCTCATTTCGCATCTCTGACCCCCATCAAGAACATTGTGCTCTTTGGGCCAGAAACCCCCTTGCTTTATGGACCCTTGGGCCAGAACGCCTCCTGTCTGTTTGCAGGTCTGGCCTGCAGTCCCTGCCTGTCTGCCTATAATCACCGAAAAACCAGTTGTACGGACCCCAAGTGCATGAAGGCGATCACGGTCAACGAGGTCTTTGACGCCGTAGCCGGATCCCTTGGTGACTTGGAGATTCCAAACTAAAGAGGTTCGGTGTCTGCCTTCCTCCATACCGAACAATCAGATCAGCATTATAAGGCTTTTCTTTTCGTTTTCTTAATAGGGATAGGGGCTCGACTTTTCTTTCTGGTTTATCTCGACGAACCCGCCCTTTTCGCCAAATACCCTTTCTTTGCAGAGAGGTTGGTTGAGGGAAAGAATATTGGGGAAAGGCTCTTCGATTTAAGCCCTTTTTATTTGTATTTAATGACCGCCCTTAAGAAGATTTTTGACGTTGACTGGACCTATGTGAAGTTCATCCAGTCGTTCCTAGGGGCCTTGAATGGTCTGTTGGTCTTTGCTGTGGGAAGGCGAGTATTCCGGCAAGAGGTAGGTCTTTTAGCGGGCTTGATATACGCCCTCTATGGAAATCTGATCATCCTTGAATCGACCTTAGAGCCCACGGTCTTTGTTCTGACCTTCAATCTTCTGGCGGTCTATGGCCTTGTGCGTTGCAGGGAAGATGGCCCCCCCCTTGGACGAGCCTGGGTCTGGCCGCTGCTTGCCGGTCTTTTTGTGGGCCTTTCGATTATCACGAAGCCCAACTTTTTGTTATTCCTGCCATTGGGTGGGGTTTGGCTCCTGACCTGTGTAGTCCGGACAGCGACTCTTCAACGGAGATTGGCGAATACGCTGTTCTTCTTTATTGCCGCCTTGCTGGTCGTGATCCCTGTCACCGTGAGAAACTACGTGAAACTGCATGACTTCGTTCTGGTCACCGCTGATGCAGGAAAGGTCTTCTTTCACGGCAATGGCGGTGGTGCCACGGCCCTGGAAGGAACGGGGCTCCCGGATGAGGGTTTTCTTGAAGAAGGCGCCGGCGAACCAGACTATGCCCATGTTTTGTACCGTAAGACGGCTAGCAACTTGAGTGGCAGAGCTCTATCTCCCTCGGAGGCTTCGAAGTTCTGGATGAAGCGAGCCCTTGACGACATTATCAGCGATCCAGTCGCCTATATGAAGTTGGAGGTCAAAAAGCTTTTCTACTTTTTCAACGATTATGAGATGCATTACATTGCCTCGGCCTACAAGGAGTATAAGGCTTCTATATCCTTTCCCTTCATCAGATACGGCGTCATTGCCTCCCTCGGCCTTTTGGGTATGATACTTGCGCTCAAAAACTTCAAGAAGCATTTACTCGCTTACGCTGTTGTGTTCGTTTACCTGATTTCAGGGATGCTTTTTCTGGTCCAATCGAGATACCGGACCCCAGCGGTACCCTATTTGTGTCTTTTTGCAGGGTACGCCATCTATGCCTTAAAGGAAATGATGGTGTCAAAAAGATTCAAGACTGCTGCTGCGGTGCTTATCTTGTTGGGGTTATTCTACTTTTTGACTGGCTTTTTCTTCACAGATGAAATTGTCAAAGTGGATCGATGGCAGCAGGCCACCAAAATTCACTATCAGATGGGTGGTGAACCGCTTTTCAAGAGTGGAGAATATCAAGAAGCCATTACTGAACTGGATCAGTGTATAGCTATAGAATCCGGTTTCAGCCCGGCGTATAATCTTAGAGGCAAGAGTTACGCTGTACTTGGAAGGTATGGGGACGCCTTAAGAGATTTCAACAAAGTGATGTCCCTCAGCCCAAATCTGGCCAATGGATACAAGAACGCTGGTTTCCTTTATCTGCTGCAAGGTGATTCCCAGAAGGCTAGGTCTTATCTTGAAAAAGCCCTCTCTCTGGCCCCTGGTGATTCAAGGGTGCAAGCAGCCCTGGCAGGACTGAAGTAAGAAACGTGGGTGTAGTGGTGTCACAGTATATCTTGGATCTGTTCTGTTTAGTAGCGATAAGCTTCATCGCCATTGGGGTGGGAAGACTGATTCTGTCTAAGACCAGTATAAGGTTTATGAGTTTTGGTGAATGCGTTATTTTTTCCATAGGCCTGGGTTTTGGCATTCTGAGCTATTCGGTTTTTGTGTTGGGAGCATTCCAACTCCTCTATCCTGCCGTTGTCTATCTATTGATGAGCCTTTCGGCTCTGCTGTCTGTTCTGGGTTGGATGATGGGAGGACATCGTTGGGACAGAACGCCCAATGTCAAAAAGACGTCCTCTTTGTGGGACAAAGGGGCAACGGTTGGCTTGATCGTATGTCTGTCGCTCGGGTTCTGGCTGGTACTCACTCCGGCTGTTGGCAAAGATGCCCTCATATATCATCTAGCCGTACCCAAGCTGTTTCTCAAGCATCACGGCCTGTACTTCGTTCCTGGCAACATATTTAGTCACTACCCCCTGGGTGGTGAGATGTTGTATGTCCTGGGGCTCGCCCTTCGCGGAGAGGTTCTTGCCAAAGGGATCCACTTCATCATGGCCCTGTGCATCCTTTTGGGTATGTGGCAGTTCATGGGGCACCACATCTCAGCGACCCTCTTCATCCCGCTTGCGCTTCTGATCTTTTATACGATTCCATCTGTTTTTGTGACATCCCATAGGGCCTACAATGACCTCACCGTCAGCTTCTACACCCTTTTGGCCGTCTATGGGTTTGTGAACTGGTTTGCCCGGGGGCAGAATGTATGGCTTATGTTGTGCGGCGCATTCTGCGGCCTGGCCATGTCCACCAAGTACACGGCCCTTTTTCTGCCATTTTTGGGAGGCCTTGGGGTTCTATGGGCATGCCGGCACCACAAACTGAGCGCGCAGAGTGCGCTTCGCTTGCTGTTGGCATATTTGGCATGCACCTTTATTGTGGGTAGCCCCTTTTACATCAAGAACTGGATGATGACAGGCAATCCATTCTATCCTTTCATGTATGGGATCTTTGGCGGCAAGGGCTTGGAGCCTGAACAGGCAAGACTCTACGATCTGTTTGTCCGGAGCCTTGGGACGGGCAGGGGGTTTTTTGACTATCTCTTGCTGCCGTGGAACGTGAGTGTGAATGCGAGCATGAATAGCCCGCGGTTTGATGGCATTCTGGGGCCCGCGTTTATCCTCGTACTACCTTTTGCCTTTGGGATGCGGAAAATCGCCATGGCGGCGAAGATCGTGTTGATCTATTGTTTGCTCGCCTTCATGTTCTGGGCCACTTCTGCTCAACAGATTCGATATCTCATCCCCATTTTTCCCTTCTTGGCTATGATAACGGCCTACATCCTAAGCTACTATCGATCACGGAAGGGCCTGTTCGCTGCGTTGACGGTGTTTGTGGCAGGCAGCTTAGCCTTTAACGGATATCATGTCGTCAAGGATTTCATTGCAATAGGACCCGTGGATGTGGTCACAGGTCAAGAGGATAGAGACACCTTCTTAAGCCGCATGTTGCCCTCCTATGCCATGTTTCAACATGTCAACACTCACTTGCCCGAAGATTCGAATGTCTTTCTCATCTACATGAAAAATCTGGGATACCTCTGTGACCGTCCTTACTACTCTGATTCCATGTTTGAGTCATATACTATCCAAGAAATCCTGGCCCGGTCTGAGAGCCACACAGATATCTATGATGCCCTGAGAGAAAGAGGCTTTACGCACATACTTTACGATGTCAACTATGTCTCTGGCCATATGAGCACTTTTTCTGATGTGGAGAAGAAGATATTTCTGGCCTTTCAGGAGAAGCATTTGAAGTTGCTGAAATCGGACAAGGGACGATACTATCTGTATCGTCTTGTCTGATGGCACGTAGCCGCCGGTCTCACTGAACCTGCCGCCTAGCCCTTATCGTAGAAGAGTAGTCAAGCTAGCCTTTTTTGAACCATCAAAGGCTCTTTTAGTACCCAGCCTGTTCCCCGCCATGGAGGGCCGGCCGCATTTCCAAGGCGCGGCGGCCTCCAATCTTGTCGATCTGAAAATCCCCCTTTGATGAATAAAATGAAATTGTTGGCATATTTCTCGCAGGATAACAGAAAGACTATTGACCAGATTTTCCTGTTATGTTATGAGTAACAAAACTACTCGTAAAGGAGTCCAAAGTGGATAGTCTATTTGCAGGGCTCATATCCTCAAGGACCCGTGTCAAGCTGCTTATCCGCCTTTTCTTCAATCCCAAGACGCGATCATATCTGAGGGAGCTTGCCAAAGAGTTTGGCGTCTCCACCAACTCCGTCCGGGAGGAACTCAATCAACTGACCCATACTAACCTCTTGAAATCCGAAAAGAACGGACGTCAGGTCTTCTACATGGCCAATGAGAATCATCCTTTGTTTCCCGAGCTCAAGTCTATGGTCAGTAAGGTCATGGGCATGGATCAGGTCATAGATGGCATTGTTAACCGCTTAGGCGACTTGGAGCGGGCGTATTTGATCGATGATTATGCTGAAGGGAAGGATACGGGTATCATAGATCTGCTCTTGGTGGGAGATGTTGACCGGTATCATCTCAGCGACCTGAGTAAGAAGACCGAACGATACATCAAACGCAAGATCCGTTCCCTGGTGCTGAGCCGAGATGAGTACACGGAAATGGTTCCAGAGATCAGGGAGCGTCCTCGGGTGCTGATCTGGGAGGCGAATAAGGAATAGATGTCGCCGAAGAGAGAGATGATTGAACTCGGAGCGGCGACATCGAACGGCTAGGATCACAACCGTGGGCTACAGGCCCCGGTTGGCTTAAAAAAACTCGATATGGCAACTAGTTACGCATTGCATCTGGGTGCAATGCAAGAGGCGGAGCTGGGTAAAAATGATGTATCGTGGGTGGCCATGAACCCCGAATGGCGACGTATTTGTCTGGATGTGTTGGATTCGGCAAGGAGTCAAGACTATGGGGGCTACAGCAAGTTTGACGCCTTAAACAGTCCTCTGCTCGAAACCTTATCCTTTGACAACAAGTGGCTACGGTTTGTCTACACCCAGGTTGTGAACCATTGTCCTTTTCACATCCGACCATTATTTGGCGTAAGGCGGTCTCGTAATCCCAAGGGAATAGCCTTGTTCGTGCGGGCTTATCTGTTCCTTTACTCAGAGACCGGTGATGAACGGTATAAGGGCGAAGCAGAGGGGTTACTTCAATGGCTCATGGATCATAAGGCCGAAGGTTCAAAGCATGCGTCTTGGGGATACAATTTTGTGTGGCAAAATACGATGTTCCTTCAGCGATTGAATGAGCCCAACTGTGTGGTGTCTGTTTTTGTGGGTGAAGCCTTCGTCCACGCGTATCGGTTGCTGAAAAACGACGCGTATCTCAGTGTGGCCAGAGATGTTGCAGATTTCATCATCCAGGAACTGCCCGTGCTTTTGAACGGGGAAGAAGAAACCGCCATCAGTTATGTCCTACGTCCTACCAATTCCATTGTTGTAAATATCAATGCCTTGGCCGGGGCCTTTCTGGCAAAGATATGGAAACACACCCAACAGAAGAAGCTTTTTGACTTCGCACAGAAACTCATTGAGTTCACTATTCGCAGACGCACACCCTATGATGCATGGTACTACACCCATCCCAAAGAAAGGTCCCCTATTAGACATGATAATTATCATACCGGAGGGATATTGGATGCCCTGCTGGAATATTTCGAGGAAACGGGGCGGGACCGATACATGGACACTTACTGGAAGGGCCTGGCCTACTATCAAGGGCACCTTTTTGAGCCAGACGGGGCTCCAAGGTGGATGAACGACAGAAAATTCCCCCATGATGTGCATGGTGCCGCCCAAGGGATCATTTCCTTTTCCAAGGCCGCCAGGTACGAGAAGGCGTTCTTGTCGCAAGCCGCAAGAATTGTCGAGTGGACTCTTGACAATCTTTACCGGAGAAAGGCTCATGACTTTGCCTACCGAAAAGGGCGGTTCATGACCTGGAATTATTCCCTCATGCGGTGGTGCAATGCCTGGATGGCGAGGGCGTTGGGGGAACTTCAAACAATGGTATGACGACAGGATGGATGTTCTGGTTGTTGCAGGGATGATCGACAGAAAGCTCTTTTCCAAGATCCTGCCCTTAATGAAGTCGAAGACGGTCGCCAATATCTACTTGGTCAGAAGGGACTTCGTGGCGGGTGAGAAGATAACATGTTTTTCTCCAAGAGGGATTTTACGGACGAACCTCGTGTTGGCCGAGCTGTATAGAATCATGGCTATCGTCTATGTGCTTTTAAGATACAGACCCGAGGTTGTTATTGGAATAGGATTGCTTCTTCACGGACTTTACGCCAACATTTTGGGAACGGTCTTTGGCAAGAAGAAGATCCTTCTTCTCATGGGGAAAAATGACCTGGCTCTCACCTACCCACACCGAAAAAGACTTCAGCGGATACTGCTGAGGGTTGCCTTCCTGGCCGATTTTCTCGGCACCAGAGGGACCCGGTCAAGGAAGTGGCTTGTCGAAAAGGGGTTTGCGAAAGAGAAGGTTTTCATCCCTCACAATGTCTTTGACTTTGGAGCCTTTTCCCCCCGGAGCCTCATCAAGAAATATGACATGATTTATGTTGGCCTCCTGAGTCCTTACAAGAGAGTCGACCTCCTTTTGGAAGTTGTTCATAAACTGGTGTCTGAAAAACAGCTTGGAAATACCAGGCTGGCTATCGTCGGGGATGGGAAGTCGAGAGGGAAGCTGGAAAAACAATGCAGGCAACTGAAACTGAGACACCGCGTCGATTTCTTGCAGCCGGGTGACGCCTCGTACGTGTGTGACCTGTTGAATCAGTCCAGAGTCTTCGTAATGACATCCCAGGGCGAAGGCCTTCCCATGGCCATGGTCGAAGCCATGAGTTGCGGATTGCCGGTTGTGATTTTTGACCACGCCGACATTAGTGATGTTGTTCTTCACGGAGAAAATGGCATGCTGGTCAGACCGGGAGATTTGGATGGTTTCGCTGAGGCTGTTAGCGGCCTGTTGACGAACCCTGACCTCTATAAAAAGCTCCGTGTTGGCGCCTTGCGAATAAGGGCTGAGTTCAATCAGCCCTATTCTCTAGAAGGTATAAGAGCAGTTTGGGAGAGGGTTTTAGTGCGTTTTGGGAGATGATGTCCACACCTTCTGGCCCAAGATTTGACGCGAGTGCAGTAGAGAATACCTAGGGGTTGTCAGAGGATATTCACAATGGAAGAATCAGTGTTTGATGAGTCGAGGCTACCTCGTGCTTCTGGAAAGACGACGGTGTTCGAGGCAAAATCCGGTTGGCGATTCATAGATTTTCATGAACTGTGGGAATATCGGGACCTGTTCTATTTCCTCGTCTGGCGAAACATCAAGGTGCGTTACGCTCAGTCAGTTCTCGGTCTCGGTTGGGCCATTGTGCAGCCAATCTTCTCTATGATTGTTTTCACCATTGTGTTCGGGAAGTTGGCCAGGATCGAATCTGATGGCATACCCTATGCAATTTTTAGTTACACGGCTCTGGTTCCCTGGACCTACTTCTCCAATGCCCTTACCCAATCCGGTGCGAGCCTTGTCAGCGCCTCCAGCATGATTGGAAAGGTCTATTTCCCCCGTCTCATGATTCCCGTATCACCCGCAGTGGACAAGCTAGTAGACTTTGGAATTGCTCTCCTAATATTATTTGGTATGTTGTTTTGGTTCGAGATCGTTCCCACGATGTGGAGCTTGGCGTTGCCTCTGTTGGTCCTTATGATGATACTAACTGCTGCTGGGTTAGGTATGTGGCTCACCTCTCTGGCAATCCAGTACCGTGATGTGAACCATGGCATGAGATTTGGAGTTCAGCTTTTGATGTATGCATCTCCTGTAGTCTATCCCGCCAGTCTAGTTCCTGATCAATTCAGGCTATTGTATGGACTCAATCCAATGGCCGGTGTGATAGAGGGGTTTCGGGCGGCCCTCATAGGGATGCGCCCTATGCCTTGGGACTTGATTGCGGTGGGGTTTATGGCAGCTGTCGTAATTTCTGTGAGTGGCGCCTTCTATTTCCGCCGAACGGAACGGATCTTCGCTGATGTGGCATAGGAGCGGTGCTATGTCGAACATTGCCGTCCTGGTAGAAAACGTTTCCAAGAGATACAGGATTGGTTCGAGAAAAAAGGCACATGACAGCTTGGCCGTTGCCCTTTTTGACTTTATCAAGCGACCTTCTAGAAACCTGAAACGTCTGCGGGAACTATCCACCTTTGATGGGTCAAGCAACGACTCCGAAAACACTATATGGGCGTTGAAGGGAGTCTCTCTTGACGTGAAACAAGGGGAGGTCGTTGGTATCATCGGCCGAAATGGCTCAGGTAAGAGCACACTTTTAAAGATCATTTCACGCATTACAGAGCCGACTAAAGGCCGAGGAGAGACCATCGGTCGCATCGGATCCCTGTTGGAGGTTGGGACAGGGTTTCATCCTGAATTGACAGGTCGGGAGAACATCTACCTCAACGGTGCCATCCTCGGCATGAAGAAGGTTGAGATTGACCACAAGTTTGATGAGATAGTGGACTTTTCTGGAGTCGAGAAATTCATTGATACACCAGTGAAACGATATTCCAGTGGCATGAGGGTCCGGTTGGCCTTTGCAGTGGCTGCCCACGTGGAGCCAGAAATCCTCCTCATTGACGAAGTCCTGGCTGTTGGAGATGCCGCTTTCCAGAAGAGGTGCCTAGGGAAGATGGAGGACGTTGCCTCAGAAGGTCGGACTATAATATTCGTGAGTCATAACATGACTGCTATACAGTCCTTGTGCGAGCGAGTAATATGGCTTGATGATGGAAAGGTTGTGGAGGAAGGAAGGCCCGACTCCGTAGTGTCTAAATACTTACAGGCGTCCTTTGAGACATTAACAGAACAATTGTGGGATGACATTACTATCGCCCCAGGAAACGATCGTGTGCGGTTGCACCTGGCCCGAATACGGCCAGAGAAGGGATCTCCATTAGATCGAATCAGCATTCGAACCCCGCTGGTGATGGAATTTGAATACTGGAACCTGGAGCCAGCTGCTCACCTGAATTTGAGTGTATGCTTGTACAACGAAACAGGGGTTATGGTTTTCAACACTGCCCCAGTTCACGAACCTATGTGGCAAGGCCGCCCTTTTCCAATAGGCCTGTTTCGGAGCCAGTGTCGTATTCCGGGTGACTTGCTCAACGACGGGATGCATCGGGTTCAGTTGCTCGTAGTGAAAGATCAGGGTGTGGTTGTGTTCCGAGATCGTTCTGTGCTGGTATTTGATGTTGCCGATGACTCACAGATGAGGGGTGAGTGGCACGGGAAATGGCGGGGTGCAGTGCGTCCGAATTTGAAGTGGGAAACTGAGCACCTCAAGTGAAGGTTAGAAGACATCAAGCGTGAGTAGGGGGTGTCTGGTTAGGGCAAGCGGGTGGCGTCGGTTTGATATGACACCGCCGGTCTGAGGTTGGAGCAACGATGGCATCACGACATCGTTTTTTCTACTCTTTGTCATAAATATTTCCCATGTTCTGCCACGCTGGGAATGATATGGACTTAGAACAGGTGGTGATAATTGGTGCTGGCGGGTTTGCCCGGGAAGTCTTGGACGTCTTTGATGCGATCAATGCCGTAAAGGCAAGCTTTGTTGTCCAGGGATTCATCGTCGACCCTCAATATGGGCGACCTGGTACCTATGTCAACGGCAAACCAATACTGGGAGGCTTTGACTGGCTTACCAAGAAGGCACAAGATGTGAAAGCAATATGCGGTGTAGGGGCCTCGGAACACCGATTTGGATTAGTCAAACGAGCGGAGGAAACGGGTGTCCGTTTCTGCAATGCGATTCACCCAAGGGCTGTCCTGACAACTTGGGTGAAGATTGGATATGGCAGCGTCATCACAGCTGGGTGCATTTTGACGAATCAGATTCAAATAGGAAATCATGTCCACATTAATCTGAATTGTGCAGTTGGGCACGATGCCGTGATTGAGGATTTCGTGACCTTGGCTCCAGGTGTCAACATTTCTGGCAGGGTGGTCCTTCGGCAAGGGTGTTATGTCGGGACGGGTGCCAATATTATCGAAGATAGAGAGATCGGTGCATGGTCTATTGTTGGGGCTGGAGCCACCATTGTGAAAGATGTGCCGGGAAATGTTACAGTGGTTGGGAGTCCAGGAAAAGTGATCAAGAGTAGGCTTGAGGGATGGCACCTGGCACGGAATAACCATTGAGGAGGTTTTGTGCTTTCTGAATTTGTGAGAAAAGTCAAGTCATTTGCCCTAGCCCGTGTTCTGATGACTGCTATAGAATTGGACCTCTTTCGACACATTCAAAAAAAGTCCTTGTGCAGAGAGGATCTATTGGATCGATTAGGTGTGGCAGACAGTCCAATTGTAGATGCATTTTTTGAGGTTTTGGTAAATTTTAAAATTCTATCGAAGGAGGGCAGTAGGCTGGCCCTTGCACCTTTGGGTAAATCGGTCCTACCCGCTTATGAGAGCATAAGAAGCTGGAACAGAGAAATGGAGTTATTCTACGCGTCGTTGGCTGATCTGCCTCAACTTCTAAGAACCGGACGAGCCGATAATTCTGCTCTCTCGAATTACTGGGCCTATAAGAAGGCTGCTAACAGAAAAGAGCTCAGTGCAAATGAGGTTGGTGACTATTCCTCTGTGATGGATGCTTCACAGGAACAGTTGAGCAAAACAATATTGGATACATATGACTTTTCTGGTCATGAACGTATCATTGAGTTTGGAGGCGGATATGGTCGACTGGCGATAGCACTGGTTGAAAAATATGCACATCTAAAAATTACCGTTGCGGACCTCCCCGCAGTGTGCGACAGAACACGCAGTTTTGTTGATGATGCTGGGCTTGGAGAAAGAATTAAATGCCTTCCGGTGGATTTCTTCACAGACGGGTTACCTAGCCAATCTGCTGATGCCTTAATGTTTGTCAGGGTTTTGCACGACTGGAATGATAATGACGTCATTGAGCTCCTTGAAAGAACGAAAACGTGTCTCAAGTCAAGGGGGACAGCACTCATTATTGAACCCATGATCGATGATAGCGAAGCAGTGAACCCTAGCTCTGTTTTGTCCTCCCTAATGGTTTCGCTACTTGGCGGCAGACGAAGAAGTGTCCAAGAGTATGTTGGCATGTTGAAGTCTGCAGGCTATGGAGAGTTTAGTTGTCTGGATTGCGGACTATCTATTTACAGAATAGTTTTCGCACGTCTTGAGGAATCAGTTGTCTGACATGTGGAGCTCGTAGTGAAAACTGCCCTCTCCGATTTAGCCATATTTGGAGGGACTCCTGCATTTGCCGAGCCGTTACACGTTGGTCGTCCGAATCTTGGCAATCGGGAGGTATTCCTAAGAAGACTGAAACAGCTGTTGGATGCCCGATGGCTTACCAATAGAGGTCCATTTGTTCAAGAATTCGAACAGCGAGTTGCCGATTTTCTGAAAGTCAAACACTGTATTGCCATGTGCAACGGAACTGTTGCGTTGGAGATTGCTATTCGGGCTCTTGGTCTTTCTGGAGAGGTTATTGTACCAGCATTCACTTTTGTTGCAACGGCCCATGCGCTTAAATGGCAGGGGACCACGCCGATCTTTTGTGACATTTCCCCAAAGACACGAACTATTGATCCCTCGCAGGTGGAGCGGATGATTACGCCGAAAACTACGGGTGTCATAGGCGTCCACACATGGGGAATCCCTTGCGATATAGAAGCACTAGACAGAGTGGCGCGCAGACACAAGCTGATACTTCTGTTTGACGCTGCCCATGCCTTCGGATGCTCCTATCAAGGGACCTTAATTGGAGGTTTCGGCAACGCCGAGGTTTTAAGCTTCCACGCAACGAAGATATTGAACACATTTGAAGGTGGAGCGGTTGTGACGAATGACGATGAACTGGCTGGTAAGATGAGATTGATGAAGAATTTTGGTTTCTCTGGTTATGATAACGTTATCTACATCGGCACCAACGGCAAAATGAATGAAGTGTGTGCGGCTATGGGACTCACCGGGCTGGAAGATCTGGACGGCTTTGTTGCAAGTAATCGGCGGAACTATAAGCAATACAAGGCGGAACTGAAAGGAGTACCTGGGGTCCAACTTCTAACATACGACGAAGCAGAAAAATGCAATTACCAATATGTTGTGGTAGAAATCGACGAGGCAGTCACGCATGTTAGTCGGGACCAGTGTGTCCGGGTTCTTCACGCAGAAAACGTGTTGGCTCGGCGATACTTCCATCCGGCGTGTCATCGGATGGAACCCTACCGATCTTACTTCCCCCATGCTAGTCTTCTCCTTCCCGAAACCGAGAGGCTGTCCAGACGTGTGTTGTGTTTGCCGACGGGCACAGCAATTGGTGTCCGCGAAATAGGTGCAGTCTGCCAATTCATAAGGCTGATTATTAAACATGGGCAGGAAGTCGCTTTGAGGTTACACTCCGATTAGGCCCGGAACAAGGAAGGGGAGGGGTTAGCGGACGAACCATATGAAGCCTACCATCATCGTGTTTTCTGGTATTCGTGGAACATCTCCAGTCTGGGGGCTGAGCAGTCTGGCGCGAGCATTTGAGAGGCTGGGCTACAGGACAGTCACGATGGCATCAGATGACCCTGGAATTAAAGAGAAGATCAGAACTCTCGTTTCCGAAGAGGATGTCAGATTCATACTTTCCCATAATTTGAAGGGATGGAATATCAAATACGAGTCTGGGGGAAAGCACCACTTTTTCTACGACTTCTTTGACAAATGGCTAGTATCAGTGATCGATACGCCACTTAACAAGATAGATCGCATCAAGCATGGGGGACATAAGAAAATCTTGTTATTCCCAGATGGGTCTTTTCTACCATTAGTGAGAAAGGTAGCACCTAACGGCACGGTGAGTGAGCATTTACCTATGTGGGTCGTGGATGATTGCCTTGTTGACGCCGCAACAGAGCATTCTAGAAAGGACGTCGGTGCTCGCAAGATAGACGTATTGTGGGTGGGCAGGGTTGGTGCAAATACTGCCTTCGTGAGACGTAAAGCCAACATAATCAAGAGCATCGCGACCCGGAGTGTATTGAAGAAGGCCTTGTATTGCCAGGACAAACAAATTCACGATATCTTCATGGGTGTACAAAACAGGCAATGGTTTCTCAGGCATATTGCGCCATTTAGTGCCCCATACTCGGCCGAGTCCCTCCATTTCCTTTGGGGCCTATCCAATCTTGTCAGAGCGAGAAGGCGGATGGGGGTTTTGGAGGAATTGGCCTCTTTGCCCACAACCGTCAGGCTTATTGTTGTGTCGAATAACCCAGAGGGCATTAGCAAGATGTTTAAATCAAATGTTGAACTCCTGCCTTTTCAGGAATGGCCAAAAGTCGTTGAACTGATGCAGGACGCCAAGATCGTTGTCAACGTTCAACCCTTTCATATCTACGGTTCTCATGAACGTTTGATGACTGCTATGGCCCACGGGGCTGCTGTGGCAACGGACAGGAACCCATATCTGGAAGAGCACTTCGAAGATGACCATAATCTGATTTTCTATGAATTTAAGAAAGGCCATCTGCGTGCCAAACTTCTGGAGTATTTGGGGGATTTAGGCCGTCTAAGGTGCGTGGCTCAACAAGCGGCTGAAAAGGTTCTTAAGGAGGATCTGGCCATTCATCGGGCACAGGACATCATTGCATTGGTGGGGCGAGTGTCATCTGACGAAGAAGGGAAACCAGAGACAGACAAGGAAAGTGAACCAGAAGAGAACCTGGCATGCAGGTAACAGGGGGCGCATTATTTAGGCCTGGTTTTAAGCGCTATGGGAGACTCGACTTTGCCAAGGACGGTTGCATCTAAAGGGAGAAGGTATGCTGACGTCAGTTCAAGTCGGAACGCTCTGCATTGGCCATGGCCACCCGGTCTTTATCATCGCTGAGGCTGGGGTAAATCATAATGGCGATGCCGAGCTAGCCCAACGCCTTGTCCGGGAAGCCAAGGGCGTCGGGGCTGATTGTGTGAAATTTCAGACCTTCAAGGCAGAACGGGTGGTCACAGCAGAAGCCCCAAAAGCTGCCTATCAGCTCAAGACTACCAGCCCGAAGGAGTCTCAGGTTGAGATGCTCCGAAAATTGGAGTTGGATGCTTCGGCTTACGATGATTTGATGGCCGAATGCCGGAAGGAAGATATTCTTTTTCTATCAACGCCGTACAACATAGAAGATGTTGACTTTTTGGACAGCCTCGGCATTCAGGCATTCAAGATCGCTTCTGGCCAGGCAGTGGAGCGCCATTTCCTTGAATATGTGGCCCAAAAAGGAAAACCGATTTTACTTTCCACCGGCATGTGCACCCTTGCCGAGGTGGATCGTGCCGTTCGAGTGGTTCGAGGAACGGGAAACGATCAGATCGTCGTTCTCCAGTGCACGACGAACTATCCTGCCGCGATAGAGGACTGCAACCTCCGTGCGATGATTACGATGCGCGATGCGCTTGATGTTCTCGTGGGTTACTCTGACCACACCAAAGGCCTGACCGCTGCAACTGCCTCTGTTGCCTTGGGGGCATGTGTTGTGGAAAGACACTTTACGCTAGACAATAGGCTGCCTGGCCCCGATCATTCTAGTTCCTCAGATCCAGGGGAGTTTGCGGCCCTGGTGAGACAAATCCGCCAGGCCGAATTAGCGTTAGGATCAAGTGCGAAATACCCCTGCCAGATTGAGCAAGAGAATGCGCTGGGCATGCGGCGCAGCATTGTGGCCAAAGGGACGATTCGAACGGGACAAGTTATAATGGCAGGCATGTTGACTTTTAAACGCCCGGCTAGAGGCTTGAAGCCAGATCTACTACCTGAACTCGTGGGCCGGGTTGCAACATGTGACATCAAGCCAGATCAGATGTTATCTTGGGAGATGGTTGGTGCAAAACAGGCAGATTAGCATCTTTGAACTGGCAGCCCATCATGGTGAAAAGCTTTCTCGAATGCTGTCTTCAGATAGGCCAGAATATGGACAATACTTCCATCCGTTTTCTTTTTCACCTGGCTCCCTGAATGCGCTCCTATCTTCTGCTCAACAAGATCAGTATTGGGGAATCAGGTGTGGAGAAAGCCTTGCTGGCTTTTTCATGCTGCGAGGATGGGATGAAGGGTTTGACCGCCCTGCATTCGGTGTCTATATCGCCGAGGCGTTCAGTCATCAAGGTCTGTCTAAGCTAGCTTTTCATTATGCCTTGAGTTGGTGCCGACTAAATAATGTGCGGGTAGCCATGCTCAAAGTCCACCCTAAAAACACGCATGCCCGGCAGGTCTATGAGAAGGAAGGGTTTGAGTTTATTGGGATCTGTCCAGAAACCGGGCACTGCATTCTTGAGAAGCGATTGGATTAGGCTGTGCAAGCGTATATATCGACAGGCGCTTTTCGTTTTAACGAGCTATCCGAAATCATAACGTTTAGTATCAACCACGGCATTGATCACATTGAATTGAGTTCCGGCATACCCTATCAGCCGACCCTGCTTGACCCTGTGCGTGAAACCAATCAGAAGCAGATAACCTACTTGATTCACAATTACTTTCCTCCTGCCGAGAATCCGTTTGTGCTGAATCTGGCATCCCTTAACGGGGATATACGAAAACGCAGTATCGATCT
>Ga0180433_10004086_pt1 | contig 20746 bp, 18 predicted proteins | sample SS_ome_8_FD_132980 | JGI IMG/M metagenome (GOLD analysis project Ga0180433, IMG submission 132980) | Hypersaline lake sediment archaeal communities from the Salton Sea, California, USA - SS_1_D_1 metaG | ecosystem: Environmental > Aquatic > Non-marine Saline and Alkaline > Hypersaline >... | reverse complement strand
GATGAAGATTCTGATGACATGGACGACATGGGTGATATGCCTGACTTAGATGATGAAGATTCTGATGACATGGACGACATGGGTGATATGCCTGACTTAGATGATGAAGATTCTGATGATACAGACGACATGGATGACATGGATGATGAAGGTCCTGCTGATGTTAAAAAAGAGTCTTATAAAAGTGACATCGAGTTGATGCGCGAGTATGTTGAAAAAGTAACAGCACCTTCTAATCAAGACGGTACAGATAATACTAAATCCCCAGTAAAGGCTCGTGATGGTAAAATGCCTACCGCTGACGCAAAGAATATTGCACAAGGCGGCGAAGAACCATCAACTTCCTCTAAACCTTCAGTGAAAGACATGAATTTTAAAACAGTTAACCAGCCAGGTGCTAAAGGAGCTTCTAAACTATCATCAGTTAAAACTCCAAAAAATACCGCTGAAAAAGGAGTTTCCACTATAAGTGGCAAAAAAATAAGGTAAAATTTCATGACTACTCTACGAGAACAACTTACTTTTCAACAAGCTAATATAGTTGTTGAACAAGAAGATAACAAAAATCTTTGCTTAAAAGGTATATTCATACAAGGTGATAAGCGAAATGCAAATCAGCGAGTTTACCCTATAAGAGAGATATCAAATGCCGTTAATACACTAAACGAGCAAATAACAAAAGGAATGTCTGTTCTCGGAGAAGTTGATCATCCAGAAGGACTTAATATAAATCTAGAACGTGTCAGCCATACGATTGAAAAAATGTGGATGGAAGGATCTAACGGGTGTGGGAAATTAAAGATAATTCCCACACCTATGGGTCAGATTATAAAAGTAATGATAGAAAACGGAGTTAAACTGGGCGTATCGTCTCGGGGTAGCGGTAATGTAAGCGAAGATGGTCAAGGCACAGTTTCAGATTTTCAGATTGTTACTGTAGATATTGTAGCTCAACCTAGCGCACCGGAAGCTTATCCTACACCTATTTACGAACAAGTATTGAATTCTAAAAAAGGATATAAGGCATATGAATTGGCAAATATGGTAAGGCACGATAAAAAGGCAGAAAAGTATCTTAAGGAATCGTTGGTAAATATAATCAACAATCTCCGATAATTCAGGAGGACATAATGAAAGATGCACTAACACAACTTTTTGAAAATGAAGCAATTTCTGAGCAAGTGCGTCAAGAAATTCAAGAAGCATGGGACCAAAAGCTAAAAGAAAATAAAAGAGCGGTCGCTGCTGAACTTAGAGAAGAGTTTGCAAAAAAGTATGAATATGATAAATCTATCATGGCAGAAGCTATTAATGAGATGATTACTGATCGTCTACATTCTGAAATAGAAGAATTTCGAGATGATAGAAAGCAACTAGCGGAACAAAAAGCACAATATGCTATAAAACTTCGCGAACATCAAAATCTATTAAAGAATTTTGTTGTTAAACAACTAACTAACGAAGTTGCAGAATTACACAGAGATCAAAAGAAAATAGCAGAATCATTCTCTAAAGTTGAAGAATTTGTTGTAGAATCACTAGCAGAAGAAATTACAGATTTTCACAAAGATAAAAAAGATATAATTGAAACCAAAGTTAAATTAGTAAGTGAAGGAAAAAAACTCATAGAAAGTACCAAAAAGAAATTCATTAAACAAAGTGCGATTTTAATTGCAGAAACAGTTGAAAAAGCATTAAAAACTGAAATCAGTCAACTAAAAGAAGACATAGAGATTTCTAGAAAGAATGATTTTGGTAGAAAAATATTTGAAAGCTTTGCTTTAGAATATGCTGGTAGTTACTTGAATGAAAAAAGTGAAATTGCAAAATTAACAAAACTTTTAAGGAAACGAGAAAAGCAATTATCAGAAGCAAAAGTTCAAAGCGCAAAGTCTGTAAAGCTTGCAGAGAAACATAAAAGAGATAAAGAAACTCTGAAAGAATCCATCGAGCGACAAAAGACTTTGAATCAATTGATTTCACCTCTGTCTAAATCCCAGAAAGAAATCATGACAGATCTACTGGAAAGTGTTCAAACAAGTAAGTTAGCAACTGCGTTTGAAAAATATTTACCGGCTGTTATTGACGGTAAAACTCCAGCAAAAACCAAGGCAACTCTAACCGAAGGCAAAGAAATTACAGGCAACAGAGATACAAAAACACACAAACTACAAAGCAATGACAACAATGTTATTGAAATTTGTCGTCTTGCAGGACTAAATTAAGGAGATTTTACAATGTCAGAATTACTAGAAAGTCGTTGGCGTGAAGCCAAACAAGCACTTCTAGAAGGCCTAAACGGTAACAAGAAAACCGTTATGGAAACAACTCTAGAGAATACACGAAAGCACCTACTATCAGAAAGTGCTACTGTAGGCTCAACATCAGCTGGTAACGTTGCAACTCTAAACCGAGTTATTCTACCCGTTATTCGTCGTGTTATGCCCACTGTTATTGCAAACGAACTAGTCGGTGTACAACCAATGACTGGTCCCGTGTCACAGATACACACCTTGCGTGTTCGTTACTCTGATACTGCCGGTACAGGCTCATCAGGTGCAACTGCAGGTGAAGAGGCTCTAAGCCCGTTCAAGATTGCAGAAGCTTATTCTGGTGACCCAGCTACTGCTAAAGCAGCAGCTACAGCAGCACTAGAAGGACAAGGCGGAAACAGACTAAGCATTCAAATCATGAAGCAAACTGTTGAAGCTAAGACCAGAAAGCTATCAGCACGTTGGACTTTTGAAGCAGCACAAGATGCTCAATCACAGCACGGTATCGATGTAGAAGCAGAAATCATGGCTGCTCTTGCACAAGAGATCACTGCTGAAATTGACCAAGAAGTACTTTCAAGTCTAAGCAATCTAGCTGGCACTGCTATTGAAACCTATGACCAGGCTTCTGTTAGCGGTACTGCTACATTCGTCGGTGATGAACATGCTGCTCTAGCAGTCCAGATCAACCGCGTTGCTAACTTGATCGCTCAGCGTACTCGTAGAGGTGCAGGTAACTGGGCAGTTGTTAGTCCGTTTACTCTTACTATTCTACAGAGTGCAACTACATCAGCATTTGCACGTACTACAGAAGGTACTTTTGAGGCACCTACTAACACCAAGTTCGTAGGAACTCTAAACAATGCTATGAAGGTTTATGTAAATACATATTCCGCAGATAATGCTCCTGTTCTTATCGGTTATAAAGGTTCTAGTGAAAGTGATGCAGCCGCATTCTACTGTCCTTATATTCCACTAATGAGCAGCGGTACAGTACTAGATCCTGCTACCTTTGAACCAGTTGTTAGCTTCATGACTCGATACGGTTATGTCGAGCTAAACAACACTGCAAGTTCTCTAGGTAACGCAGCAGACTATCTAGGCAAAGTTGCAATCAACAACGGAAACGTAAGCTTCCAGTAATAAAACTTTTGTTTTAATAAAAATAGGACCTTCGGGTCCTATTTTTTTGGTTACTGTATAATGACAATTTGTTACTTCTAGTGTATAATAGTTTTATGAAAGATAAAATAATAAGAGTCATTGAAACTACCAATCCTCGTAAAATTAGTCAAGCTATTGCCAATGACCATGAATTATCTGAGTGGGTAATTCAGAATTCACCAGAATCAACTAATTTTTCTCAACGTATCTACGATGCTTTGTATAATGAACGTGTAGTCTGTGACTACGGTAATACAAAAAAGTTTAAATCAATTACAGAAGGTTACAAGTTTTGCGGGCCTGCGAGTCGATGTTTGTGTGCTAAAAAATCAGTATCAAATGCAGTTTCAAAGTCAAAGTCTGAGTTATCTGACAGCGAAAAACAACAGATTAATTCAAAACGAGAATCAACCAATTTAAAAAAATATGGAGTAATTAACGCCGGGCAGACTGAAAAAGCAAAGTCTAAACACAAACAGTATTATTTAAAAAATAAAAAAAATATAAAAAAACCTAAGCTAACACTCCTGGAGCACAGTTATGCTAAATTAATAAACAAATTGAAAACATTTGGAATAAAAATGTTAACTCCTGTAACAGACTATTACGGAGTAAGCAATCAACAATATTATAACTTTTCTTGCTTAGATTGCGGGCTAGAATTTGAAACATACCTTGATAACGGGCATATTCCAGTTTGCAAAGCTTGCAACCCAACTATACCGTCTTATAGTAGTAAAGCGGAGCAGGAACTTACTAATTTTATCAAGCATACATTTCCGTCGGTGCTTATTTTAAATAACGATAAAACTACGATCAATCCTTTTGAACTGGATATTGTACTCCCGGAATTAAAAATAGCCATTGAATATTGTGGATTATACTGGCACAGTTCTGCTCAGGGAAAGAATGCTGATTATCATTATAATAAGATGAAATTAGCTAACGATAAAGGGTATCGGTTAATAACGATCTTTGAAGATGAATGGATTTATAAAAAAGATATTGTGAAATCCAGATTATCAAATATTCTAAATCAGTCTAAGCGATATTATGCAAGAAAACTGATACTAAAAGAAGTGTCTAGCGGTGATTCTAGAATGTTTTTAGAAACGACCCATATCCAAGGCTATGCTAGTTCTAGTATCAATCTAGGGTTATACAATGAAAATGACTTGCTGGCGTTGATGACATTTGGAAAGCCTAGATATAATAAAAATTATCAATATGAAATAATTCGATATTCTAGTAAGAACACGGTAGTTGGAGGAGCCTCAAAATTATTTACTCATTTTATTAGAAAATACGATCCTGAATCAATTATTAGTTACTGTGATATGAGATGGGGCACAGGAAAGATGTACCAAAAAATTGGAATGCAGTTTTTAAAACAAACTTCATACGGGTATGCTTATACGGATTTTTTGAAGAGATACCATAGATCAACTTATACTAAATCAAATCTTCTTAAAAATACACTAGCAACTGGTGATACTGAAGAAGAACTTGCAAAGTCTTTGGGTTTGTATAAGATAGGAGATTGCGGTAACACTGTTTATGTTTGGAAAAAATCAGCAACCTGATTGATCATCCATTTTTTAATTATTTACTAGATTAGTTTAATTACGAATTATTTTCAGGTATATTTACAGATCTTAGTATATCTCGTAAGAACATTATTTCAGGATTGCTGCCATATTTTGTTGTTATGGCGTCTACTAATTTTCTCATTTCATGTGTATGGTGTATATTTGCATTGATGGCACTTATAAGTTCTCTTCTCATCGACAGATTGTAATTGTTTTTGATGTAAGATACTGTTCCTATATTGTTAGAATCTTCGATAACATCAGGTAGGTATGATATAATTGCGTAGTTGTCTCCATAAAAACTTGTATTCGATGTGTGGTTATCTAGATCAAAATGAATGCCTATGATTTTTCCTAATGACAATTCTCGTTTTTGTGTTTGATTTTTTCCTGATGAACTCATGATAGTCATTAGTTTTTTCAGGTATGTTTGTCGATAAGCACTATAGTCACTAGCTATATCTAAGATTCTTGTCATCATTCTAATATATTGTTGAATCCATTCATATTTATCTTCATAATTTCCCCCTAACGATCTAAGTTCTATATATCCGTGTGTGGGTAGTTTAGATAAATTTATCGCCGAATACTTTTCACTCAAAGATATTGCCAACTCGTTGAGTGAAGGTATGTTATCTATGTAATCGTTTAATTTATTTGTTTCTAGTGATCGGATTATACCGGGAAGTTGATCAACTGCAAAATAGTTATTAGATCTTCCAAATTCTTTTAGTGCGCGACTTTGTCCGGAAATAACATAAAACTTTAACCAATCAACATCATTTATTTCGTTTCTATTCCATGTTCCTATGTTTATGTGAAGACCGCAATTTGTGTTTGTTTCAATTAAACTGTCGTTGCTTATTAAATCTAATGAGTCCTTTAGTGCTTTTTCTGCTTCTTGTATTCTTAAAACCGGGGATCTAAATTCTACATCTACTCCCGCAGTCCCGTCAGTTCCTACAGTCCACATCTCATAATCAGATTCTTCACTTTCAATAACAGGTCTACTCATTATTGAGTCTAACTCATTTACTACATATTTTACAGGAGATATGGAATTTTCTTCTACATATTCCTGTACATACTCATCATAATCTATGGTAACTTCTTCATCTTGTATTTGATGCGAGTCAAACACTTTGATAATATCTGTTAATGATTGTAGATACGGAATAAACTGAACTTGATAATTTTCATCATACGCATAATCTTCTATGTCAATAGTGTCATCTATTTCACTTATATCAATATTGATAGCACTTCTTATAGTTTTTATAAAAGCTTTATTCATATTTTTAAATACACTTTCTTGTCCATTGAATTTTTCATGGTTTGATCTTGTAATTCGTTTTACATAATCATCATCGACCCTTATCATAATATGTTTTTCTTCATGCGACGCTAAAATTATATAATAGTATTTCATTAACTTGTACAGAATATTAATATCTTTTAAGATATTGAGATCTTTTTCTATGAAATCCAAAAAATCATTTATTTCTTTTCGCATTGATTCGTTGTATTTTCTTTTTCTGTCTTTGATTACAAATTCTATTATCTCTTCAGAGTCAGGACGACCGTAAACAGGCTCTATATGTTCATCACGTATTCTATCTATAGTAGATTCTAGTTGAGTTTCGTTAAACCATTTTTCATGAAATTCCCTGTCACGTATTAGATTATCATAACTCGGATTTTCATCCTCGCTAATATAAGTAGCAACTTCAAACTCGAATCCCACAGTATAATCTTTGTCAGTTTTTTGCATAAGATCAGAATGTCCCATTCTGATCCCTTCTAGTATTTGCTTCAGTCTCATCTTTATTGTTCCTTGTTCGATAGATTAGATTTATATTCTTTGTTTACGATCTTGTTTAATATAGTTCTCATGTCTTTTAAGAATAGATTTCTTGGAACTTGTTCTATGCGTGACTTAATTAATCCAAGTAGTTTCTCTGCATCACTGATATAATTTGTCTCTTCTAATTCATTGATAAATCTAGGATTTAGTAGTATGGAGTATAACAATCTTCTAGACTCAGTTGAGTAATGTTCGGATAGATAGTCTATGCTCCTGATTTCTTTCAAACGATGCAAGTGTTGAGGTATATTATCAGTAATAGTTCTTTCTATCACACCATGGATTCTAGACAGAAGTCGTACAGAGTCTGTTGTCTGAAAAAATTTATTGAAAAATTCAGTAGGCGAAATAATTTTGTTATTTTGTTTTGATATATTATTGCCAGTTATAATAGTTAGTTTTTTTACATATTCTTTTTTATATGCGTATGGATCGCTGGCAATGTCTAAAAAGTGAAGCATCATTCTTATATATTGTTTGACTTGATCATCGCGCACTTCATAGTTTCCACCTAGTGATCTAAGCTCTATATAACCGTGTGTTTTTAATTTAGATATGTTTATAGCAGAATATTTTTCAGAATGTCTAAACAACCTATTATTTATCTCAGGTATACTATCTATGTAATCATGTATATTATTAGATTCTAATATATCTATTATTTCAGGAAGTTTATCTGTTGTGAAGTCATTATCTAGTCTACCAAACTCATCTAGAAATCTTCTTTGATTTGATATTATATGAAATTTAAGCCAGTCTATCTCATTTATTTGATCGTGGCTCCATGTGCCTATGTTTATATGAAGACCACATCGTGTGTTTGTTTCAATTAATTCATCATCGCGTATAAACTCAAATATATCATCAATGGCTTGTTCTGCTCTTTCTAGGTTTAGTACAGGTGATCTAAATTCTACATCTACTCCTTGTGTACCGTCAGTGCCTACGGTCCATCTACTGTAATCAGATTCTTCGGATTCTATCACAAATTCAGCTACGATTTCTCTTAGCTCACTTGCTACATAACTTATGGCGGACTCGTTGCTATAAGACTGTTCTCTGAACGCATCCATCATTTCTTCAGAATCAAATTCGCCCCATTCATATTCAAATAACTCTTCTAGTTCTTCACGATCAGTATCAAAATGTTTTATAATATCGTCAACGGTAGTTAGTTCTACTATATCGATGATATTTCTTGCTTTATCATATATATAATCTTCTTGATCATATGAGTCTCGGTCTATGTCATCTTCATTAAAATAAATAGTTTTCTTGATAATTTCCTTTATATGTTGTATAATATCATTTTTAGAATCATCTAACGATTTGCGGTGCTTGTCAGCAAACACGGAGATTTTTGATTTTATACTGTCTATGCTAACTACATAATCATCTAGTTGACTATAAAAATCACCATTTTTAAAATATCTAAATAAAGTTACTAGTTTAACTAGTTGTTCATCACTGTATTTTTTTTCTGACTCTGAATCTTCTAAAAATTTTTTTGCTGAATCAATGATTTTACTATCATATTTAGATATTCTAATCATAAATTCATGTTTAGCAATTTCGATTATATCCGGTCTTCCGTATTTAGGTTCTATACCTTCTTCTATGAGTAATTTTCGTTTTTCTCTGTGATATAAGATGTTGTTAAACCATTCATCAAATTCTGTGATCCTTCGAAATTCGTGCCATTCTTCTATAAAATCTGAAAGATTATCTTCACCAGCGGATAATTCATTTCTGTCCACTGCTACCTCAAATTCAAAACCCACGGTGTAGTCTTTTTTTGGTGCGGAAGATATCCGTGAACCTCCCATCTTGATACCTTCAATTATTTGATTTAATAACATAGAAACTCCGCTAATTATACTCTAGTATTTAGTTGTATATTGATAAATATTAATATATATTTCTTAAACAGGAGTTAATTATGAGTGAAATAAAAAAAATGATAAAGGTATTAAAACGCTTAGAATCCAGAAAAGTTATAACAGAAGGAGACTTGCCTGATTACAACTTAATAGAACCTGATTATGAAGAAGAAGAGGCAGCATTCAAGTATGATAACGATCTAGCGGTAGAAATGATGGAAGAGTATAGTGATAAAGATTTAAACGATCTTTTGTCTCTGTTGGGACAGCGAGCAGAAAGTAAGGTAGTATCTTTCTTGCAAAAACACATATGGGAGATTATATTTGAAGAGTTTGTGTCAGGTCTTTCTCTAGATGATATATATGGTATGTTAGGTGAACAACAAAAGAATGAATTTCATGATCTTTTACTTGATGAATTTTTAGATGAAATACACTCTCACCCGGAAAAATATCAACCTGATGACAGTATCTAGTAAAATAAACCTATGAGATATTCAGAATTCAGTAAAATAATAAACGAAGTCAAGATAATAACTCCTGGTAATATAAATGAACCTCTAAGAGATAATGAATCAGTGGTAGTTTACCACGGCACTAGTGATTATAATTTTCTTATAGCAGCAATAAAATACGGCTTAACAGGAGATATGAGAGCCAGCAGGCGTTATAGTTATGAATTTAATAATAATCCCAAGGGATTGTTTGTTACTCCATTATTAAAAACTGCAAAAGAATTTGGTAGTTACGTGCTAGAAATACATGCTAGAGTTTCTGATCTAGATATTCCCGTTTGGCCAAATGGATCTTTTACTGTACAGGGTGGAATGTCAGGTATATTTCATAATGAAAAAGAACGTGAAGATTCTAAAAAACAACAACGTGACAGTTATTCGCATGATGAAAACGAATATATCGCTTCTAGTGATCGTCCAGAACTAGCAGGTTATTTATATGATCTAGGCGAGCCTCAAGCACTATTTATTGGGGATATAGACACTTCGGGAATTAAAGCTGTTTGGATATCTAGTAATCCTGAGCGTGTGCAACAAGATTACATCAGATATAAACCCCAGCAAGTAATAAAATTAGATAAACAAAATAAACTTCCATCTAGATTTGGCGATGTAAGCACTGATAAAAAATCAGAAATATACCAGAACTCAAAAAATAAAGTTATAAGACCTAGAGATTATCCGACATTTGATGAGTTTGTTGACATAATTTTAGCACAAAAATCACATCTAGATAACAGAGATCAGGTGAAATCTATACTAAAAAAACACCCTGATTACATCAGAGATATAGTATGGAGTGATAGACAGTATGAAAAGATTATAAAGACTATGTAAAGTCTTTGGTTAATTAATCAAAATATTTCATAAATAAAACTATGGGACGCCCAGTAAACAAAAGATTCTTTGGTGTTACTGCTGAAGAAGGACAAGATTTATTAAACGAACAAAGATTTACAGTCTTGGTTCGTGTAGGTAATAACCCTTTATCAGATGCTGGTATTATAATTAGACAACAGTCTGAAACCAAATTTATAATAAATGATCGCCAGGATAAAAGTGGAAATCAAGGTTCTTGTACACTAGTCAACAAAGAAATTCCTGGCCCTGATGAATTCGTGATACTAGGATATTCTATTACAACCGGAGAAGAAACCAGAATTAGAAAAATTACTAATCGAGTTGTTATAGATTTTAATAACATTCGTTATACTTGGGAAATACAAGATGATTCTAGTGCAAATATATTAATTTTAGTTCCCACTGATTAAATATCTTGATTATCATAAAAAAAGTCTATCATTTTAAAAATAGTTTTTAACTTGCTTATTATTATTCTGTTCTGCAGTGTATTTTTTAGTCCGCGATGTAATGGATGAGGCCATTTTAAAAAGCTAGTCCATGCGTATCCGTTGTTTTCATGATTTAAATTAGGTATAAATTCTTGTTCCACTACTATTAAATAAGTATGAAATAAAAACCTGCAGTCATCGGAAATAAATAATTCCAAAGGTATTGTTTTTATAATATCAGGGACAAAACCAATTTCTTCATTTATTTCTCGCAATAAAGCATTGTAAGGAATCTCATCTTGATTGTTGGTACCGCTTACTATTCCCCACGTATCTCCTGATTTTCCCGGAGATCTTCTTAATAAAAGAAGTCTTTTAGTTTTGAGTGAATAAAATAATGCACCGCTGCATATAACTTGGCTATCATCCATATATCCTGATACTCCAGTCACCTTTTCTATATTCTCCGTCAATACTCAAAAGCCAGTCCTTTCCATCCCAGAATATTTGAAGTCCGGTTTTTAAGTTAGTTAAGAATATATTTCCGGCATCAGTTAGCCTTGGGACTAGTATAGTTCTCCATTCAAAACCGTCCCACTCTATGATGCTGTTTTTATCAACTACTAAATCTGTGCCATCAGAATTTTTCCATGCGTCTGCTCCGTCTGTGTTAGAGTCACTTCCTATGCTATCTAGTAATAATAGTCTTAGTCCGGGTATTTTTATATCTGTAGGGTTAAAATCTTGTGGATTTATCGCATAGTCTATTGTTGATAATTGGTTAAGATTTCTTACTGGTCCGTTTAATACGGTGTTAGAAGGAACAGTGTCTAGATCAAATTTTATTAATAGTTGATGTTCATCTGCGGGATTTATTTCGATCTTTCCTATTATATTATTTTCAAAATTGGGTTTTTTTAAAAATATATAAGCTATTCCTTGATTTATATTTTCAGATATTTCTAGAAAGAACTCAGTCCAAGTCTTGTCTAAAATCATTCCGTCTTTTACAAGTTTTGCTGTGTTATTCAATACTAGTAAGTCGTATCCAAATGAATGTTCCCAGTCTCTGAACGACCTAGTAACATACTCACTGATATCTAAAGATTCATCTAGATTTGGTATGTTTAATTCTTGCTTTATATCTTTGGATAGTGATCCTGTATAGAATGCAGAGCTAGAAAGTTCTGTATCTGTATCATAATTGACATTCAATACTTGCGTAATTATGTTTTTTATTACTCCTAGTTTTTTTACTTTAGCAGGCATGGATATGAATATAGGAGTGGAAAAACTCAGAGTAGCTACATCTATTTCAGTCTCTGTTCCTGTAGGTATTGATCTAGAACTAAACTGAATAGATTCTAAATATACCACACTCAAACTAGTCCAGTCCAAATAGTTATCACTAGTCTGTATTTCTAGACTAGGGTTAAATAGCATGAGTATTTGTTCTAGTATTTGAAGTTTTTGATCAGTGGTCGTTGACCATACATCTACGTTTATAGATAACTTGTATGGTGTAGGCATGATTCGTTCTATAGTATAGTTTTTTCCTTGTTCTGTTAGGTACTCTTTTCCTTCTTCATCATAAGCACGTTCTCTTATATGTTTTTTGTTTACATACGAAGCATCGCTAGCTCGTTCTCTATCAATTTCTAGACCTGTTATATAAACAGCCATTCTAGGAGCAGTGGGAACGGTATTTTCAGAATTATTTTTTATAATACTCGCAACTTGTCTAGTCATATCTCCATACATTACCGGAATCTGAATGATATTTCCATTTCCAGTTTTGTATGAAAGATTATTAAACATTCTAATAATCTGTACGATATATTTTCTTATTTGCCCGTCATAAAAATGTTCCATGATATTCTCTTAGTTGTCGGCTTTAGGTTTTAATAACTCAGATAATGACTGTCTTTGTTGTTCTCGGTGATTATATAAATTAATGATATATAATCCTGAAATATCAACAGGTGAAGGTAATGTGACTTTTATGTATTCTTCGCTATCTTGTTCATAGACAGTAATCATGTCAGCATAGTCGTCTATGATATAATGAGTTACTATTTTTGAATCTTGTTCGGGTAAATTATATACTAGTTCTAGGTATTTGGCTTCTATATATTTTATTTTGGTATCTATTGTATTATTACCTTCTGAAATACGAACAGCGTCAGACGCAACTAGATCAGTATAAGTAAATTCATTTACATTGTTGATAAATGAACCACGCAGCGTCTTATCATTTTGATTACTCATACTGGTTCTCTGCATATCGTATACTTTGGTCCACCTAGATCCGTCATATCTAAATAAACGGTTGGGTAATAAGTCTATTCTTAGGTAATAATTACCTTCTTGTGCGTCAACAGGAAAACTGATACCAGAAGAAAATGCAGAACCATTAGGGGCAAATTCATCCCCTAACAAGAACCCATCATAGCCTAGATTTGTAGGAGTATTTGTTATAACATTGCCTTGGTCATCGACTGAAGTAATGCTAGCATTTCCTCTTTCATCTACTGCTAGTGTATAGTAGTGTTTTACATCATATCCACTTTTTGGCGTATTTTCTTCTGCTTCTGCTTCTACGGCTTGGGATATCTGCATTTCTGTGTTATAAGAACTCATCAAGTCTCTCAAGGTATTGTCACTATAGGGAGACCATACTGAAGTATCGGACGGTACAATGCCTGATGTTATTTCTTGTGCTGAAAATAGATTACCCTTGTATCTCACAACTTGTCCTTGCTGATAAGTTTTGGAAGAGTCATATTCACCTTCGAACAAGTCTTCATCCAAAGGAGTGTTGAATATGTCTTGATATATCTGATCATCAACTAGTTGTTTTATCTTTACTCGATACAGATGCGGCAGCCATAATTGAGAAAATCCCTCAGAGGCTCTCGCTACTTCTTCTACCACATAAAACCTTTTTAATGCAACTGAATAGTCATTTTCAGCGTATTCATCTTTTAAGTGAGGAAGTTCTATTACATCACCGGACATTATTTTTCTACCTAATATCCTTACACTGGCATTGATATGAACATTCAAGAATAAAACATCATTAGAAAGCATTATTCCAAATTGACTCAGGTCAAAGTCTAGATCTTGTACAGTATATACTCCCCTTATTTTGTATATGTCCGCATCATACTTTCTATCTCTGTTTTCTAGAAATAGCATGTCTTGTATCTGACGATGATCTTTTACCACTTCTCCATCATCAGTGCCTATGTACTTGTGTATAAACAAGTCAGTACCACCGACAGTAAATTGTTCTTCGATAACTCGATCAATAAAGTAATAATCGTTTTTTCGTTCAGGACGATATAAAGATAACCTAGGAATGACAGTTCTCCAGTTTATTGTATTTAGTATGCAAATCAAACTATCTATGAAGATAAATATTCTAAAAGGAATAACGATGTCAACAGTGCAAACACAGAAACAAGAAGTATTTGATTATGCTTATAGGATGCTAGGCGGGGGAATGATCGATGTCGAGCTAGATTCTGAACACTACGAAGTAGCTTTAAATCGAGCGTTGTCAAAATATAGACAAAGGGCTAGTCATGCGGTTGAGGAATCATACATGTTTCTAACACTTAATATAGATCAAAATGATTATATATTACCTAATGAAGTTATTGAAGTTAGGAAAATATATCGTAGATCTATAGGATCTAGAACAGGCGGCGGCGACGGAGGAACATTGTTTGAACCTTTTAATCTTGCTTATACAAATACTTATTTATTGTCTAGCTCTAATATGGGGGGCTTGGCAACATATGAAATGTTTGCAGGATATCAAGAACTAGTAGGTAGAATGTTTGGAAGTTTCATAGAGTTCAAGTGGAACTCTCCTACAAAAAAGTTAACTATTCTACAGCGTCCTAGAACAATTGAAGAAGTGTTGCTCTGGACATATAATCATAGACCTGACAGTGAAATACTCAATGATTATTTGGCTAAACAGTGGGTCAGGGATTACACACTGTCAGTTTGTAAATATATGTTAGGTGAGGCAAGAAGTAAATTTCAATCCATAGCAGGACCTCAAGGGGGATCTTCATTAAATGGTGACGCACTCAAAGCAGAAGCACAAGCAGAAATGGAAAAGCTAGAAATAGAACTAGCTCAGTCTATCCCAGGAGGCCCTGGCTATGGATTCTTGATAGGTTAATATAATGGTCTTAAACGAAATTAACACAGGGCAGATAGATAACGATAGAACGGGTGACTATCTACGTACAGCTTTTGAAAAAGCTAATAAATTGATACAGCAAATTGATTACATTACTTCAGTTAATTTAGATATAGTAGATATAGGGATATTCGCCAATGATGGAACCGGGGATGATCTTAGAACCGCATTTCAAAAAATAAATGTTGCTATAGATGCCCTCAACTCTAGTTACATTTCTAGTAATTTGGTAAAAGTTGATCTAGGAAAGCAGCCAAATGATAGGTCAGGTGATAATCTCAGACAAGCATTTCAAAAAGTTAATGCTGTAATAGATGTTGTAAACGGAATTAATTAAATAAATCATTAAAATAAGTTATTTTCTGTGATTTACACTAAATAATAGTAACAAGATATACCAAAGGGAGAAAAAAATGGCTTTAACTTCACCAGGTGTACAGGTTACTGTAGTAGATGAAAGTTTTTATTCTACTGCAGGACCAGGTACAGTTCCAATGATTTTTGTCGCTAGTGCTCAAAACAAATTAAACGGCTCTAGCACAGGGATCGCTCCAGGTACGTTAAAAGAAAACGCAGAGCGTGTATATTTGATTACATCTCAGCGAGAATTAACAGAAAACTTCGGCGATCCAAAATTTTATACAGATTTTAACAACAATCCTGTTAACGCAGGCGAATTAAACGAGTATGGTTTACAAACAGCTTATTCAGCTCTAGGCGTGACTAATCGTGTATTTGTTACACGAGCAGATGTTGATCTTTCTGAACTAGAAGGCAGCGCATTTGCACCTAGTGCGAATCCAGTAGACGGTACTATGTGGCTAGATCTAAATACCACACGATATGGAATTTTTGTGTGGAACGGAGATCCGGAAACAGTACTTAACGGACAGACTTTTACTGAAGTTATTCCCATAATTGTAAACGAAGAATATCAAACCACAATAGATCCCAGTACCACTAAAACAATACCAAAAACTACCATAGGCACAGTAGGTGATTATGCTATATTAACATATGGCACTACTGAATTGGAATTGTTTTATAAAAAAGGTATACCTGCAGATTTAATCGGGGGCATACCTGCAAGTTCTAAGTGGATTAAAGTAGGTTCCGAAGAATGGATCAAAGAATTCCCTCTTCTACAAGGCAGTAAAAATTTGACCGGTGCAGAAATATTAGGCGACGATTCTACTATAGAAATTGTACTACATGAAGGTACTACTGCTACCACTGAGACACTGACTTTTTCAGATGTAGGGACTACCCCAGTATCAGTTAACGATATCATAACTCAGATAAATGCTCTGACTTTCGGAGGATCTGACACTCCGTTAACTGCTGAACTAAAAGACAGTAAGTTTTCTATAATTTACAACAAGTACCCAGCTGAAACAGTTTATGTTGAAATTATAAACAAGACAGGCACTAGCGGAGATGCAGCTAATACCTTGGGATTTGAAACAGATCAAGATGAAGCAGTCCAAGGATACACGGCTATGGTGGAAATATCACCTCATAGCAGAGTTCCTGAGTTTAGATTAACTGATTCTATGCCCAGACCTAGCGGATCTCTTTGGATTAAGACAACAGAACCAGGAAGAGGTTCAAAGTTTGAACTAAAAAGATGGAGCAGTGCAACTTCATCATGGGAATCTGTGGAAGCTCCTGTTTACCAGTCAAATGCATCAGCAGTATTCAATCTTGATAGAACTGGCGGTGGACAAAATCTAGGACTAGGTAGCTATTACGTAAAAGCAAACATAAATGAATCTGGTCCTGTGAAAGAAGCAGACTTTAAGATACTAGAACGTGCCAATGAAGGACTAGTTTCAGCTAGAAGTGCTATTATAGAAAACGTAGCTGATCCTACAACCGGTGTAGGCCCTAGATCATCATTCTTTACTATCGGGATTAGAGAATCTTTAGCAGGACAAGAATCAATGAGCGAAGATTACGATTCTCCAGCTGACGCTAGTCCATATAAAGAAATTATAATCGAATTAAAAAGCCTTGCATCAGATGCAGATGACATCGTATCTGCAATAAATAACGCAGGTTTTCAGCATGTGATAGCAAGCGTAGATGCTAGCAACAGAGTCGTACTAGAACATGAACTAGGAGGTGAGATTCAAATAAACGACATGGCTGGTAATTTGTTCTCTTTGATAGGGTTCGTTCCTTTTAATGTAAATACCAATGAAGGTACAACAAATTTCTATTATCAAGACGGCACAGATCCACAAGATCAGAAATATGTCATCTCAGGCTGGAAAACACTCGTATATATTCCTGACTTTGAAGCACCTGATTCACTAGTTCCTGATGGAACACTTTGGTATAGCACAGTAATTGATGAAGTTGACATCATGGTAAATGACGGGAACACATGGAGAGGTTACAGAAATGTGTATCCAGATACAGATCCACAAGGCCCTATCGTTTCAGCTTCTATGCCAGAAACGCAAAACGATGGATTTTCTCCACTAGTCACAGGTGACCTTTGGGTAGATACTTCAGATCTAGAAAACTTCCCTAGAATATATAAATTCAGCACGGTTGCTGGTAAATGGGTTCTACTAGATAACACAGACCAAACCACAGAAAATGGTGTACTGTTTGCAGATGCTAGACAAGGGATCGATGGAGGTTCACTAGAAGATCTCAGAGAACCAGAAGGAACCATTGAACAGTTATTGGAAAGTGATTATCTAGATCCTGATGCTCCGGAACCTGTTCTTTATCCCAGGGGAATGATTCTTTGGAATCTAAGAAGGAGCGGATTTAACGTAAAAAGCCTGAAGCGACTCTATATTGATAATACAGAATTCAATCTACGTTATCAAGATGAATCTATGAGTGATTACTATCCTCATAGATGGGTAACTGAATCACAGAATAACATAGATGGATCTGGTAGTTTCGGAAGAAAAGCTCAGCGTAAAGTTGTTGTACAGCGCATGCAGGCTATGCTGAATTCTAACCTAGAAATCAGAGATACTAACACCAAGATATTTAACTTGATGGCAGCACCAGGTTATCCTGAACTCATCGGAGAAATGGTTAACCTAAACTATGATCGTGGAATTAGTGCATTTGTACTAGGTGACACTCCTGCTAGACTAGAGCCTAGCGGCACTTCTATCAATAACTGGGGTGAAAATACAGGTCTAGCTGCAGAAGATGGTGATGATGGTCTGGTTACACGTGACGAATACTTGGGCATATATTATCCTTGGGGTTATACTAGTGATAATCTAGGAAATAACATTGTTGTGCCTCCCAGTCACATGATGCTAAGAACTATTATTCTCAGTGATCAGGTTAGTTATCCTTGGTTTGCACCAGCAGGAATTCGCAGAGGTGGTATAACAAACGCTTCTACATCTGGTTATGTCACAGATGAAGGTGAGTTTTTACCTGCTATCTTTAACGAAGGACTTAGATCTACACTGCTAGCTTCCAGCATTAACCCTATCACCTTGATTACAGGTGCAGGTCTAGTGGCATTTGGACAGAAAACTCGTGCTAGAGGCGCTAGTGCTCTTGATAGAATAAATGTTGCAAGACTGATGGTTTATCTAAGAGGCAGAATGGAACAACTATGTACTCCCTATATATTTGAACCAAATGATAAGATCACTCGCGATCAGCTAAAGCAAGCAGCAGAAGGTTTAATGCTTGAACTAGTAGCTACACGAGGTATCTATGACTTTGTTGTTGTTTGTGATGAAACTAACAACACACCTGCTAGAATAGACAGACAGGAACTATGGATGGATGTAGCTCTTGAGCCTACCAAAGCAGTTGAGTTCATTTATGTACCTTTGAGAATAAAAAATACTGGTGAAATTTCCGGCAGTTAAACATTCGTAGGAACTATGAAAAAAGCGGCTAGAAGCCGCTTTTTTCATATATATAGAAAATATAAATTATAGATAAATACAATAAAATATTAAGGAGTAAGTTTTATGTCCAGCACTTCATTAGCTAAATTAACAGTGCCTTTAGATTCAAACGCTACTAGCAGTTTCCAGGGACTGCTGATGCCTAAAATGCAGTATAGATTCCGTGTTACACTGAATAATTTTGGTGTGGACACTGGAGAACTTATAGAGTTAACTAAACAAGTTGTTGATGTTACAAGACCTAGCGTTGGTTTTGAACAGGTAACTCTTGATGTTTATAACTCCAAGGTTTATCTAGCAGGTAAACATACATGGGAAGCTATCACACTAAATCTCAGAGATGATGCAGTAGGGACTACTCAACGTCTAGTAGGACAGCAAATGCAGCGACAGTTTGATTTCATGGAACAAGCAAGTGCTGCTAGCGGTAGAGATTATAAATTTATTACTAAGATAGATATTCTAGATGGTGGAAACGGAAACTATCAACCTGTTATACTAGAAACTTTTGAGTTATATGGTTGTTATATAGAGTCAGCGAACTATAACACTCTAGCATATGCGACAAGTGATGCAGTGACTATAAGTTTGACCATCAAGTTCGATAACGCTATACAGACTAATGCGCCTGGTATAGGAACAGATGTCGGCAGATTAAATGCTGATGGCTCCACTGGTCTAGCTTCTGGTATAGCCGGATAATCATATCTATGATAGTGCTAGTGTAACTAGCACTATATAATTGAACTATGAGTACAAAAGGCGATCTAGGTGATTATGCTCATGCGTCTAGGTTATTTTTATCAAATAACTATAGACTAGCACCTAAAACTAAATTTTTATATCATGTATCATTTAATTTGAATGAACGTGCTATCAATCGTGTGGCTACTGGTTGAGATACCAGACATGGTTATGAAATAAACATGCTTGTAAAAACAGTAGATCTACCTAAGTTTGATATAGAAGTTGATGTAAAAAATGCATATAACAGAAAAAAAATAGTACAAACAGGTATAAAATATTCACCTGTTAGTATAACTTTCCATGATGATAATCAAGGACTCACTACTCAGTTGTGGGCAGCATACTATCAGTATTATTTTGCAGACGGCACTTATTCCAGTGTTGATTCAGCAGGAAATCCTGTAGATACATCAGTTGCGTTCGATAGGTTTAATTCTTATAAGTCCAGCGGTCAGTATAGATACGGTTTGGACAACGATAGTTATGAACCTTTTTTTACTAGCATACAGATAAGCCAAATGTCAAGGGGAAAATATACAACGATGACGTTAGTCAACCCTATGATTAATAGTTGGCATCATGATACAATGGATTATTCAGCGGGTGCAGAAACTGCGTCTAGTACAATGCAAATATCATATGAATCTGTGTTTTATGCTGACGGTCTAATAGATCCGGGTAATGCACCTAAATCTTTTGGAGATTCTTCTCATTATGACAATGGAACTAGTTTACTAGATGATGCTAATTTTTCACAAATATCTTCATCAGAAGAAAACCTTACTCTTAGTGACATGGGTTTGAATATACGACTAGGGAACATTGGTATTGATTTATCTCTAGATATACAACTAGAAAGCCTTGCGTCTTCTGAAACATTATTAGATCAAGCACTAAGCGGAATAAGCGATGTATCATTCCCTTCAATATCTGATATTGCTCAAACTGTTGCTCAACCGTTGATTTCTAAAGAAGATTTTAGAAGTTTCTCATCGCAGAGGGTGGTAGATCATTTAACTAGTAACCCAGAAGACTTGGATTCTCTGTCCAGTAAAGTATACAGCCTGGGATTGGTTTCTGATACTGTTCAGAGTTTTGGAGAAGCGGTGCAAGAATATCAGGATTTTACTGATGATGTTAGGCAACAAATACAAAATGATGTAATCGATATGGTAGGATCAGGAAATGCTAAAGTAAACAATTTAGCCAACGAGCTTGTATCCAAAGCAAAAAAGCGATTTTTATAATATTTTGTATATAAATAAAATAGGGTAAACATATGAAAAATTTTGAAG
>Ga0180433_10004084_pt1 | contig 20751 bp, 18 predicted proteins | sample SS_ome_8_FD_132980 | JGI IMG/M metagenome (GOLD analysis project Ga0180433, IMG submission 132980) | Hypersaline lake sediment archaeal communities from the Salton Sea, California, USA - SS_1_D_1 metaG | ecosystem: Environmental > Aquatic > Non-marine Saline and Alkaline > Hypersaline >... | reverse complement strand
AGTATAACCATACTTGACCATAAGGATTATTTACAATCATTTCATTTGCATGTCCAGCAAAGGGGAACAATAATCTACAACACCTTACTCCTGCATTATCTAATGCTATTTCAATCTCCTCTGACATTTCAGGATTAACTAATGAATCAGAAAGTCCTTGGAAAATAAGCACGGGGGGATCATCACTATCTACTAATTCTGAAGGGGTAAATGCTTCAAAAATCGTTGATGGGGAAGTAAAAGGTACTCCTAAAAGTTTATCACCTATACCCGCTGCAATTTCTCGCATACTATTTGCAGGATATAAGGGAACAATCGCTTTAATCGTAATGTTCTTTGAGAAAGTATTATTATAATATTCCGAATAGATACCATTATCTTCATTGTAGCCTAAGCCCATAACCGCAGTAAGGTGCCCTCCCGCAGAACCACCCATTATAAACACGCTATCAAGATTAGCATTAAACATTGTTGCGTAATCCGAAACTAATTGCTTGGTAAAATTCCCAAGATGCTGGATTTGATTTTCAACGGTAATATTTTCCCCAATATTTCGGGGATCAGTATTTGCAACACTGAAATATTCTCGTAATTCTGGAATATCAATTAAACCATATTGCACATCAAAAATAACATATCCTTGAGCAGCTAAATATTTCATAATTAAAGTACCTTGACCTTTATTGCCAGCTGTCCATCCACCTCCATGTATCATGATGATTGTACTCCGATTCCCAGGAAGATCAGGTTTGGGCTGTTTTGGCATATATACATCAAATAGGAGGCGAATCTCTCCATCATTATAATATTCAATATTTTGCTCTACTTGACACTCGCTTACGGGCCAACCAAGAAAAACTGGTCCTATAGACAAAGGACTGGATAAAAAATAACTACTTTTTATCCCCTCGGGTATATTTTTGTCCCATTCTTGCCCATATGCAACAGAGAATTCAGATTCCGCATAAGAAATAGAAATGGGAGTAGTGATTAGGGGAAGACTCATCATTAGTGTAAGATAGCTACCTATCAATAATATGAGAGTATAGATCTTTCGCCTATTATGTTTATTAACCAACTTTAAGAATAAGATGGTCGTAGCAAACATAACGAGTGGCATTTGAGTAAGAATTTGAGGTAGAATAACCCCTAATAATCTTGAATATGGATCTAATCCTCCGGTAAACAAGATATAAATACTATAAAAGCCAAATGAATAAATTCCTAGGCAGAGTGCAATCAAACCTATTTTTATATACTTTATCTTATTCAAAATTTAGCACACCTCTATTATCTATGTATTTTAATTCGAAGAAGGCTAAAAGCAGTCCAAAAAAACTTACTCCTATTAATGAAAAAATCGTAAGAAAATAAATGAGGAAGGGAATAGAAGAAAGATAGGCTGAAACTAAATTATTAAAAATTAATATGACCAAACTGAATATGATAAAAATAAGTGCAAAATAACTAATCCGGTTCATCCATTTTCCAATAATATTCGATTTAGCAATACGACTGTTATTGAAATATATTAAAAGAATATTAATTATCCACGTGATGTACCAAACTATACCAAATAAATTCCATATCCACATAACGCTTGTTGTTGCTAGAGTATAATATACTATTTCAGAGATCAATGATATAATATTAAGAATAATTAGCAATTTAAAGTATAAACTCATTGCTGCCTTACTAAGCTTCAAAATTTTTCTCCAACCTAAGTTATAAATTTAGTATTTATATTAGTTTTATAAGCACTATATAACATTTAAGAATAAGTATTAAGAACACTCTAAAGAATCCAATTTAGTTTTTTGAGTATTTACTTAATTAAAATTTAATACTACTTTAAAGAAAAAAACCTATTCCTTAGAAATTTTACCCATATCATTGTTAGTTATTTCACACAAACGCAATATTCAACATACTTTTTACTAGACTTTGAAAAACCTTTTCTACATTTTCTCCAGTTTTGCTGGAGCATTCATAATAAGCATATAGGTCCATTTCCTCCGCTACTGCTAGCCCTTCCTCATAAGGAACCTCACGAATAATCTCTAAGTCTGATTTTCCACCAATAAGTACAATTGGAATTGCATTCTCGCTTTTATTAATCACTGTTAACCAATCAACTGCGTGTGAAAGTGAGGAATAATTTGTGATATCATACATTAAAATTCCTCCCATTGCACCACAGATATAATTTGGAAAAATAAAGCGAAATCGTTCTTCCCCACCAAAATCCCAAATCATTAACTTGACATCTAATCCATTAAAGCTGAGGGTTTTCGTTTCAAAATCGACTCCTATTGTCATCTTTGTATCGGATATAAATAGATCTGTAATATATCTCTTTAAGAGTGTAGTCTTACCACATCCAGCATCTCCAAAGATTACTATTTTGAAGATAGCATCGTACATCATTTCCGATACCTTAACCCCAATCCTTTAATAATTTTGTCGAAAAATAAAGTTACAAAATCCATATGAAAATACTAATATTTAATATTTTTCATAAGAATCCTTCCAATTTGTCATGAGAAAAAAGAGAAAACGAGATTGATATTATTTGCATACCATTGCTCTTTCCAAATACAATTATCATACTCCATATTACCAGTAATTTTTTTTCTAAGATTGGAAAATAAATAAGCTTGTCAATAATTCTTTAAAAATGGACATGAAAACTATATAAAAAGGTTAAGAAGTTCTCTGATCATATAATTGGGAGCTATTCTTAGATAAGAAGTAAAATAATGAAAACATTTATTAATGAATACATTTGCTTTTATCACACATATATATTTTTTAATAACAACAATAAATTAAGGGAAGTATGAGGGATTATGGCAAAAAAGAAAGCCCCAGCAAAGAAGAAACCTGCTCCAAAGAAAAAGGCACCAGCTAAAAAAAAGGCCCCAGCTAAGAAAAAGGCACCTGCTAAGAAGAAATAATACAAATATTGATTTTTTAAAATCGCTTCTAAAATAAATTATATGGTTTTTTTCCTTTCTTTTTTAATAAACGCATTGAATCTCTATAAAATCTTAAGTCATTTGTTCAAATAAAGCCTGAAACTCCTTTTTCACGGCTTTAAGCCCCAAGCTATCTAATAAATCAATCGCTCGTTTACTTAATGAATAGAAAGATCGATATTCTGAGCGTTTATAATCTGAGCGTTTTTCATTTTTGATAAAGTTCTTTTCTTTTAATACTGAGAGATGATAGTTTAAGTTATTATCAGGAATAGAGGGAAGCAATTCCTTGAGTTGGTTAAAGGATAACTTATCTCCACTCGCTAATAATGTAAGGAGAATTTTATATCGTGTTTTTTCCGAAATTATTTCTAAATCTTTTCTCAATCGTTCAAATTTTCCAGTTGATTCCAAATTATCTCACCCTATCAATTTAAAATTACGTTTTCATTCTTCTCTAAGAAGAAAAAATAAAGATTCCTATTTATATTTAACTCAAATGATATTGAGTCAATTTAATTTGATATATAATAATTTATTTCAAGAATTAATTTCTTATCTAATCATAATTTTAGTTGTTAAAAATGGAGCATTCACATAACGAAACATGGGAAGAATTCTTAGAAGAATTTATTGATGTTTTTTCCGTGTATGATCTGCGAAAGTATAAAGTTTTCATTTGTGGATCCTATAATGAAAAAAACTTTCCTGTATTAGTCGAGATAAAAGAAATTTTAAATAATCGAAAAAATACTCTTGCCTTTTTTGAAAAAGAATTCCGTCGAACTCATAGTGAAAATCTTGTGTTGAAGTTTGATCTCATTGCTAAATTTTCTAATGAAATCATCATGGTTTTAGAACACGATAAGGGAGGACAGATGATAGAGATGGGAATTATTGTATCTTTTCCTAAATTTTACAATAAGACTAATGTGTTTGTATTAAAAAATATGGATATGACCCACATGCTCAAGAAAGGAGGTCTACTGAAGCCATTTTTTACTATAGGGGAAGATTTATATTATTATAATAATCGAGCTGAGCTTAAATCACTTATTCAAACTCTATATTTGGATTAAATTATTCTTTGCATTATCTTAATACTATCTTTTAAATCTGAGGGATTTAAATGGCAATTCCTCTTAAAAATAATTAAAAATTTTTCAAAAAAAAAAACCACCAAAATATTTGAATTTTTAAGTGATTTTGGATGAACAAGAAGAATACTACCAATTTAATTTTTTTAATATTAATTTTAGTTTGTATTTTTAATGTAATTTCTTTGCTGATTTTACCAATACTCTTCGATTTTGTCTGGAATGACGCATTACGTTCCATTGTTCCAAATGCTGAGGTTTTTTTCCGTTTTATCACAGAGTTTGGTGGAAGTTTAATTTATCTGGCTTTGTTTTTTACAATATATTGGGGTATTAATAAAAACCTAGCAAAAAATCTATTAATGGTCTATGTAGCTTCTAATTTCGTGAATTATTACGCGAAAAGTATTATTGGGAAGCCTCGACCAGCGGAATCGAATTGGTTATTGATTAGTGCGTCCCATCTCAGTACTCCAAGCGGACATGCCCAAAGTTCATCTGTAGTATGGGGATATTTAGCCTTAAAAAGTAGAAATATCGTTATGTGGATTCTTTCTATTATAATAATTCTGCTCGTTGGGCTGTCCAGAATATATCTCGGAGTACATTGGTTTGGAGATGTGCTTATAGGATGGCTTTTTGGCATAATTATATTAACTATAGCTTTAATACTTGAAGAACCAATTAAAAATTATATTAATTCCCATAATACGACTCTAATCTATTTAGGATTTGCAGTCTTGGGACTCATCATTATGATTTTAAGTGAGTTCTTTCTTACTATTGAATATAATATAGGAGGTCCGGGAGGACAGTTAATTGGTTTATCCCTTGGATTTGCAATTGAAGAAAAATATGTTCAGTTTGAAGCAAAAAATAATTATACAACTCCTTGGAAAATAATTGTTCGGATTTTTCTCGGCATCATTTTGATTGCAGTTGTATATCTTGCGATATATCTAATAATCGACAGTGATATCTTCTGGATGAATGCCATTCATAACATAATAACTCTGTTCATAGGTATCGTAATATGGCCTTTTATATTTAAGAAAATAAATTTATGAGGTAAAAAAAATGGATTCTGAATGGAAAATCTCTAATCGGCAAATAACCCTTTTATTTGGATTTCTTTTTTTCTCTCTTGGATTACTCGGAATCATACAGATTGGATTTTTAGAGGGCGTATTAGCTATTATACCTTACTCTTTAATAATTCTTTTTGTAGGTGTAGCATTGCTACTCATACTGATTATTAAAAACCTAGAATAAGATATCATATTTTTTTCAATTCTTTCCTTAAATTTTTTTGTTATCCATAGAAAGGAAAAGTGATATACATCGGATTATACCCTGTAGGAAAGGAAAGGAATGCCAAGATTGCGGATATTATCATGTTTGGAAGAAGATTTTTTGTTTTCAAAAAAATTTTTCCTAGAATTAAGTTATAAATTAGAAAATATACCAAGAAAATAAGAAACTGGAAAAAGTAATTGGTTATACCTATTAAGACGTTATAGGGTGTGGGAAAGAGGAAAGTAAAAAAAAATATAACTGGAAGGTGTAATAACAAAGCAGTATTTTTTTTATATCGTGCAGAAAGAAAAGTCAAAAATACTCCCCGAAATGTCAACTCAAACCAAAATCCCGAAAATAAATTTAGTATAATCATCATGTTATCATATGGATCGAAAAATGATGTTGAACCAACTCCAAAATAGAAGAAACCAATCATTAAAGCCATCAAGAGTATTGTACCTATTATAATACTACGAGCATATTTAAAAACGTACCTTAACCAATCACATCCAATGTCATTGAGATAATGAGATATTTTTTTTTTACCATAGGGAATGCCTAATACTTTTGGGATGAAAATAAAATATAATAGACCAAAAAATAAACTATAGATAATTACCGGCGTAATAAAATAAAGCATATATAAAAGATTATCGAGTAAGTTGAAAGGATAAGTCCAAGATGGAAATAATGCCATTATAAGACTCGTAGCAATCGCAATCACGTTATAAAGAATAATCTCAAACACATAAATGAGAAAAATTGAAATCCAAATATGTCTTGTAAAAAAGGTTGGAGCCTCAACTGCGCGAAAAGAAGACTGAAACTTAGTCACATTAATTTCTCGTTCTCTAATCGCAAAGAGCTTGTCGAAAATGATGATATTAAACACAAATCCTCCAATTAAAAATGCACCAATTAATATTGCAAAATATATCTCAAATGGTTGCCCAAAGGCGAAGATAAGCGTTGACATAGAAATCAACCACACACATATACTCAAAGGTAAAATAAAAATCACAACTAATTTAAAAAAACTGCTTCCAATCACCGAATCACTGACTATGTAGTAATTCCGACGTTTACCAAAAAACCATATTCTAAATTCAAAAGCCATAATAAGAAATATCCAAGCAAAAGGTAAAGATAAGAGTATCCCAGATAAAAACACCAGAAATCGCGAGGATTGAATAAACAAAATACTAGGAGCTAAAATCGCTAAATTAAGAATGACAAACATCAGTAATAGTTTTGCTTTAGCTTGCTCTCGAGGGACTATTGGCAAAGATTCTAATATAGTCTGCCCCGTCGATTCTAAATTAAGCAGACTAAAAACTAGAATACTACCAATAATAGGAGATACTAATAAAGAAGCAAGCCAAACACGAAAAACCTGAATTTCAATAGGTTCCCCAGGATTAATATTCTGCAAATTTAAATAAACAAAAAATATAAAAGAGACTAAAATTGGGGTAATAAAGGATAGAAATATTTTCAAATCGCGAGTAGCCGCAGTTAAATCTTTCTTTATAAAAGCCATAAAAGAAGATTTTGACTTAACTTTGATTCTTTCTTTTAGGTCCTCAATATACACAGCTTTAAATTTGTGAGAATGCTCAAAATCATAACTATGCCTAATGGCTTTAAGAGCACCGTTAAAACTAGCGTAAGCTAATAATAATAATACTCCCATGCCGATTGAAGTAGCAAACCATACGGGTAAATTAGTAAAGCTAGGAGTAAACATTAACGCAATTAAATAACATTGCGATAGGGGGTATGGAATGGTACTTAAAATAATGTTTATTAATTCAGGATTCTCTGTATCTATGAACAATTGAATATATTCGCCGATAGAAGTAGAAACCCATTGAACAATATAGACACTTCCTATTATAAGAAACACGTAAGAAAAGATGTTGAATAATCGGATAAGAAATGTTTTCCTTGAACTCACATCGTTTATGTTTAATACACGATTCAGCCTCTCACTAATGATGATAATTAAATTTAGTGCCAAAAAGGTATTAATGAACGAAATTCCAAGGCTAATTAAAAAAATAAAAATGTTTGCGGTTCCTATAAGCATCGCAATTGGAAAAGACAAGACAATAACAATGATGGGAATATCAAAATTTCGAAAAACCGTAAAGTAGAGGATACGTTTCAATTGAATATCAGTGAAAGGTAAGGTTTTAAACCATATAGTCGCTTTACCTGACATTATAACTGTGGTTTCTAAAATTGCCATTAAAAGAAAATTAAAAAATTGGAGCAAAAAGAAAATACCATATAAAAGACTTATCGAAAAGATAATGAGTTCAAAATCATAAGCACTATTAGTCACAAGGTTAATAAATTCGAAATATGCGAATACAGGTATAACAGGTAAGATACCAAACACTAAAGCGTAAAATAATTTTGTAAAAATTACTTTTTTTTTTAACTGTTTTTTTGATTGGACATACTCCTCAGAAATAGCCGAATAATAGGCTCCTCTTGATTGAACAAACTCTTCCAAGAGGATCTCTTCTGAAAGTTTTTTCGAAATAGCGTATAACTTTAAGTTTTTTAAGGTCTCCACATCAGATCCCGTGACTTGCTTCATCGAATTTCGTTCTGATTGATTTAGTTTATGAGTAAACTATTCATTCACCTTATTAAATTTGTCCATAGTCTTTTTATATTTGATTAATTTAATACCCTATTATATCAATTAAAAGAAACTTTAAAAATTATAATTATTAGATTTGAATCCATTATTCATCTCTCTTTCTATAAAACTGACAGCTAATGTTTATCATTTCTCCACTTAAAGTCGATTTAATAGAGTAATTTATAGCCTTTCAATCATTTATTCTTTAATAATTACTTAAAAGTTGTAAAAGATGGATTCCGTTCAAGAGAAAGAACAAATTATCAAACTTGCTAAAGATCTAGATGATGATTTAGAGCGAAAAAATGTAAATAAACTTATTTCTTACTTTTCTAAGGACTGTGAGATCGAGATATTCGGGTTAACCTTAAAAGGACATGAGGATTTGAAAAAGTGGCTTCATTGGTTTTTCGACATGTTTGATAGTATTGAATTTGACCCTATTGTTATTTTAGTTGAGAATAATATTTTTTTTGAAGAGTTTGTTATAAAGGTCACCTATAATCATGGGAAGCGTCTAAATGTCAAAGTAGCAGAAGTTTTAGAATATAAAAACTATAAGGTTAAAAGTTTACGGCTTTATTTAGACAGATTACAATTTTCAGATATTTTGGCTAAATCTTTTTTTGTTAAAAAGCTGGTTAAGATAATCAAAAAGAAGTCTCTTGCTGGTTTGGTTTAATCATAATTAGTAATTTAAAAAAGAAGAGGGAGCTCTAAACAATTTAAATGCCTTAGGAATAGCTTGTTCTCTTTTTTTTAAAAAGTAATAGGAACATACAAGAGAGTATTGATGTAAAAAAGAGGGATAGATCATACCCTGGAATCCCATTAGATGGAGGCACTGTTTCCGAAATATCCACGTAGAACTTTATTACCCAGAGATCTTGATATGCGCTCCCTAAAGAAAAGGTTGAGCCACTAGCTATGTACGTATTATTTCCTAAATAAATAAAGGAGGTAAATCCATTACCATAAGCATCACCAATGGTTTCTTGCCATAAAACTTCTCCTTCTGAATCGATTCTAATTACCCATCCATCTCCATTACCTAAATCGAAACTATGAGTGGATCCGACAAGTGTAAATCCCCCATCTGACATTAAAACAGCTTGGTTACAACCATCCTCTTCTGTACCTCCATATGTGTTGTTCCAAATCTGATTTCCTAATGCATCGGTCCGAATAAACCATGCATCCGTTGCCCCCGCACCAAAACTCTGGGTATTAGCCATTATTCCAAATCCATCATCTGCACACTGTAGTAAGGATTCTGGTCTCTCATAACCAGAATCCACTCCATAAGTGTGATTCCATTGTTCTATACCAAAAGAATCGGTCTTTATCAACCAAATATCATTTGATTTACTCGCTTCATAAGTGTAAGACGCAATGGCAAAACCACCATCACTACAAAGCACTAAAGAATGTGGGGTGTAACACCGTTCATTATCCCAGTGATGATAGGTTCGTTCCCATTTAACCAAACCATTTGCCCCTATGCGGAACAAATAAACATCAGAAGCACCCACAGTTGTTCCGGTGACTCCCGCAATAACAAAATCTCCATTCGGACATTCAACAATCGAGCGTCCTAAATCACTCTTAAGGGAGGTGCTATTCTGCTCTGGACCACTATAATTTTTCTGAAATATCAAATTGCCATTATCAGCCAGTCTGATCACTGATATATCATTATTAGGCTGAAAAGTGGTAGTATTTTTCGTAGTGGCTGCTACTGCAAACCCTCCCATACTACTCTCAATTATTTCGAATCCTTTATCTTCTTCATAATCTCCAAACGTTCTATTCCAAATAGGTTCCCCGTCATTATCAATTCTTAGAAGCCAAATATCTAAATCTCCGGCTCCTGAACTATTCGTCCATCCAGAAAGTGCAAATCCTCCAAGACTGCTTTTTGTAATTGATTGAGCAACATCTATGAATTCTCCACCATAGGTCTTATTCCAAATTATATTTATTGTAACCTCTTGAGAAGAGGTTTTCGGATAATTTAAAGAATTTGGAGAAGTAATAGTAGTTATTTGGTTGTTTAAAACTGAGATCATATTAATTAGGATTAATTGAAAGGCTAAAAAGCATATAAAAAAAGATTTTAACTTCCAACTATAAAGGTTTTTCATAATCATAACATTCTATAATAAAAACATGTTAATAATTTTATAGTGTCTTCTGATTAATCCTTCATATTCTATTAAAATAGCCAGGAGATTCGGAGCTTGCAAATAATTCAAAAATATCTTCAATGGATGAAGCCGCCCACTGAATGAAATAGATACTCCCTATGATAAGAACTAAATCTCTCATCTTAATGGATTTTCTAAATGATAAAAGTATTAAAAGACCTTATTTAATTATTTTTAAAAAATAATTATTTCTTATCCAAGTAAATAAAAGTATCCTAAGAGGTTAATAAATAAATCATTAAACAATTTGCTCATTTATTTATAATTTATTTCCAGTTTATGAAAGTCCTAGGATTTTTATAACGCCCAGACTTATTAGTAATTCTTTGTATTCCGTTACGCAGTTCTTAATTTATAATAATATACTAAATTTGAGATGATTCGAATGGCAAATGGAAAAGGATTGATTATCACAGCATTATTGTTTGGACTGATAGGGGCTGGTCTTGGAGGTTATGCCTTTTTTCAAACCACGTTAGCACCATTGTTTGGATTAAGTGAACAACCCTCTGATATAGAAACATGGTATGATGAGGAATATCAAATTTCTCTCCTCCAAGATTCAACACCAGTACCACTTACAGGTTTATCAGTTGTAATAACTACAAGTGAAGTAGTTTCTTTGCATGTATTGTATACTGGTTATGCTAGAATAAACACTGCTCTCGGAGATGATCTATTTATGGCTATATATATAAATGATGTTAGAGAAACCGATGAATATTATGTTAATGCGTTTGGTGTTGCTACAACAGAAAGATATGATATTGATTTACAATATTATAATTCTTCACTTCCAGTAGGTACATATAACATAACTGTGTGGGCAGAAGTAGATGATACCTCTACAATTTTCTATATGAATTCTTTATTTGTCCAAACAAATACCTAAATCCCTTTTTTTTATATTGAATAGCGAAAACAGATGTTTTAAACAAATAATTATATGCTTTCTAATCATTCAAGATCAGTTCTTATTTATAGTTTCTAGCTAAAATTCTTATTAAACATGTTCGAGATAAATATTATTAATAAATTAAGTCTTAGTTTCTTATACCAATAAGTTAAGGTGAAATGAAAATATGATGCCAATTGGACCTTTAATGATTGAACATCGCTTAATAGAAAAAATGATAACCCTCATGGATAATGAAATAGCAAAAATGAAAAAACATGGCAAAGCCAATCCATTATTTATCGATACTGCGGTAGATTTCATCCGAATGTATGCCGATAAAACTCACCATGGGAAAGAAGAAGATATCCTATTCCGTGAGCTTGAAAAAAAGAGTCTTTCTCCGAATCATTCCAAAATTATGGAAGAATTGATTGAGGAGCATGTGTGGGCTCGTAATATGGTGGGAAAATTGGTCGAAACAAAAAATGTTTATGAAAAAGGGAATGTTGAGGTAGTGGATAAGATTATTGCGATTATGAGGGAACTCACTGAATTCTATCCAAAACACATCGAAAAAGAGGATAAGCACTTTTTTATCCCCGTCATGAAATATTTTACTCAAAAAGAACAAGATGTGATGCTTGAGGAATTCTGGAAGTTTGATAAAAATCTGATCCACGAAAAATATAAAAAAGTCGTTGAGAACTTACAAGATAAGGCTAAATAATAAATCATAAGATTTTTGATTGAATGCTATATTTCAATTAAATAATTAATTAATTTAGTATTATTTCATCTCTGAAGTGAAAGCGTATGCGAACTTCTCATAATAAATCTCAAATTATTACATTAATTTACGTAATTATAGCCTATTCAATTACATGGATAATTTTATTTCCTTTAAGCACAGTCTATAATGAACTTAACTTAATTCAACGGGAGGTATGGCATTCATTAGGCTCAATTGGACCTACAGTCGGAGGGATTCTTGCTCTTTACTTATTAAAACGTAAAGAAGGACTCAAATTACTGAAGGACCGTATGCTAAAATATTCGGGAAAAAAATTACTTCTTTTTGCCTTTTCGCCAATGGTAATCTTAGTAATTACGCTCCTTATGGAATCTATTTTAGGCCTCTTTAATATCGTATCATTTTTCCAAGAAAACAACATATTGAGTTTTGGCTCTCTTATTGTTTTCATTTTACCAAGTATTTGCTACGGTTTTTTTGAAGAGATTGGATGGCGCGGTTATCTTTTACCTTCTCTCCAAGAAAAGTTCAATGCGCTTATTTCAACAATAATATTAACGGTTATTTGGTGGTTCTGGCATTTTCCAACTTTTTTTTACCGATCTGATTTGTTTTTTGGATTCGTGTTATTGTTTCCCTTAATGTTATCTGGATCAATAGTTATTACGTATCTTTTCAATCAATCGAAAGGAAGTATTCTGATGGTGATATTTCTTCATATTTCCTACGATTTAGTCACTTCTCATCAGATTTCCATCACCGCTCTTATCATTGTAAGCACTTTTTATGTGTTTATGGATATAAGGATCTTAAAAATATATGGAATTGAGAATTTCTCTACTTTAGATAGAATTACTTTAGAATTGAATAATAATTAGAGCTATTATCTAGGTTTAAATTTGAGAACGTAGCGTATTTTGATACTATAAATTGCTTTCATAATTTAATTTCGTCTAAAATATCGTCAAGATAATAAATATTATCTAAACCCGTCTCTTCTATTAGAGCATTAGCCAGAGAATACTTGAATGCCCATACTTCCATCTTTTTACCCATCTCAAAAACTTTTTTAACAACGGGAACAAAGTCTCCGTCACCTGATATTAAAACAGCCGTATCATAAGCATCTTCATATCCAAGCGAAATTATATCGATAGCCATGCTAATATCTACTTTCTTTTCAATTGCTCCTTTTGAAACAATCTTATCAAAAGTTGCTTTAATTATATAATCACTTCGATTGCTCAACTCTTTATACCAATTTGCTTTTGCGGAACTTATGGGATAGACTACTCCTTCATATAAATAAATCGCTTCGAGTTTTCGTTCCCCCTTTATAATATTCTTCAACGTCTCGTAATTAGCTTGGGTGTCGTATTTCTGAAAACCTTTGAATATATTACTATTATCAAGAAAAATTACGATTCTTTCCATTTTATTCAATTAAATTTTTACATTTTCTTACAAGTTGAGTAGGAAAAAGAGCTATATAAAATGTGAGATTAAAGTTATTTTATGACTGAAAATTTTGCACAAATAGGTGATGTAAAGCTCTGTTATGAAATCCTTGGAAAGGAGGATGGGTATCCCATACTCTTAATCCATGGATTCGGAGTTAAAAAAGAAGTTTGGATGGCACAAATTAGTGATTTAGCTCAGCATTTTAAAGTCATCCGTTTTGATAATAGAGGTGCTGGAAAAAGCGAACGCCCTTCCGGAGCCCATATTGAAATTTTTGCGGATGACACCAAAAATTTAATGGACTATCTTGGGATTGAAAAGGCGCATGTTATGGGGTGGAGTCTTGGAGGAATGATTGCTCAGAACTTTGCTTTAAAGTATCCTGAAAAAGTGGATAAACTAGTCCTTATCTGTACTGTAACGGGTTACCCAACTGAGGAGGGTCCCGAAATCTATAAAAAAATGCGTCTCCATGAGCTGGAGCTTGGACCAGAAAAAGCATTCTGGGAAACTGCGCGAGCCAACTTTCATGCAAAATATAGACGTGAAATGGAAAAAGATCCGAAAAAAGAGTATTTTGGAATTTGGTCTGCCGAAGATTATATAAAAATGCTTGCTAAAGACCCTGCTACTCCTCAAGATATCATTAACCAAGCAGAAGCGCTCAAAACGCATAATACCATGGAGCGATTAGATCAAATTAAAAATCCAACCCTTCTTATAGCTGCTTCTCATGATAGATTAACTCCCCAAATAAATATGGAACAGATGCACCAAAAAATGCCAAATAGCACCCTACTGATTATTGAAAAGGCGGGTCATTTTGCTCCAATGACTCGAACTCCTGAAGTAAATAAGGCAATCTTAGATTTTTTGAAGAAATAACTATTTTATAATTTTTTTTAATTTATCCATTTCATATCTATGAAGCAACTCCTATAATCTTGCTATTATTTTTGTTCTGAGCAGTTAAATTTATTTGTAGACATATGGCAATAAGTATTATACGCAATAAGATTAACTACTTAATTATTTTTCTTATGAATGCCCAGAAGCGTTCTCAATTAATAGTATCAATATTATTGGCTATAATTATCTCAATCTCATTTCCATATTTTTTCGAGAATCAGCTCTATAATAATTGCTATTCTGAATTGGAAATAAAAGATTTAAAATCAAGTTATATACAATATGCTAATGCAACATTACTCTCTGATGGATTTAATGGGACCTATTGGAATACTGACCTTTCAGAATTCCCAAGAGTTGTCGCAGACAAAAATGGTAAAATCCACGTAGTATGGGAGGATAGCACTAATGGATATTGGGGAACTGATATGGAAATTATGTACGTGAGTTATAGTCCTGAAACTGGTTGGTCTAATATAGAAGTTATCTCCGATGGATTTAATGGGAGTTATTGGAACTATGCACAAAGCTCTAGTCCAGCAATTGGAGTAGATAGCCAAAATAGGATCCATGTAGTATATGAAGACTACACACCAGGCGTTTGGGGAAACGATTGTGAACTAATGCATGTAAGCTATACTCCTGGTTTAGGTTGGTCTAATATCACCGTTATTTCAGACGGATATCAAGGAAGTTACTGGAATGATGGGCTTAGTTTGGAGCCCGATATCGCGATTGACGTTGATGATAACATCCATGTCGTCTGGAGCGATAATACAGAAGGTGCGTGGGGTACTGATGTAGAAATAATGTATGTTAAGTATACTCAAGGAGTAGGGTGGTCGAATGTGACAGTCATTTCAGATGGCCATAATGGAATTTATTGGAACGATGGATTCAGTGATAATCCAAATATCGCAACTGATAACAATTTTGTTCATGTCGTTTGGCAAGACAGTACTGATGGATTTTGGGGGACAGATCGAGAAATTATGCATATCAAATATACTCCAAATTCAGGTTGGTCAGACTTATCAATAGTCTCCGAAGGATATATCGGTAATATACATAATTACTGGAATAATGGCGACTCTCGGGCACCTGCTATAGCCTGTCATAGTGGAAATACTCACATAGTCTGGGCAGATGATACTAATGGTATTTGGGGGGACGATTTTGAGATAATGCATATAAAACATAGTTCAATCTCGGGTTGGTCTGAAATAACCGTTATTTCCGATGGATTTAAAGGAAAATACTGGAATGATGCTGAGAGTTTTAATCCTGAATTAGTTGTTGATTATAATGACAATGTTCATGTCATTTGGCAGGATTTTACAGAGGGAATATGGGATTCTGGAGGGTCGGATAACGAAATAATGTATACTAATTATACTTCAGCTAATGGTTGGACGAACATCTCGATTATCTCTGATGGTTATGCTGGGATTTACTGGAATACTGGATTAAACCTCAATCCAGATTTATGCCTAGGACAGAATAATATATATGTAGTGTGGCAAGACTCTACGAGAGGGATTTGGGGTACCGACTATGAAATCATGTTTACATTCTTGATTATTCCAGGGTTAATGCCAAATATTGCTCTTCCTTTTGGATTTTATTACTTTATTTTAATATTTCTGGTTATTCTTGGATTGGTATATTACATAAAACAAAAAGATGTTTAAATCGCAATTAATAGTTTCTGCTTAATTTGTTTTGCTTTATTTCATCTAATTTTCATTTCCGTTATTTTTACATTTCTGTATAGGACAAAGCAATTTATTAATAGATGAATTAGCTATAGAATAATAATCTAATTAAAAAGAGATCTAAAAATGAATATTAAAAAATTAATTAAACTAGTGGTTTTAGTCCTAATTATTACCGGGATATCAAGTTTAGCCTGTGTATCATTTGATAAATTCGATGCAGATCGTAAGGAATTTTCATTTGAAATGAACAGCTTAGGGTTAAATTCCATCGGATACAGTAATGCTACTATCATTTCTGATGGGTATAATGGAACTTATTGGAATACTGCTACCTCAGAAGACCCAAGTGTTGCTGTAGATAGTAACGGAGCAATTCATGTAGTTTGGCAAGATGGAACTGATGGGGTTTGGGGATCGGATTACGAAATTATGTATGTAAATTATACTTCAAATCAAGGATGGTCAAATGTTACGGTCATATCGGATGGATACGCTGGAAGTTATTGGAATGATGGTTATAGCGCAGATCCTATTATAGCGGTTGACAGTGAAAATAAATTACATGTAATTTTTGAAGATGATACCGATGGGATTTGGGGAACCGATTACGAAATAATGTACGTAAGTTACACTCCCACCACCGGGTGGTCAAACGTGACAATTATCTCTGATGGATATGATGGGAGCTATTGGAATGATGGCAATAGTTATGATGCATCTTTCGCAATTGATACCGAAAATAATATTCATGTAGTCTGGTATGATTATACAGTTGGAGTGTGGGGGAGTGATACAGAAATTATGTACACTCAATATCTTGAAGGCATTGGCTGGTCAAATGTTTCAGTAATTTCCGATGGTTACGGTGGAAGTTACTGGAACGATGCATCAAGTATTCATCCAAAAATTGCTGTCGACAATGGTGATATTCATGTCGTATGGGATGATCAAACAGATGGTATCTGGGGTACTGATTACGAAATCATGCACGTTGAGTATACGGAAGGTAGCGGCTGGTCAAATGCTACCGTTATTTCTGATGGTTATGATGGGAGCTACTGGAACGAGGGATATTCTGAACATCCTGCGATAGCATGCAACGATAATGAAGTTCATGTTGTATGGCACGATAATACTGGTGGCGCATGGGGTACTGATTATGAAATCATGCATGTGAAGTATATGGAAGGAAGTGGTTGGTCAAATGTTTCAGTAATTTCCGATGGATATGGTGGTAGCTACTGGAATGATGATTATAGTTATTATCCTGAGATTGTCGCTGATTATAATGGTAACATTCATGTGGTTTGGCATGAGAACACGGATGGAATATGGGGAATTGATGTCGAAATCATGTATGTCAATTATACTAATATTCACGGTTGGTCAAATGTATCAGTTATCTCTGATGGTTATGGTGGCTCATATTGGAATGATGGGTTAAGTCGTTATCCAGAAATCTGCTTAGGTTCGAGTTCTTTATATGTAGTATGGCAAGATGGTACAGATGGGATGTGGGGAACGGATTACGAGATTATGTTTACAGAATTAAATATCCCTCCCCCTGAAACCCCAGGACCATCCCCTCCATCTATTCCTTTAGGGCTTTACTTCCTCATCCCAATAGTTTTAGCTACAATAGGATTAGCATATTATAAAAAACAAAAATTTTAATCTCATTTTTTTTCTTCTCATTTTATTATATGATCTTTTTTAAATTACTACAAGAATAAATTGAAAATTAAAAGTTCTCTAATATTTGAGTAAATTTATTACGTACCTAAATATGAACTTATTTCTAAATTATCAAGATTTAAAAATTCTTAGGTAGAAGTTATATAATATTTTTAGTCATAAATTAAACCAAATAAATTAGATGAGAAAATAATGAATGAGACTGATTTACCAAAAAAGAAGTATAAGAATTCCATGTTTATAAGAGCAAGTTATGGTTCACGAGAACTATTCGGACAGTGGATTACAGCTGCGTTTGGTTTTACCGTCTTCTTTTTTTATGAGCAAGTGGTAGCAATCCCATCTGAATTAGCATTACTTGCTTATGTCCTTTATTCCGTCTGGAATGCAATTAATGATCCTCTGGTCGGATATATTATGGAACGAGTTTATATGCCATGGGAAAAAAGATGGGGTGTACGTAGATTTCCATGGATGATTATTGGAGTTATTCCATGGTTATTTTCATTTGCTCTTATTTTTATGGTGCCATTAGACTGGTATACTGTTGGTGGAATTAAAAGTGACGTTCTCGTAGCTCAGAATCAATGGTTAATTTTTGGATGGTTTCTTGGGACTATTTGCTTGTATGATACTCTTCTCACGATATATGATGTGAACGTCATATCTTTATTTCCTGATAAGTTCACTGGTCTTGATGAAAGGAGATCAGTTCAAGGATTTGGTACTATTCTTGGAATTTTAGGTTTAGCCTTAGCAGCAATCATCCCTCCTTTTATTGTGGATCAAGATTTCCCAGCAACATATTCAACTATGGGACTAATAAGTACGATTGTGGGAATTTTTATATTTCTTTTGGTAATACCGGGAGTTTGGGAAACTCAGCATGTTAAAGATGTTAACTCTCAGAGAAGAAGGATGCATGAAGGCCAAGAAATGGAGCCATTTTTCAAGTCAGCCAAAATAGCGCTCTCAAACAGAAGATTTATGATGAAAACTCTCTTTTTTTGGGGATATCAAATTGGCGCAGTAATGCTCCAAACCTCAGGATTCTATATCACAACCTTTATTCTTGATCAACCCGAAGATGTATTTACAATATTATTAGGAGCAATGCTTTTAGGCGCATTAATATCAACTCCTCTCTGGACCTACTTTTCAAAAAAGACGAATAACAATAAGAAAATAAGCATTTATGCTGGTTTTGCTCTATTTATAACCTTCTTACCGTTGATCTTTCTTAGAGATACGATAGGCTGGGCAATCAGTTTACTCTTTTTTGGATTCGGAGTTGGGGGTCATTGGTTCATTGATCCGCCCACCATGGGAGATGTTTTAGATGATATAACGGTGCGAACTGGAAAACGACAGCAATCCATATACTATGGGTATCAGGCTTTCTTTGTTCGATTTGGTGGTTCAGTAATTGCGATGACTATTGCCATCACCCATATTCTAACGGGTTATATAGAGGGTGGAAGCATATCGGAACAACCGCCTTTAGCACTTTTTGGGATTACTATTCATTCTGCTATTGTTCCTGCGATAATTGTCTTAATAACGGTTCTAATATTCTGGAAATATTATGATCTCACCCCAGATGTGGTTGCAGCCAATAAAGAGAAATTAAAAGAACTAGATCTTTAATGTGAGCCTAAAAAAAGATTAAAAATATTTTATTTTTATTTTCCTTTCTTTATTTTGATAAAAAATGCAAGATTTTCACAAATTTTAATTATATCATTGAATTTTCCTATATGAAATGAAGGTAGTAATAATCGGATCTGGATTATCAGGACTTACCGCCGGGGCATTATTGGTTAAAGAAGGATATGATGTTGTGATTTATGAACAACATGATAAAATTGGTGGTGTTACGGCTACCATAGAAAAGGGCGGCTATCGATGGGATTGGGGGCAAATGCTTCTTCCCGATTTTGGTAAAGGTGAGCCTGGTCGGAATTTGCTTGAAAGATTAGAAATTTCCAAAAAAGTGAAAACAGTGAACTCTTATCGAGAAAATTATTTTCCCGACTTTAGAATTAGCAAACCAAAGGAATTTCAAGGAATCTATTGGAGAAAAGATTATTTTAAAGAGCTCTTTCCCGAAGATAAGAAAGGATTAGATAAATATTACAAAATTTATGACCGAATTCATGATATTGCATCTCTTATTAATAAAAAAGGAATGATTTCGAAACTTAAACTAATATTAAACTTCCTTCCATTAATTCGAAAGAAAGAATGGAGTGCTAAACAATTAATGGATTATTGTTTTTCAAATGAAAAGCTCCAAGCAGTTTATACTGCAATTCTTGCTGATTATGTGGCTTCTCCAAAAGAATTCCCGGGATTATTAATACCAACAATTAACGCAGAGTCACAATATGATGAAAGAGTTCCCCTTGATTACGGTAGGCATGAGCATAGGCAATCTTGGAGTTATATGATCAATGGTTTAACTGAACTTGTTAATGCTCTTGCGGAAGTGGTTGTAAATCATGGCGGGAAAATCATTACGAATACTGCTATTAAGAAAATAAAAGTCTCTAAAGGACAGGTTGAGGGAATAATTACTTCAAATAATGACGAAATTGAATGTGATCTCGTTATCGCAAGCGGAGGCGCAAGGGAACTGTTCCTTGATCTGGTAGGAGAGAAACATCTCCCCTCCGATTTTATCAAAACATATATTGATTCTCTTTTTACGACAGAATCCGTATTTATGGTTAATTTAGGGGTCGATTATGACCCATCGATTTACCAAAATAGTGCAGCGTTATGTTATTATTACTTTACATATGATATTGAAGGAAGTATTGAAGAGTGCAAAAAAGGAATTTATCATAAAGGAAAGGATGGACTTTTAATCTACATACCCTCTGTTCATTCTCCAGATATGGCTCCTCCGGGTCATCATGCCGTAACAGTTTACACTATCGCTCCTAATAAACCTACTAATGGCTCATGGAATAAAAATAAAGAGCAATGGGCAAACGAACTATTATCTCTAGCTGAACGATTTGTTCCGGGTCTTAGAGAACATACTAAAATTAAAATTATATTAACTCCCGAGGACTTT
>Ga0180433_10004082_pt1 | contig 20756 bp, 27 predicted proteins | sample SS_ome_8_FD_132980 | JGI IMG/M metagenome (GOLD analysis project Ga0180433, IMG submission 132980) | Hypersaline lake sediment archaeal communities from the Salton Sea, California, USA - SS_1_D_1 metaG | ecosystem: Environmental > Aquatic > Non-marine Saline and Alkaline > Hypersaline >... | reverse complement strand
TTGAAGTCCTTGTACTTCGGCTTACCCGTCTCAGCATCATAAAAATCACTAGTATCACCGGTAAAATCGTCAGAGTAAAGCACCATCTCTGGCCGTATGGCGTTCTTTAATAGCTTGCCATCCCTATCCTTACCGAATGTTTCCTTGACGGGATAAACACCGTCAGATGTGATATCTAAAAAAAGCCTTGTTTTAATCAATCTCATAACTCCCCGACATGCCAAGCACACGAACACCGGTAGCAGTGAACTGTGCGCCATCATATCTTTGGACTTGCACTTCGCTAAGTGATACGTTAAGTAAAGAGTATACTGTCTGATATACGCTGTCAGCCGCAAAGCCACTACCGGACTCATACCCAGCTGTTCCGGGCTCGGCGCTTACCGGGAGTGAAACCTTTAGGTAACTAGTTGGTGCCGGCAGATTATACCTGAGAAAGAACCAATAAAAGCACACCTTTCCTGCAACGATGTACCTTGCGCTCTCGATCAAATGAGTTATATCGGTCCCTGCTGCATTCTTGACGACCGGCACCCAGCTGAGAATGTCATCAAAGTTGACGATGTTCCCCCTTTTTGTCCACACACCGGCAACACGCTCCTGGAACTCCACCTCTCCACCAACAAGAAGATGTCTCCAGCTCCCGTCAGCATCAGAGGCCCCAATGTGATATGCTTTTGAGTTTTTAATTGATATATCGTTGCACTCATACAGTGTTTTCTCTTCAAGCTGCTGGACGTCCTGCAGGCCGACGACGGGAGTCGTGACACCGTGAACATTGAAAGTAGCGCCTACATGAGCATTCCATGCCGCCTCATCTATTGCAAGGATGCGCGCGTCAAGGTCGACCAGGGCATCGCCGATCGCTCGAAAATTGTTGTTCATCCCCCAATTAGTAAGGTTTCCTGCATCAGCCGCGGGTGCTCCCGGCTGCCAGGTCGAACCGCCCTCGGCATAATATGGGACGGTATCGTAGGTCCATATACCTATCGAGACATAATCACTTCCGCCAGCGTCGCTGTCAGACAAATACATCGTTAAGCCCATTTAACTCCTCCCATAGACAGCGCCAAAAATACGCCCATATCCTAAAGTCAACCCCTCGACCGGCGAGACAACAACTCGTCGAACTGCCGAAATGCTTTGCTTAAATGTTTCGCTGCTTATGATGAAACGGCGCGATGGAAATGCCGTCTTTGTTTCGACTGTCCGCGGCTCATCAGCATTCGGATCAAGTAATCGGCGAGGTACAACAAAACGTCTTACACTAGACACTGCTAGGTGTTATCTCCTTCTGGACGTACATCTTCCCGCGCGGTCCAGTTATTTTCTTGTTTCCACCATCAAACGCGAACTCAATATCATACTCGTAAACCGTATCATTTTCAAGTAAAGAAGTGTCTGCGTAATCCAGACGGAGGACGACGATATTTGCAGCAGATATCTCAATGCCAAGATTGGGAAGTGCAGCGTCTCCCTGGATATATATCCCGCGTCCAGTTGCGTCGTCAAGATGCTGTTTAGAAAAGTCAATCTCACCGGAGATCATCTGAACAATGACATCGTCGTACGGGTCAAGGATAGACGCCTTTATATCGTACCCAGTGATGTCTACCGCGGCTCCATTATCATCGACTATCTCAAAGCGAAACTCGACGGTGTCGCCCTTTGTGAAATAAAAATCAAGATTTTCTTTATCGTACAATGTTTCCATCAAGCAAACTCCGTTTCAGTCCCAATGCGAGACTTTTGATAATTAAGATCAAATCCATAGAGCAGCGCGTCTGCGCCATAAGTGTCGCCAGGATCAGTCGGTCCTCTGCCGAACTGGATCAAGCAAAGACTTAACACGGTCTCGTTATCTGGCGGAGGGATTTCGTCAAAAGATGATACAGCATATATTTGGGTGGTGCCTGGATCATCGGTTATTGTCATAATGCTGGACCACGCCCCCCATAATTCACCAATGTTGAACCACCGATATCTCATCTGCCAAGCGATTCCACCTGCGCCATTGGTCGTTTTCTTCCAGTGCACATTGGGTCGAAGGCCAGTTTGTATTTTTTTTGAACGGGGCATTAGTGCGAGGATACCTATGGTCTCTGCCGCGACGCTGTCAAAAAGCAAAAGGCCAGTGTTTGGCTCGACACCAGGGGGAGAAGATAGCCCGCCGATAGAAATACTATTCGAGGGAAAACAAAGATTGTCCCAGTATACGGGGTCATGGGTCTTTTTGATATACGACGATTCGATGCGTTCTATCTCTGCCTTTATCGTGCGGAAATTAAAATTAAGGTCCTCTGATGTCGTCCTTGCTGGAGACTCCTCGGTGAATTGGAGCTTGAGGTCTCTCATCTCAGTATTCCTACCATCGGCTCATATGCGATAATGATCTCATCGATCTCCCACGGGACCTCATTTGTGTGTTCTCCATTCATCTCGACGATAAACGAGCGATCTCTGCCTGTGCTCCTGACATTGATGCGGGCCTCAAAATGACCGTCGAAATCTTTCTTGATCGACACGCTTCCTGATCGCTTCATCCCGTCTATCCAGTATGTCAGACCGCAGTGATCCATATACCGACCAGATATAAGTACGTGTCGTATGCGCTTGTTAAGTAGGGCGCTATCTTCGATGAATGCGTTGAGCGAGAACTTCCACGCTATGGGGAGCCCGTCATCGTTCTTGTTCTTGTTGATGTCGTATATGCGTCCGTTGTAATCACCGAAAAGGAGGCGTTGTTCGTCCGTCTCCACGTCGTCAACCTGCCCTATGGAGAACATGTTCTTTGCGTAGCGCCTTGTTTTGAACTGGTCTTTTCTAAGGTCATACACAATGGCAAAATTATTCTCTGTCTGGAGCTCGCCGTTTACCTTTACGGGGACAAAGAAGATTATCTCCCTGGCAAGAGTGTCTACTGCGGCATACCCATGCTCTGTTATATTTGAAAAATCAATGCTGTCACGGCGATCTGTATCAAAATAATTCTTTATCTTGTCGTTGGTTAGGTCGTTGTATTGCCCGTTAACGACGACATGTACACCTGTCTTGTTTAGAAAATATGCTGCTCGGTTATATGTGACGATCATGTTTTTATACGGGCACCCGACACTGTTTGAAACGTCAAGGAGCTCGCCGGATTCGTAGTCACCAAATACGGCGTATATGTGGTTTCGCTTGAAAAGGTAGTAGTAATCACCGACTGACGCGCCAGCGATAAGGTCGTCTTTGTCTCCAGCGGCTATCTCCTTTATGTTTGTCGGGTCTATTGCCTGAGCGTTGTCTATATCTGAGTACATCGTCACACTCTTGTTATCAGAGTTTTTCATACCTGTGAGAATGAGACGTTGTAAATGGACGCCGATATGAGAGCATGGGTATTTTTTTGCATTAGCTTCGGTGAACGGATTGAAAGAATAGTCTTGTTTGTTGTCCTCGAACGTGCCGGTCGCGTATGGAGCATAGTCGAAATTGCCATCAGAGTCCTTTGTGATCTCGTCGATCTGTGATGCTTCCTGCCACAAGCCACTCCCCTCTTTCTTGGCGCGATACAAAAGAATACTCTCTATCTGTTCGCTGTCGTACAGGTCGGCCCCGCGGCCGTCGTCAAGATCGAGACCAGATACGACGACTTTGAATTGATTTGATGCGGTTATAGATATCTCCTCAGACGGAGAAGAAAGCATTGTCGTCGTTCCGTCAAAAAACTTGAATGCAGTATAATATCGAAGCTTCGTGTTTGCGGCAATCACACTGGTCCCGTCGAGCGCTATCTGGACGTATGGAGCTTTTGGTGTTCCAAGATGTTGCAGTTTGTCAATGTCCTCCTCAAAAGATGATGATGATACCTGTTTGTAAATATGAAACGTGAGGTTAGAGTTGTATGTGCTGAGAAAGAAATAGTCGTCATTCTGCCAGAGAGCACTGGCCCAGTCTCCACCAAACGAATAATAATAATCTGAGCCAATGGTCTTTCTCAAAAACCACTTCGTGGTGTCTCCTGATACTGGCATCCTCCAGTCATAGTTGAAACAATCCTTTGCTTCAACGGGATACCTGTTATCCGTGATGTCTACACGTAGACAGCGGCCAAGGTCCTGCCCGCCGGAAAGGTCCATAGATGAGCCAAAGTAAAGATATTTGTCATTCCTTACAAGCGGCACCATGTTGTTTATCTCAGTAAGCTTGCCTATTGGATAGAGGAATCGCCAGGTCTTTGTCCCGTCATACGTAGTAAGCGATCTTGTAGCAAGTGCTCCGGTCGGGGTAACGCCGACAAGGAGCGCGTATAGCGGTGTTGTTATGTTTGTGAAAATATCAGTATTGTATGACGAATTGTAAAGATAGAAAACATTCGTATTTACGTCGTTAAGGTCACCGCCTGATGCAGCATAACATTTCAGATCAGACGGATATGTCCTGGCTTTGTCGTAGTGCAGTTTTTGATTGTATGAAAACCTTATCTCATCTTCAATGTCCTGAGTAAGAGCTTCGCGCTGTCCCCAGTAATTATGTATATCTGTCGCACCGGCGACCGGTCCGACATTTTCAGTAGAAAATGCTCCTACGTTATACGAGACGAGAAAATTGTTTTTCTGGTCTGACACCCATGCTGAGCCAGATTGCCACGGATGTTTAGACGTGCTATTGAAAAGGCTGTCCGTAATCTCATGGCGAATAACAAGCGGATACATGCTGTTTGAAAGTGCAGGCTCGTCTATATTTTGTTTATAATACCACCTGTAGTATCTGTAATATTGCCCGGAAAAGCCACCTGCTGTATACCCGTAGACCTGATATGCGATCTGTGTCCAGTTATATACGTTCAGCCCCCCCTGAAATCCGTTCTTTGCCCAGTCTATACTGCTGCCGGCGTTCGTAACGACAGGGTCCTCGGGAGGATGCCAGTATATAGGTGTTCCCATCAGGGGGTGTGGATCTGTAAAGTTTGGGTTGTTGTTGTCCTCGAAATATATGGTCTCGTATTGTACCGGCTGATACCAATCGCTCTTTGATGGTAGCGTCTGGGTGTAGAGGAATATGTTCTCGCCATCATCGACAGCAATAGAGTATTGATACGTGGATCCATTGTTCACGCCGGTAAGCCCGGCAATATCGGTCCCAGCGCCAATTGTCGTGTCTGAAAGAGTAGATGGACCGACCAAAATCCTGTGCATTTCGCCAGCCTTGCACCATATATACACGTAATAGTTGAGACCATCATTAAAAAAGTCATAACTCACTACCTCGCCGGTAACATCCATGTCAAGAGCCACAAAATCCTGCGGAATAAGACGATCATTCAGCAATAACAGGTAGCATTTGTCGTTTCCGCGCTCATTTTTCGGACAATCAAGCACGACATAACGATATCCACCGAGATCATCACCAATTCTATGCGACATGCCAAGCGCCAGGTCAGCTACGGTCTGCCCTGATCCAGTATCGACCGGACCTCCGGCAGAAATATAGCCGAATCCAGGATCGGCAAGCGCATCATAGATGATTTTCCCCTCGACATTATCTGTATCGTTCTCGATTTTTATACGATATACACTGTGAATTGTTCCAAGGTCGACACCAGCGGCTCCAACAGTTTCCCCAGGATCAACAGTGATAACGGTGTTCGGTGCGGCATACGCAATGTTGGCAACCGTCCAGGTCCCGTCGTTGTTGGTGCTGCCGGTGATCGTAAACTTCTCTCCAACGGCAAAATGGTGCGTTACGTCGCCAGCAACAGTAAATGTCCCGCCGAGACCAGTGCTGACTGCGGTTATATCGTTGTCGTGGGTATCGGCGTCAAGATTACTGTACCCCCTAAAATAAATACTGTCACCAGAGAAGTAAATATATTTATTGCCAACGACACTCCACGTATTAACGCCGCTATAAAGTGTGTTGTACATGTATACGTTCTTCTCGACGTCGTTCAAAAACAATATATCGAGATAATTGACGAGCTCTATATGTGCGTCTATATTGTAAAGGTCGACGTCTCCCGTCGGATTAAGACACGTCCAGATGCGTTGTCCACCGGTAAACGTCTCGACATAGACCTTTTTGTTGACGACAACGATTATGTACGCATTGTTGGCGATGTCGGTAAACGAGTATATCGCCTGTATGCGGCCATCAAAGCTGTCTTTATTATTGACATTCGGTAGTCCGATTGATGATGATCTGGAATTGCCATTTATAATGTCATACCAGGAGTCATACCCGCGACGTCTGATGAGACGACCGGAAAGACTTGTCTCGACATTATGGAGATTGGTGAGATACTGTTGAGGTTGGCGACTTTCATCACCGTCGTTCTCGTATAAGCCCTCAAAAAAACTGTATTTTTGGTACTTCATCTCTCATCGTAGATGTGCGCTGATAATAAACGAACGGCCCTCTTTTGCCTGAGCGGCTTCGGCGCGCCGAGCTTCGTTTAACTTTTCAATGAGTACCTGTTTTTCTTTAGCCGCGGCTTCGACCGCACCAAGCTGCAGTAAATAATTGACAGACGCCCAATGTTTGATCTGGTCCCAATAATACTTTGTCACCAGATTCTCTTGAGTGCCCGTCGTAAGCTCCTTCGGAAACCCAGCAGTCTTGTAGATGAGGATAAGATCCCCACTATCACCGTCAACATAGAGCTGATCACTGAGCACGACCCATGCGTATTGCTTGTCTGTCGTCTTGAGGTATGTCTCGTATTCGACCTTCTGCCACTTGCGCTCATTACCTTCCTGTAGCAGCTGGATCTCAGAAAAAAACTCCGGACCCGTTGCTGACTGAGCGGTAATGAGCGCTGGGATGTCATAACTGCCAGATCCATCTCTGGTGAAAGTCACCGATGACTGAGTGTAAAGCCAGTTACGGTGCCTGAGAAAATCCAGAATACTCTCATTTATCGCGGCTTTGACGTCACGTTCTGCTTTTGTCCCGTCGATATCGAGATAATTGAGGATGGTTCTTGTCAGCGTTTTTAAGGTCATCGCGATCCAACGACCCCCTGGCGGCCGCCTGAGCGACGCCGTGTTTTCATAAACTCCTCAAGGTCTTTCTTGTTGACAAACCCTGATTTGATCATGTCGCTTACAGCCGCAGCTTCCTGATCTTTCTGCTCCTGCGTCTGTATGAGCCCGGGGTGCTTGCGCATAAAGCGTTCTACACAGTAGAGATGCCACTTTTTGGTGGCGACGAACATCCCACCGGAAAACTGGACATGGAGCCCCTGGACATGCTCCATTACCTGACCGGTGATATGATTGCGGATAGTCTGTGTTGGGACGTAACCGATACGCTGCTCTCTCCTGATGCAGTAGAACTTTTGAGGCTCATCCAGATCGTCCATTTCATCGGCGACCTTGGGCTTCAAAAGCTCGTCCTTGTAAGCTTGATCGCGCCTTACGGCACTCTCTGCTTTTGCATCTGCTGCTGACCTTCCGCCAACAGGCTGCGTGGCTGAGGGAAAAACTCCCGCTGTCTTACGGACGCGCTCAGCATCCTCCCGCTCGATCTCGTCTAAGATCTTCGCCTTTTCTGTAGGGTCCATCTCTGGACCGTCAGAAGGTTTGGGGGGAGCTTCGGGCGCACTGTCCGCCTTGGGGAACTCATCTGTCCTCGGCTTTGCAGGCTTTTTTTTGCTTTGAGCCATATGCCCTCCTTTGTTTGTCCCTCCCCGCAGCTCGCGCTACGGGAAGGGAAGTTGATGATGGCTGAATACCGGGGCTAGGTATAAGCCGCGACGTCCTCCAGGATGCCGTGACGTTTACCGTTGCCGATCTTGAGCGTAACCCACGAGCGCCACTCGTCGATCTTCTGCTTGAGGTCCGGGTCTTGGATGTCGACAGCGACGTGCGTGTCGAGACCGTCCAGATAGCGATACTCAAGGTCAGAGATGTCGACACCGAACGCAAGGCCGCGTGCTTCATAGCCGGCATAGGAGCCGGAAAGGAGCTCGCGGTGCGGGGTGAACATGACCTCTTTGCCAAAGGGGTCGGTGTAGCGGCCGATCGCCATGCCGAGGGTATCCTCGCTGCGGACGAGCTGGAGCTTTGCTTCTGCCCAGAAGGACAGAGCTTCAAAGATAAGCTCGCCGAGGAACGCCAGCGGAGACCGGGCATACTTGAGCCAGGTGGAGAGCCATGTGGTCCACTCCTTCTGGGTCAGTGATGCCTGGCTGTCGGTGTTCTGAGCGCCGATAGTGGCGTCCGTCAGGCCGCCCATAAAGTGCTGCTGATACACACCGTTGGTCAGACCGGTCGTGTTTGCGGCGCGCATACCGAAAAAGAATTGCTTTTCGATGTCGAACTCGTGGTCGATCGCGCGCTCATACGCCTGCTTTGTCCACTCGTCGGTTCCGCGGTACTTGACATGCTGTGCAGTCGTGGTCAGACCCATAGGAGTCTGGAAGATCTGCACCATGTTGTAGACCTTGGTCGGCGCTTCGGACTTGATGGTGCCCTTGCCGCTTCCTTCCTCGAACGAGGTCGATACGCGGAATATGTACTTGTCGCTGTTCGGATTTGCTGAGAAATCCTTGGTCGTTGTGTTGTCGACCGTGAGCAGTGACAGCGTCGTACTGGACACGCCAGTCACGAGATACTGTGTGGTCAGGTCGATGTGGGGGAGCATGACGACGTCGCCGACGGCAAACAGCCAGGCATCGGTCGCGTTCTTGATGTCGATGTCGCCATCGACAGCCGCGCCGCCTGCCCAGTTGCCACCCTCGGGGTTTGCGTCGAGGAGGACCCAGTCGGCCTTTTTCTCCTGCGTCCACCAGCTGTGCTCCATTTCGTCGACTTTCTTCTTTCCGATCTTGGAAAGAAGCATGACGAGCATCATCCTGTCGACGTTGAGGTAGTCGATGATGTCGTCGATGGACAGGTCGAGCCTGTCAGCGGGTATGATCTGCGTACCGGACTTGTATTCGCCGATTACGCCCTGTGAACCTAATCCCATAGGTCACCTCCGTAAGAATATATTTTAAAAAATATATTCAGCCGTAAAATCAGTTACTTTGAAACTGCCCGCTTCAACCTGCCGAACACAGAATCCCTGCTAGCGTTGGCATGTTTGGCGAACATTTTCTTTATGTCATCAACCTCTGTCTTTGGTCGCGGCTTGGCACCATTGAGGGATGAGTGATCGTACTCCGGCGGCTTTGTCCGTTTCTTTCCGACCCCGGCCAATTTCATCGCAGACAAAATCGCGCCCTTGGGATCAGCGTTCTTGGCTGCCGGCGAGATGAGGCCGAGTTGTTTCTTGACCTCTTTACCATCCTTGCCTCGAAAGTCGATATCCCACTCCTGCTTGATCTCCGCAAGCACACGCTCTACGCGCATCTCGTTTCGTATGGCCGCCTGCTCCTGCTCAAATCTCGACAACCGATCCGTCATCTGACGGTCGACTGCCTGCGAAGGATTACGGTCATACATGTCATTGAACTCTTTTTCGAGATCAGCTGCAGAATCGTCTTCCGGTCCGACAAACGTTTTCTTCATACGCCCGATGATCTCAGCGCTTTGCTGCGCTTCGGTCTTGAGCTGCTTGTTCTCCTCGGACATCTGCCTCACTGTCTCTGAAAGATCCCCGACCTTCTTAACCAGGTCTTGCACATTGGGCTCTTTATCCTTCTTGTCCGCGCCGGGGGCCGGATCATCGTCCGGATTGCCTGCATTATTCGGTTCAAGGATATGCCTGAACGCACCTTCCTGATTTTCTCTTACCTGATCAAATGGATCTACCATCTCTCACTCCTTACCTGGAATTATAGTATATTATACGCCCTGTGGCAACGGGGCTTCGCCAGCGGGAAACTCCTCGGCGATCCCGGATACCCCGGGCCCCATGCCAGCATCGTCTGTCGTGACCATAGACAGCTCAAGCGCTCCGTCGTCACTGACCGCTTCTACACGGAACTCGACGACGTCCCCGACCGTCATATTTGCCAGTCCGGGAAGCTGCTCTGCGGTAACAGTCAGTGTTTCACCACCAGCTGTATCCGTCATAGGCTCCTCCATCGCCGACTCAGGCGTTTGTCCGAAAACGTCAGCCTGCTCAGCTTCTGGCGAAACCTCGTCTATCGGCATCCCCTCGTCAATAGGAATACCTTCCATGTTTCCGTTTCCCATGTCACCCTCCTTTGGGTTCGTTTTTTGCTGAAACCATTTTGATGTTGTTGCATAAGCCAGAGTATATTGATGCCTTTGTCGCCTGTGTGTGATAGGCGATAAAGACAGCGTTTGGGTCTTTCGTCCCACCAGGGCCGGCGACACCTTGAATATTTCCTATATTCGCAGCGTTCTCAGCCTGAATAGCACACCATTTCTCAAGTATGCGGAATCCCGGCATCCTCGTCATCTTGGTGAGCATGTCTTTCTCTTGGTCTGTAAATTGGCTCATTCTCTGTTATCCATCCTTTCTATGTCCGCATCTGTGTCGGGGGCAGGTATGGCCGGTGCGGTGCCGGTCCCGGGTAATTCGCCCTGCGCCTGAGCTGTCGCCTGCTGCAGACCAGCGATGACCTCCTGGGCCATCTGAGGATTGCGTATCAACTTGGATACGATCTGGCCTGCACTCTCCGGCGTCAATATAGCATTGATACCACGCATATTGAAAGCTTGCATGAACTGCCTGAGAAGTAGCGTCGTATTACCGCCAGACGCAGAGACCATCTCCGATAGAGGAGCAAACATAGATGTCCACCTTGACTGCTCAATATCACGCCGCTGGCTGAGGTCCCGCGTCAATATGTCGATGGCGTAGCTGTTCTCAAGCGCCGCGGGCACTTGATTCTCCTCGAAGAACTTGAACAACCTCGGGTGCCTAGCCTCGATCGCTCCTCTGTTGAATTTTATGAGCATTATCATAAAATAATTAAGGAAGTCACGGATATCCATCGCGAAGTTTTCGGTTATCATCCCGATCCTAACCATAGCTTCCGAGACATTGGACCTGGTCTCCGTGGCTGTCTGTGATCCCGACGGAGAGATGCCCTGCAGGCTCTCTACAGCGCCGCTGAGCTCCTGGGCGTACATCCTGTATTCCCGGGACATAGCCATACTCTCCTGGAGGACGTTGTTCACGGTCATATTAAGCACGTCATCCGGCCCCTGGTCGTAGGGTACACCGTTTCCAGCGCCGGAAAACAGACTGGTGAGGTCGATGTCGGCGTGTTTGTTGAACTTCCACAAAAGCTTCACGAGCTGCTTGTAATTCTGCAGTTTATAACTCTCGATCTCGTTCATCACGTGGGGAATGTCGCCGAGAACCTGGGCGATAGACTTGCCGACAAGCGATTCCCCCTGCCTGATGCCGCGGAGCGGAAACATAAGGCGGGTACGCCAGAGGTCCATGTCGTTCTCGTCGACGCGGACCAGCACTTCCCTGTTTGCCAGGGTAAAAAGCATCTCCTTGTACTCGGGGACTCTTGTGTCCTCGTCGCCCTCGGCCATATCGAAAAGGCCATACCACTCAAGCAGCTCGACTTTCCTGTCATACTTGAAGCCGCTGTCATAATACGTATATTCCTCGGTGCCAGCGCGGCCGTGTTTATACCTGTTCTCCTCATATGCTTCGGTCTGCTGCATTATCTCGTCATAATTGGTCTGCTTGATCTGGTCGAGATTGAAATACCAGTCCTCGTGCATCTGCATCTCGAACCAGCGCTTTGTCTTTCGGACAAAAAAATCACTGTCCATAACGGTCTTTGCATACGTGTCAAAGTAAACGTCGTAAAAGTCGATCAGGTCGACCTCCATCCTGTACTCTTTGGGGTTGTCCTTTTCCTTCTCAAGCGGCACCGGCCGTATCTGCAGCCACGCAAGCCGCTTTTTAAGGGCCTCCTCGATAGCATCCGTGGCTTTTTCCTTGAAACTTATCTTATCCAGCTCCTCCTGGACCCACGTGGTAAGCTCCATCTCGATGTCATAAAACTGCGGCTGGTCTGAATAGATCTTGATGTAGTCGTCATATGCGAAAAGACTGGATCGGACCCTTGATTTAATGGTCTGGACCGCGGAATATACGTAATTTACGCGGATCTTGTCGTAGTGCGCCGGGAGTTGGTCGAGCTTCTTGTCGACGTTCTCATATATCGCGACTTCGTCGCGGACAAGACTGTCCATCTGAGAACGCTGCGTCTCCAACTGGCGGAACCTGTCGGTAAGGAATGCTTCGATCTCGGCGAGTTTATCAGGGGAATATTTATCTGGCAAATCAGCCATGTGCTGCCTCCGTTGCGCGCCGACGTTTCACGTCGGCCATAATGCTCCGTTTACGCATCTGCTCTCTCCGAGACATACCACCCATTCCCTTGTTTTCCTTGTAGAACGGAAGCTGTGTCCTCATCTTTTCCCTGTACTCCATTATACCATTTGCGCGCTCACCTTTGATACCCTTCAAATATTTTCTCAAGTCGGCTACGCCATACCTCATACAGTCCATCGCGTGGTCGTGGCGCTTGACCGGCTCCGGCCGGTACTCTGGATTATCCATATCCATATCAGACGGTTGCCGCCAGTGATACCGCTCTGCTTCCCATATGAGCTTTGGGCAGCGGGCCCAGTTGATATAGAGCCTGGGAACACCGATCTCCGATTTAAGCAAGTCCTGCACTGAGCGTATACCGTTTAAGACCTCGTTCTCGGCTGGTATCGTCACGATCCTATGCTCCCTTTGGAGCTGGGCCCGGGGAGATGTTCCGCTCGTGAAACTCTTGCCGGCGGACGCCGGGTCGATTATATTGCGGAAACTACCGTACTGCTTCCAATACTTTTCCTTGATGCACTTGGCGAGGTCACTGGTCTGCCAGTCGTGAGCATATGTCTCGCCGAACACATATATCGCTTCTTCACTGCAGCCCATATGAAGTACACAACACGGATTTCCCACGTCGATGACAAGGCGCTGGGTGATAAGCTTCCCCTCGCGTTTAAGCTTGGGATATAGCTCGTCGGTGATATTATGTTTATCTTTCCTTAACATGTGGTATATTAGACCGATGTCAAGCTTATCCACATCCTCCATATAGATATACTTTTTCATCCACTGCTCTGAGTGAACCGCGGCCTGGTCCTCGATAAAAGACGCTTTGAGAGTTGGGTTGTCGGTAGTCTTTACCCACCAATACGCGAAGCCAGGGCCATCTCCCCCGGGCTCTCTGTCTTTGATGAAGGTATTCCACAACCAATCGCGGCCCTCGTAATTGGCGGTCCATATACCGATATGCCTGGTAGCGATGACTTTTTTATCTCTCAGGCGCGAGAGCAGGAAAGCCATCATCTCGTAGTGACGCAGACTGTCCGGATCGTCGACGTGGAATCCGCAGAGGTTATACCCGCCGACCTTTTTCCTCTCCAATGAAAGAGGTCTGAACATAAAAACACACGGTCTGGTGTCAAGCTCTGCACCGTTTACCGCGGGGGTACCGTCCTCCCTTAGCGGGGCCGGTGAGCCCGGGCGAAGCCCTAGACTGCGCGCTACGTCGCCGTAGACATTCCACCGCTGGGCAGCGATGTGCATATTGAGGTTGGTCTTGTCGAGCCTTACGATGCAGCCGGCCTCAGCGAAGATATCCTTGTAGTCCGGCCATATCTTATTCTTACAGTCATCCCAGTTATTACGCCATACGGCGAACTGGTGCCCTGGGTTCTCTATCCCATGGAAGCCGCTCTCGTGGATAGATGGGTATGTCTTGCCGCCGCCGTAGCCGCCGAGCAAAAGCCGGTGCCTGGCGAGAGATGCGTGAAACTCCTCCTGCTGCCGGTTTATTGGCGCATAATACGAGAAGTCAGGCGCTTTGCTCAGATACGACTTCTGGACTCTCGACATCCTTCAAACTCCCGACTCCCTTCCCGCGGTTAAGCCCGCTTGGCATGTTGAAATTGAGCGTGACCTGGCCCTGTCCGGCGCCCTCCGGGCGCACTACTTTCTGCACTTTTGCCAGCATCTCAAGCGTTTTGCGTATCTCGGCGGAAACCGCAAGCTCGTTCTCGACGGTGCCGTTCTCACCTTGGATATATTCCTTGAGCTCATATAACTTGTCCAATGCCCTCTCTGGCTTGGACTCCCCAGCTAGATCATTGATGATGCGGTTAAGGCTATGCAGTATCCTCGGGATGTCCAGCCCCATCCTCGCTTTTTGCATCGTCTCGTTTAAGGACTGCAGGCGCTTCATCACCCTGTCCTCCATCGCCCGCTTGATTATTTGCTCGTCGTCCTCCCCCTCCCTGGAGAGCACAGCCCACTTGATCGCCCGGCCGACCGTCGCCACCGATGTCTTGTGTTTGCTTGCGAGCTCGGCGTGAGAATACCCGTTTGATATAAAATCATTGTAAATAGCCAGGTATTTCACACGTGTCGCAGACTTGTCGGCCCTGACCAAAAGGTCCTTCTGGGTATAGTCGGACTTGGCGACGGCTCTACTCACACGCTCCCCTTCACAGACTGCTTCACAAGTTTTGGATCAAGTATGATGCCGTTCCTCATGGCACTCACCATCCTGTCGTTGATGTCACGTATCCTGCGCGCAATATCGCGAAGCTCGGTCTCAAGCTGCTCGCCTTGAAGCCGCTCCTGGGCCAAAAGGGCGCGACGGTGCAGCGTCTTTTTCTCGGCAAGATCCTCCAGGAGCGCTTTTTTGCGGAGATCCTGTTTTTTAGGCTTACTCAAAACAGAGACTTGTCTGCCTGCTTCTGCTTTTTCTGGATGCCCTCGATGACCGTCGAAAGCACTTCGTCAGGAGATGTCTTGGTGGTGATGCTTTTTTTCACGTTGCCAACCAGATCCTCAAAAAACGATACGATTGGATTGGGGCCCTCGGTCTCCTTCTCGACCTTTTGATCAAGCGGTGTCTGGCCATTCTTCGCCACCATTATCTGGTCCTGTATCTTAGCAAGCTCATCGTTGACACGTTCCATCATCTTCAAGTCAACCTTGTCGCTGAGCTCAGGCAGCTCGCGCTTCATCACATCCATAAGCTTGGGCGTCATATCTTGTCCCTTGGCAATGATCACACCAGACTTCTTCCCAGTGTCCCCCGTTTCCCGAGCGACAGCGGCATCAAGCGGAGTGTCGGAAGCGCTACCACCTACGATGAGGTCGACGATCTCGTTCGATGTGTCATCGGGAACATTCATAAACTTCATCGCCTTGAAAAACTCCGCAGACTCCGATCCACCCTTTTTAAATACAGATATAAGCTGCTTAGCCCTTTTTACAGCGTCAGCATCTTCCATACCATAATTCGACGGTGCGTTCTTGATTATGCCCGCGAGCATAGATACTGCTTTATCCTGTGCCATTGATATCCTCCAGCTCGTGACCATTGTCACCCCGGAAGCCAGATCGCTCCGGCCCCCGGGGACCAGGGAAATGAGAGAGAGCACCAATGGTCACAAGATACTCTGATGCTATTTTACTCCAAATGACCAGTATTGTCAATGTTGATGATGTGTGGGTGACTTGGGCCCGGGAGGAAGAAAATCAGACTATCTCAAAACTTTTGACGTAAGTGAATGGAAAATCACTCAAAAAACATCAAAACTTGCTTCACACAGGGGGTGCTGCTGGAGGGGTATAAGTTAAATATCAGCCCTTCACTTGTACTTTTTTTTATAAAATATTATATATTTATTTTTTTTACTTATAGGGGGGCCAGAGTAGTATATAGTGTGAAATATGTTTTTAAAGTGAGAATAGCGTAAAAAGCAGGGTTTTTGAAATTAGAGAAAAAATCAGACTTATTTTGGTGGTGGTTGGAGCGTGGTATCAGTAAAAATCTTCTATATTAAGGAAACATTAACTTATACGCGATGTTTCCCGCTCGCTCTCACTGCTAGACATTGATTATAAAAAGAAGCACGAGCAGAAATGAGATACGCGCACCCGTCCTGATGGGGTCGATAGGGGGGTCCAGTTGAGATTGGAAACGGCAAAAGCGATCGTTTTTCCCGTTTTTGCTGGCAAAAACGAGGAAAAACATCGCGCGCGGGGTTTAGGGGACGCGTATAAAACCTGGCCTGCAGTTGCATTCAAATGAAACTTCTATTTGTTGGCCGATAATCCGGTTTTTTCCTGGCACATTTTCGGCGTCTCACATTCAAACTGTGAGCGGCTGGCTAGCGAGGCCGGCAGCGAGGAGCACAAGATGAGAATAAAACTTTTTAGCGAGCTAAGTTACAACGATGCGATGGCTCTTCTCAGAAGGGTCGAGACTGCGATTAACGATGCCATTGACAATGATGACCTGCCTGAGCTGCATATGTTTGAGTATGATAGCGAAGGTGCTGAGATGATGGAGTCAGCATTGGCTGGTCTCCCTGTTGTCTTTATCGAGTATGATGAGGAAAAAGACGTTGCTATTTTCAAGGGCAACATGATAATCGAGGTCGAGGCATAGGGGGGGGCACAATGAATACCTTAATCCACATTCTTGAGGATCGCTGCGGATACCGTGATGCTGAGCTTAGGCGCATGTTACTCATCATATGGGCGACGAAGTACAGGGGGACACTATGCCAGCGATGACAGCACACAACAAGGCCCGGGCCCGCGAGCGCTTGACCGTGATGATAGATGAGCAAGTCGGGATACTTGAGGGCCTGGTCCATCAGGGAGAAGCGACGCCGAGGGATATCATCTTTAATCTGTCTGATTATTTGGACCGTACTATCATAGGCAACTATGCAAACAGTCCTATATTCTGCGCAGGCATAAAGAAAAAGGTCCGCGCTGCATTCGGACTGGATAAAGGGCTGAACACAGTTGAGGTCGAGGACCCGTTTGAAGGTGGCCAAGGATACCCGGCGGACTGGGACGAGATACCGCCGGCCGATGTTGAGCAGGTCCCAGCGGGCCAGGTCCGCCAGGTCGAGCAGATCCAGGACGACGGGCAGCCGGTCCGCGTCGACCGGTACAGTGATTTTACGGTCGAGACCTTCGCCGATGGTCGCAAGATATACAAGGAGAAGGGCAAGTGGACCGTCGTATTTCCGTGACTTTCGGCGTATAGTATTTAATTAACAGGAGCACAAAATGGCAGCAAAAAAGACGGCGTATGATGTTTTGAATAGCATCATACTGGAAGCGATAGAGAGTGAGGAGCGGTTCAGCTGGAGCAATCCTATATTGTACCGGTCAGCACACAACGTGGTAAGTGGGACAGAATACCAGGGGATAAACCGGTTTCTCTTAAACCTGGCCTGCGTTATGGACGGGTACGAGTATCCTATGTTTATGACGTTCAAGCAGGCCAAAGAGAAGGGATACCAGGTCAAGAAGGGAGCGCGAGTATTCCCGGTGTTCTTTTCTACAGTCAAGGAGGACAAAGACAAGCATGGAAATGTGAAGCTTGACGGCGCGGGCAAGCCAAAAACATACTGGATTTTCCGGTATTACAGGGTGTTCAACATCGACGACATCGACATGCCTGCCGAGGATCGTGCGTCTATCGTCAAGTTTGACGTCGTCCAGGTAGACACGGCGCCGGCTGCGTTTGAGGAGCAGGCCGAGGAGATAGTACGCGGATATACTGGTCCGGCTATCAATCACTGTGCGGTACCGGTCGCGTGTTACGTGCCGTCGGCTGACGAGGTGAGGATACCGGGAAAGGAAGGGTTTCGCAGTGTCTCTGAGTACTATAGCACGATGTTCCACGAGCTCGCGCATAGCACGGGACACAAGGATCGGCTCGATAGGTTCAAGGACGACGTCGTCGAGCATATGAGGAAGGAAAGCTACGCCCAGGAGGAGCTTATCGCTGAGATATCAGCGGCTCATCTCTGCAGCATCGCCGGGTGTATAGACGACACGATCGAAAATAGCAAGGCGTATCTCCATAACTGGGCTGCGCGCATCAGGGACAATAGCCGGTTTCTCCCGGTGGCATTTGCCCAGGCTGAGAAAGCGGTGAAGATGATAACGGGGTGACGGACTGGGCCCGGGCAGTGCCCGGGCCCGCTGACTTTCGGCGTATTACATTTAACATATAGGAGCACGAGATGAAAGAGATCAAGACGGACAGTATCATAACGGTGTTGACGCTGGTGAGTAAGCGGCTGGGCCTGCCGGTATACCTGACCAATAGCAGGATGGTAGACGGGGAGCTTGTTTATGACGTGGCTGAGGATCCCGGGCACCATAGCAGGACGGTTGACTTGATCGAAGGGGTGACGGTTACATACAAGCGAGACGGATACTATTATACTGGGGGGATGGCGTGAGACTGAGTAAACAGGTAAGCGGCTGCACATTTGCCGAGGACTGCGAGGGCTGCGCGTTTCTCGCATTCTGTAAGCATTGGAGCGGCGAGCAGACCAGCGATGAGCAGGAGCAGTATTATCTTGAGGTCGAGACGGGCCGCCAGGCGGCACGGGTCCCGGCTAGGGACCGTGACCAGATGATGATGGAGGTATGATAATGAAAATACTTGAGCTCTTTGCAGGCAGTCTGTCCTTTGCCCGTGCTGCCAGGGCCCGTGGTCACGAGACGTTTACCACGGATCACAAGGCGTTCGACGGTAAGGTCTGTAGTTCATGAGGAATTGTGCATTGAAATACTAAAGGCGATGGAGGAAAACAATGACTAAAAAATACACGGTATATTATGAGATGGTATGCACACAACAAGCATCTGTTGAGATCGCAGCAAACGATCCGGGCGAGGCTGAGAAATTATTCCGCGAGAGCTGGAACACTGACAAAGGTCAGACTAACCTCATCCTCCAGGCAGCGGGGAATTATATCGGTGCGCCGAGGGTGAACGTGACCGGTGTGGAGGATGAAGGATGAGCACCGTACCGCACCACAAGAACGCACCATATTGTCCTGTATGTCGTATATACTGGTGTTATATTTGCAATACAGCACCGGATGAACGGGTCATAGACTGGTCTGGTTGGTATGGTAAGTGGTTGTTGGATGGCACAATACCGCCAGATAAGGAGAGGTATTTCAAGTGCTTTAGATGTGGGACGATGTTCTGCCTGGAGTACCTTAACTGGTATGTAAAAGAAAATGGATGGATCGTACCGAAACATCGTGTACTAGGTAAGTCATTTAGTGATCTAGTCAGTGACGAGGTAAGCAAATCTGCAAAGAAAATAATAGGGAGGAGGAAATGACCTGCCCAGTCTGCGGCTGTCCGCGTATGGTAAGGAAGGACGGGCGGTATGTGTGCCCGTATTGTGGGGTGATAGTATGATAGACCACAATGCATTGACGGCCGACGACGTCGGCCGGTATGTAAAGTATGCTCCCTTTGGGGGCATGATCAACGAGCTCGGCAGGGTAAAGAGCTGGAACGAGACCGGCGTATTCGTGGTGTATAACTGCGCTGATGACTGGGACAATTTCATGCATTACACAGCAGCACACACGGACCCGTGGGATCTATACTGGATTACAAACGAGGAGAGATGATGAAGATACAAAAGATAATCAGTCAGCATCGTCGTGACTTCATGGCGATCTATGAGTGCGAACACTGCGGGCACACATATGAGGGCGGTGGTTACGACGATGGGTACTTCCATGGCAAGGTCGTCCCTAGCATGAGGTGCCCTGAGTGCAACAAGACAGCGGCGGATGACTATGTCCCGAGGGATACAAAGTATCCTGACGGTATGGTCGTCTGACTTGACACGCATACTATAATTACGGTGTATCTAACATCGAACGCCCGGGCCGGGAGTGCTCCCCCGGACCCGGGCACCGGTTTACCCGGGCTCACTGGGGAGGAGAGACAATGCTTAACTTTAGGATAATAACAACGGGGGATACCATCTCTGCGTCGTCGATAGACGACGCATATGATCAGCTCGGAGCTCATCCTGAGACATTCATCGAGCTTGTTCCTGATATCTTTGACGACGAGATGGATACGACTGAACACCAGGACAGGCCGCAGGACAGCGATCGAGGGGGGTGGTGATGAGTGATGACAGCTTCAAGATAGCACCGAGAGCGGGGGAGGTAGGACTATCAGCCTGCTTTGATGACGAACAGGTGAGGGAATGTATCATATCATCACTACTTATCGACGGCAGGCAAGGTGTTGATGCTCTCATCGCTTACCTGGATGAGAGTGATTTCTTTATAGCGCCGGCGAGCACGAAGTATCACGGCAATTACAGCGGCGGCCTGGCAAGGCATAGCCTTGACGTGTACAACAGGTTAGCACACAAGACTTTTTATTACGGCAAGCTCAAGACACCGTGTATTATACCCGGGCTCATGCACGACATATGCAAGGTCGGCCAGTATTTCCGCGAGACAAAGTGGAGGAAGAACGACGAGACAGGTAAGTGGGAGAGCTACAAAGGGTGGGTGACCAAGGACAGTATGCCCCTTGGCCACGGGGAGAAGAGTGTGATCATACTGCAGAAGTTCATCGATCTTACTGATCTGGAGATAGCTATGATACGCTGGCACATGGGGCCGTTCGGTCTGTCTCCTGAGCAGGTGCGTACGTTTAACCAGGCGGTGGCGCTGCACCCTGAGATCGTTGCTATGTACACGTCAGACTATGAGGTCAGCACGTTTCTTGATGAGATGAGGGAGGAGTGATGAGTGACGAAATAATCAAAGGCTGGTACAGCATATGAGAATATCAATAAAACGCTTTTGTGAGAAGTGCGAAGCCTGTAGTGAAGGTGTGGAGTGGGCCGAGAAAAACTGTAAGACAATGATGGATGTATGGTGGAATGCTCCGCATGATTACTTGTTATGGGTAGCAACGAGAAAAGGAGTATTGACTGATAA
>Ga0180433_10004081_pt1 | contig 20761 bp, 14 predicted proteins | sample SS_ome_8_FD_132980 | JGI IMG/M metagenome (GOLD analysis project Ga0180433, IMG submission 132980) | Hypersaline lake sediment archaeal communities from the Salton Sea, California, USA - SS_1_D_1 metaG | ecosystem: Environmental > Aquatic > Non-marine Saline and Alkaline > Hypersaline >... | reverse complement strand
GATCTGGATGTCAGTCAGGGTCCAGCCGGACGGTACCACTTCGTTGACACTGTAGGTGCCAGGTACCACGGTCTTGGACTGGCTCTCATCATCTTTCAGATTGGTATCGATCTCACCGTCAAAGTTAAATTCCTGAGTGGAACCGCTTGGATCTGTTATTTTTTCAATTATGATTTTGGCTTTCTGGTATATACCAGCATCCCAGGTCAGATCACTCACACCTTCACCTAAACTGATATTATCTGTCTGACCGGTAGATGTATTGGCATCACTGTCTTTGGTATTATCTGTACCCTGATCTTTGGGACTGAATGCATAGCCGGGAGGAAGGGTAAACGTAACAAAATAAGTACCGGCAGCTAAATTGTCAAAAAGATAATAGCCATTAGCATCAGTAGTTTCTTGTCCAACTTTATACGTTTTACCCCCTGTATTTAGAAAGAGCTCTACTAATACTCCTGATTTTCCGCTCTCACCACTGTCCTGAATACCGTTCATGTTGGTATCCACCCATACATAATCTCCCAATTCTCCTAGTGAAGTAATACAGGCAGGACCGGCTACGGTTGTGAAAGTATTTCCGTTTCCGTCTTTAAAAGCAATTCTGGCTCCATTTGGATCAACCGGCCAGATTCCGGTAAATGTAATGTAGTAGGTTTGATTATCCCCTTCTTCCCAATCATTTAATTCCCATTTCATACCAGCGTATCCTGTAGTAGGGTCATTTCCATATTCAGTATAATCAGGATTAGTATCAAAAATATGAGCTTCTTCACACCATTCGTACACCCAGTGGCTTAATCCACCCCCCTGGCCTCCGCTGGAAGTCACGGTGTATGTGAAAGTTGTCCTACTATTCTGCCAATCATATGAAACATCATCGTAGGTAATCGTATGTGCGCTTAACGGTACTGCTGCAACAGTAGTAATCACAATTAAGCTTAATACAACATACCATTTAACTGATTTTAATATCTTCATTCCAATTCTCCTCACTCTATTAATTAATCTCATTTTTTTCTAAATGATTTTCTTTTTCCATTAAAACATTAAATTTATCAACAATTGATTCTTTACTTTCTTCCAAAACCGAACGCTGGAAACAATGATCTGCACCAGCTTCGATGATCCTGTCGCTTTCAGTGGAATAATCAGAAACCGCAATTATTCTGAGCTGCGGTTTTAAATTCTTTACCAGTTTAATAAAGTCTAAACTGCTTTGATCAAAAGGATTAACTTCAATGAAAACAGATTTTAAAGGTAAGGACATTATTCTGAGAAGACCGTTTAGCTCTTTACTTTCAAAAATGTAGGAAATCTCCATTTCATTGAATAAATAAGAAAAACTTTCTCTCAGAGTTTTATTTGCTGTTAATACCAGGGCAATATTTAAAGATCGCATAGGTCCTCCCGTGATTAAAGTCTTTTTATATTTTATTAATTTTATTGATTCTGTGACATCTTTAAGTATGTTTAACTGAACAGGTTTCATAGTAGAGAAAAACACACCGCTTTTTTTCAATATTCTCCATTCTTCCAATGATTTAAACTTATTAAAAACAACTATCGGTAATTTTTTATACATACGATTAATAATATCAATAAGAGCAATACAATCTTCCTGATTATTCTCAATATCCAGAAATAAAATGTTCTCTTTACCTTTTATTAACTTTAATAAAACTTCCATACAATTGTTTACAAAAACTAATTTTTCCTCCCGATCCTTATAAAAATCCTTCAATGTAGCTTTCAAAGAATGGTCGTTCGAATAAACAATTATGGACAAATTCATCTAGTCACCTCATTTACATGTTTTATTTTATCGATTAAATGTATAAGCTAATACCATACCAAATTAAAATTTAAAATATTTACAATAGTTAATTCTATAATTAACAAATAATTATAATTTAACTATAATGTAATATAATAAATATATACACTTATAATTTTGTATCATTAATGTCACAAAATAACTTTTAAGATTGTTTAAATTGTAAATAAACAGTATATTATATAAACTGTTAACATAAATATACAATCGTATAGTTTATGTTACAAAATATGTCTTTTAAACTAAATTAAATATTGAAAAAGATAGATTTATAAAAAATTTAAAAATAAATTTACAACATTAAGGTAGGATTGTATACTATTGCTGCTAACTTTGACTTTTTTCAAGACTTTCAAGCAAGTCTATGTACGATTGTTCAATCAAATTATGTTTTTTGATATCAAATTTTACCATCAATTCCCTGATCCTCTTTTCACTGATTTCTTCAGGATTATCATCATCAATACCTGCTTCAAATTCAATAAATTCACCCAACTTTTTTACTCTGTCAAAATGTATTCGAACATTGTGCCATTGCCACACTTCTCTGTGCTTCTGAACAACTTCCCGTATACCGTGCTCTCTGGTAAGAATCGACTTGACAGATCCTGGATTCTTAACATGAACCAAACTGAAACTGCATTCCTTTATATCAGCTTTGTCTTCTCTGAAATACTGTATCATCTCAGCATCCTTACCATGTCTCTCACGTATTTTAATCCGTCCATTATTGACATCAAAATATGTATCAGTCTGAATCTCTACAGTTTTAAACTGTGCATCAATCTCATTTAATATATCACCAACTTCATCAGTCCATTGATACCGAGCTTTAATTTCAAGATTTTTCACTTTTATCTCCTTAATTATTATTTTTTTTATTGCAACAGTTCAATAATTACCTTACCAGCACCATATCATTCACTACAGGATTTGCATAACAATCTTTTCAGGAAAAAATCCCACCATCTCAATTCTTCTGCTGATGGAAATTACTTTTCTCAACTGATTCATTTTTGCTTTAAAGCTTTATATCCAATATCCTTTCTATAATAAGCACCATTAAACGTAATTTTCCCAACTGCTTTGTACACTTTGTCTATTGCATTCTTAACAGATTCATCAATAGCTGTTACTCCCAGAACACGACCTCCGGAAGTAATAATATTTTTCCCCTTTTTTTGAGTGCCGGCATGAAAAACAATAACATCATCTTCTTTATTAACATCTGCAATTCCTTTTATGAGCATCCCTTTTTCATAATTACCAGGATATCCCCCGGAAGCCATAATAACACACACTGCTGCTTTTCTAAGTATCTGAAGTTGATAGTTTGATATATTATTATTAATTGAAGATATAAAAAGTTCTACAATATCTGAATCAACTAAAGGGAGGACAGCCTGTGACTCCGGGTCACCGAACCGACAGTTAAATTCAAGAACTTTGGGACCTTTAGAGGTAATAATCAATCCTGCATACAATACTCCTTTATATGGTCTTCCTTCCTTTTGCATTCCCTCAATAACAGGAGTTATAATTTTATTTTTTACTACATTCAACATTCTATCATCAATAACAGGCGCTGGAGCATATGCTCCCATCCCTCCTGTATTCGGACCGGTATCTCCTTCGAAAATATTTTTATGATCCTGGGAATTTGGCAGTAAGACAAAATCTTTTCCGTCCGTAATTGCCAGCACTGACGCTTCCTCTCCTTCTATGAACTCTTCTATTATTACTTTATCTCCGGCTTTTCCGAATTTCTTTTCTTTCATGATCATATCCAGTGCATTATAAGCATCATTTCTGTTATCACAGATAATAACCCCTTTACCTGCTGCCAGTCCATCTGCTTTTAACACAAATGGAGGCGTCATAGAATGTATTCCCTCCTGTGCTTCATTATAGCTTGTAAAAAATTTATAATCAGCAGTAGGAACATTATATTTTTTCATTATAAACTTAGCAAAACTCTTGCTGGCTTCAATTTCAGCTGAACTTTTATCCGGACCAAAAATAGTCAGATTTCTTTCTCTGAAATAATCAACTATGCCTAAGGCAAGAGGTTTCTCAGGCCCTACCACAGTTAAATCAATATTCTTTTTTCTGGCAAAGCTGGCCAGTGCTTTAAAATTTGTAACTTCAATATCCACACATTTACATAATTCTGCTATCCCCCCATTACCGGGAGCACAATAAAGCTTATCAACATGTGAACTCTGAGCAATCTTCCAGGCAAGAACATGTTCTCTTCCGCCGCTGCCGACAATAAGTATATTCATATTTCCCTCCTCATATCCGATGCATTTACAGTACTATATATTTTATATTAATTTGTAATAGTAATCTATAATTATTTTTCTTTTATTAAATTTTTACTTATCACCTCAATTTCATCTCTCAATTCAGCAGCCTGTTCAAATTCTAATTTTCTGGCAGCTGATCTCATTTTTGCTTCAAGGGAAGCAATAAGCTCTTCCTTCTGTACCAAGGTCAATGATTTTATATTCTTTTCAGCAACAGCTTTAGCTTTTCCGGCTTCAGCAATTGAAGTAGAGGATAAAATTTCTTCCGGACTCTTATATATTGTCTCCGGTTTAATCCCATGTTTTATATTATATTCTTTCTGGATTTTTCGTCTTCTGTTGGTCTCTTTCACAATGCGATGTATAGATTTTGTTTCTTTATCTGCATATAATAACACTTTGCCGCCAGCATTTCTTGCTGCTCTCCCTGCAATCTGCATTAAAGAGTGTTCAGACCTTAGAAAACCTTCTTTATCCGCATCTAAAATTGCAACCAGAGAAACTTCAGGCAGATCAAGACCTTCCCTTAATAGATTTATGCCAACTAAAACATCAAACTCTGCTAAACGTAACCCCCGGATTATCTTAACTCTTTCAAATGTTTCAATTTCAGAATGCAGATACCGAACTCTTATGTTTAAATCACTCAGATAATCGGCAAGATCTTCAGCCATCCTCTTGGTTAAAGTGGTTACCAGCACTCTTTCCTTTTTACGTACTCTCTTCCGAATTTCACCAATAAGATCATCTATCTGACCAGTTATAGGTCTTAATTCAATTTCAGGATCCATTAATCCAGTCGGCCTGATTATTTGTTCAACAACTTCACCCCCTGTTTTTTCATATTCATAGTCTGCAGGAGTTGCAGAAACAAAAATAACCTGTTTAACCAATGATTCAAATTCATCAAATGTTAAGGGACGATTATCAAGAGCAGACGGAAGTCTGAATCCATGTTCAACCAGTACTTCTTTTCGAGCTCTGTCACCATTATACATACCCCTGATCTGAGGAATTGTAACATGAGACTCATCTATTATTACCAGAAAATCATCCGGGTAGTAATCAATTAAACATGCCGGTCTGCTTCCCGGTTCTCTCCCTGCCAGATGCCTGGAGTAATTCTCTATTCCGGAACAAAAACCAATTTCCTGCATCATTTCAATATCATATTTGGTTCTAGATTCCAGGCGTTGAGCTTCCAGTAATTTGCCTTTCGATCTGAAATAAGTGAGCCTTTTCTCTAACTCTTTTTCAATATTATCAATTGCATTATTCAGTTTTGTCTCTGTTGTTACAAAATGTATAGCTGGATATACAGCTACTTTCTGTTTTTCCTCAATCATCTGACCCGTTACCTGATTTATAACAGCAATTGAATCAATCGTATCTCCCCACAATTCAATTCGTATGGGATGTTCTCCGTATGCCGGAAAAATATCAATTACATCACCTCTTACCCTGAATGTACCTCGTTTAAAATCAACATCATTTCTTGAATAATGTATATCTACTAATCTTTGTAAAATATCTCTGCGTTTAAAGGTTTGATCTTTCTCTAAAAAAAGCAACAGATCACGAAAATCTTTGGGAGAACCTAATCCATAAATACAGGAAACAGAAGCAACAATGATTACATCTCTGGTTTCCATAAGAGAACTTGTCGCCCTTAATCTCAGTTTATCAATCTCTTCATTGATTGAAGTATCTTTTTCAATATACGTATCTGTAGAAGGAATATACGCTTCTGGTTGATAGTAATCATAATAGCTGACAAAATATTCTACTCTGTTTTTTGGAAACAGGGAGTGTAATTCGCTATACAGCTGAGCAGCAAGGGTTTTATTATGAGAGATCACCAAAGTAGGTTTATTTACTTTTTGTATAACATTTGCTATAGTGAATGTTTTACCTGAACCGGTCACCCCAAGCAAAACCTGAAATTTTTTATTCTGCAGTACCCCCTGACTAAGCTGTCTTATAGCGTCCGGTTGATCACCACATGGTCTATAATTTGATCGTAATTTAAACATAAATTAGATTTGTTTATTTAGTATGAATTATTAATGAACAAATATTGTATTTATATTACTTTCCAGTGTAAAATGCTAGATCATAAGCGAGTTGTTTATCAAATCGATGTACTTCTTTTCTTTGTAAATAAGCAGCTTTTGCTGCTCTGTCATAATAAAACATTAATTTCCTATAATCTTTCACTGCTTCAACTGCCTTCTCAAGACCAAGATACTTATCTATTTTTGCCACCATATCATACCCCAGTACTGAAGCAGGAGTTACCTTGCCCTGGAGCCAATAATCTACAATTTCTTCCTTGCTTATTTCACCTTTTAAACTGTTTTGTAAATCCCGATCTGCCAGTATATACAACTCAGGCAATCTGTTATACTGAGTTTCCCAGACTTCCGGATAGTCATACATATAATAATTACTGTTATTAAGAAAACTCTCATTAATATCCTTAAAAAAATAAGAAGCGAATCCTGATTTTGCTAACATTCGTACTAAACAAATTTTATCTTTCATTAAAATATTCTTATCTACATTATCTGCATACATCTCAAATGAATCATAAAAAGCACCCTGAGCAATTTTCTTAATAATTTTCTCAAATTCTATATTTTCATTATCATTAACCGGCAGATTAAATAGATCGGCGCCATTTTTCATTCCCATTAAAGGAGATTCAATATCTCCGTATACATAAAAATAAAAAGTAGTATTAATCAATGCATCATCCGGAAGATATTTTTTTAGCAATTTTTCACTCTTCTCTGATAAATTAACTTCATTTAATGTATTAATGGTTTCAAGAATAGATTGAGGTTCTGCTAATTTGCTTAACCACATATTTTTCATTCTTCCATAGGAGGTAAAATATCCGTCAAATTTATATATCTTTTTTTCAGAAGATGCATATAGAGCTTCAATTATTAATTTATAGAACTCTTTTCCATCTATTTCTGTAAAATTATCTAAATATCGTAAGGCAGCTTTACAGCCGGGAGTGTTTACAACTTTGTTTAAAAAATAATCCTTTACATCAAGATAGTCGTTATCAAGTTTCAGCAATCGCAACCATTCATACACTTCTAACGGCATAGAATAATCAATAACGATCTGATTTTTCTGCAAAGGCTTTCTGCCGTGAAACATACTGCATTGTATTGTAATCAGAAAAACTAAAAATATTATAAAGAAACAAAAGTAGCACAAATTGTTTTTTTTCATTCTGTCCATAAATTACACCCTTTTATTTTTTAAATATCTTTATGTTTCCGCTTAGTATAATAAGCAATATCCGGAAATTTTTCATATATAGTATATCAATCCTTAAAATTAAAAATTAATATCTTTTTTTAAGAAAAGCAAATAAATTTACTGCTTATGTTGCAATGATATCAAAATATCAGTATTTTTATCATATGCGGAGAAAAGAACAAGAAATAAAAGAACTGACTCAAATAGAAAAAATTATCAAAGAGGCCAGTGTTTGCCGTCTCTGCATGGCTGATCTGGAATTCCCCTATATTATTCCTCTCTGTTTTGGATACAGAGATAAAATTCTCTATTTTCATTCTGCATCCGAAGGTAAGAAAATTGAACTTCTGAAAAAAAATAATAAAGTAAGTTTTGAAATTGATATTCCTGGTAAGATTATTGAAAAAAAGAAACATTGCAATTGGGATATTGAGTATCAGAGTGTCATTGGATATGGTATTGCTGAATTTGTAAAAAATCTTGAACAAAAAAAAGCAGCCCTTAACATCATACTGAATCAATATTCTAATCCACCTTTTAACACATCAGATAAGAATATTCACAATACAACTATAATAAAACTCAATATAATCAATATGACTGGTAAAAAATCTTAATAATGATCTTAGTAAAAAAATTATACTGGCAATATTCTCCAATACAAAACGTTTATTATTAAAAAACAATTTCTGCATCAAATCCGGAGGTAATATGAGACTGCGGTATATATATGTAAGTATTATACTCATTTTTTCTTTTAATACATCTCACATTATTGATGTATGTGCTCAAAACAATACTATGGGACTAATAGACAATAAACAAGGATCTTTATCAGGATATACACTTTTTGCTCCTCTACAATATACGACTACTTATTTAATCAACCAGGAGGGTGAAAAAATAAAAACCTGGAAGAGTGATTTTCAACCCGGAAATTCTGCTTATCTTCTAGAAAATAGTGATCTGCTGAGAACTGCAAATATTGATAATCCCCTTCCTGCTTCAGACATTCTGACCCATATCCCCTCCCCAGCAGGAGGAGAAAGAGGACTTTTTCTTCGTATTACGTCTCCTCAGTCATCACGATATCCGGAAGGAGCACCGATTGTCATCTCCATGCCGGGCGGTTTTAATGAGGAAGGGATAGGTGACCGGGAAACCGGTCTTAATGAGCGAGGTTTCATTGAAATAAGGTTTAATTTTCCCGGAGCCGGAGAGTATCCCTTCAGCAGTGGCGGTGAATATGACTACAGAGGGCCTCAAAGTCTGAAAGCAGTGAGAGACATCATCCTTTTCGCCCAGGGACTGACTTACAATGTCGGGGATTCAACATTTGAACAGTTAGTATCTCCAATTACACCTATGAGCAGTAATATAGGATTGGTGGGCTGGTCCAACGGCGGAAATACCAATATCTGTGTTGCTGGAAAATATGGTGAAGATATTTCCGGACTGACCTGGATCCTGAACTGGGAATCTCCGGTGGGAGATGGTATGCCCCAGGCGGAAGCAGGCGCTAAAAGTGAATCTAACTTACGCCCTTTTAACTCAGGGGTGAATCCGGCTTATGATCCTGCTTCCGGAACCTGGGATTTTTCAAAACTTGCTTATGAAAGTCAGATCCAGATACCTATTATAAATAACACTGAACAGCATGTTACTGGTGGACTGTATATTGATGAAAATGAAAATGGAGCAGTTGATCCGGGTAGTGATTTTATTTTTTACCCCCTGGTTTTCAATATAAATGGTACCTATAAATCATTTTATTCTGAACGAGTACGTCAGGCAGCAGCTTCCCTGCAGGTACTCCCGCTGAATTCTCCGGAACATTTCTCCACTGTTCAGGAAACCCAAGAATTCTGGTCCTGGCGCAACGGAGAATACTGGATTGACTCCACCATTCAAAAAAATCCTGACCTCATGTTTATGATTGTGGCCAGTGATACAGATCATGTCCAGATATCTCCGGATCATCCACCTGTCATTATTCAATATGAAGCTTTTATTGATGCGGGCTGCCGACTTGTGCGCCTTAATCCGGACAGATCTTATGTCGAGGATTATCTTGATCATTCTTATCCCGGTGCCGTAGATAATGAGGCCTTTGTTGAACTGGACAGAAATAATATGGACTCCAGAGTGGAACCGGGAAATTCCAGTTCTGATCATTTTAACCGGGTCACCGTTGCAGCTGCCGGAGTCTGTGAGCTGGCTGATCGTACTTATTATGATAATACTGATACTCAATTAAATAACATTTTAACCGGTATTAAACAGTCTGCGAAACCGGAGAAACAATTGATTTATCTGCAGAATGCACCTAATCCTTTTAACTCTTCAACTACCATTAATTTTAGCATTGAGAAAATAAGTAAAGTAATTATTGATGCACTAAATATCAGAGGGCAGAAAGTTACTTTGATTTATGAAGGAAGGAAAAAAGCAGGTAATTATTCAATACACTGGGAACCTCTTAATCAGCCCAGTGGTATCTACTTTTTACGACTAAGATCTGAAACAAATATTAAAATTTGCAAGTGTCTGTTATTAAAATAATTATTTTATTGCTAAAATTATTTATTGTACTTGATTTTTCTCTTGACATTCAGTTCATAATTTTTTAATATAGATCATATATCATTATTTTATAGTTAATTTTCTTTACGGATATTTATAACTCTGTCATACTATTTGATAAAATATCTGAAAAAATAAAGGAGTCATCTATGAAATCATATTTATATTTTTCACATGTGATCATTGTAGGAATTATTCTCTCAGTTTCATTGAATGCTCAGGTACCCAACGGTGACTTTGAATCATGGAATATAGAGCCAACATCTAATATATTAATGCCGGATGGATGGACATTTGGTGCTATGCCGGGGATTGCAATACCTGTAACACCCTGTTCGACCAGTCATTCAGGTCAATTATCTGTACGCGGTGAAGTACTGGAAACAGGGCTGCCTTTTCCTAACGAACTGCTTGTTCCATACCTGGTTTCTTTACCATATGGCAGTGAAGACTATGGCTTTCCTGTTACTCAAAGATATACTGAATTAAATGGTTTTTATCAATTCAAGCCCCAAGGAGGCGATCGATTTCACATAGTGGTTAATATGTTCCGAGATTCTATTGCAGTAGGAGTTGGATGCATAACATATTTAGATTCAGCTACAGCTTTTTTACCTTTTTCAATAACTATTGATTATTTATCTGAAGTAACTCCTAATTTCTGCCTGATTTCAATCATTATAAATCCCCCGGAAGGAATGTATACTGTTCATTCAGGATCTTATTTTATACTGGATGATTTGACTTTTGGAAGTACAGTCTCTGTTCAGGATAAAGAAAAAATTTCTGAATTGCCGGAAACAATAATTCTGAACCAAAATTATCCCAATCCGTTCAATTCCTCCACAACTATACGTTATCAATTGCCAGATTATTCTGACGTTGCCTTACAAGTATTCGACTTAACAGGCAGAGAAGTAAAAACCCTTGTTAATAAAAAACAGCCTGCAGGAACATATGAAGTTAGTCTGAACGGAAGTGATCTGGCAAGCGGAATTTATATATACCGCCTCATTACTGATGAGTGTATTGTATCTCAAAAGTTAAATTTATTAAAATAATATAGCTGATTTCATAATACAAATCAAATCATAAAAACAATCAGGATATGCCCATGTTCAAACATTTATCAATTAAAAAATGTATATTTATTATTACAGCAAGTATTTTCACTTTTTTTATTAACGTAACCGGACAGGATATTACTGGTATTATCACAGATGCCTCTACAGGTGAACCTGTTTATATGGTCAGTGTTTACCTTAAAAACACAACCTTGGGAGATGCAACTGATCAACAGGGAAAATATATCATAACTGATGTTGCACCCGGACATTATGAAATAATTGTCAGCATGATAGGATATTCTTTGTTGAGCAAAAGAATACAGGTAAATGCTTTCAAAAAAAATATTTATAATTTTGAAATAAAACCCGAACCAATACAAGGGCTAACCTTAAGAGTTGAAGCAGAAAGACCAAAAGAATGGTTAAAAAATCTGAAAATATTCAAAAAAGCTTTTCTAGGGGAAACCCGCAATGCAAAGAAATGTGAAATGAAGAATACTGAATATATGACTTTTAATGAAAATGATTTCAATAATATACTAACAGCTTCCTCTGAACATCAGCTGGAAATTATAAATAAGGGACTTGGTTATACATTAACTGTTGACTTAATAAACTTTGAACATAATAAATTAACCCGGAATACACGATATGAATACAGTGCTAAATTTCAGCCTCTGGAACCGGAGGATAAAAAAGAAAAGGAACAATGGGAAAAAAGGCGTTTAAAAGCATATTATGGATCAACACTTCATTTCATGCGTTCACTTTATTCTAATTCTCTTGAAGAAGAAGGATTTCAGATAAATGCCACTTCAACCATGTATATAGGTGAAGACCCATCGAAAAAGAAATTATCTGGTCAGGATATACTTTTTACAGGCAACATACTTTCCTTTTCAGAGTATATTGAAGTGATATATAAACGAGAAATAATACCAAGGGATTATAAAAAATATTTATTAAAATTGGGTATGCAGCAACCTGAACATTTCCAATTTTCATGGTTACAATTAAATAACTCCAGCAGTGTAATTGCAAATAAAAACGGAAGTGTTTATGATCCCTATAACTCTTTAACAGTATATGGTTACTGGATCTGGGAAAGAGTAGCTGACAGCCTGCCTTTTAACTATACACCAGAAGATTAAAATTTTAAAATATACATATTAATTATTATTCAGCAAGTGATTCATTTGTTTCAAAATCATACAAGGTTTTCCGTCTCAAATCTGCAAGAGCTAACTTATACTGATTATATGCATCAAGGTATGATAATAAAGACTGATTCAGCTGATCACTTACCCTGGCCAGTTCAGTGGAAGTTATATCACCATTTTCAAATCTCTCTAAATTTATTTCAAACGACCGTTGGCTTACCTCTTTACTCTTCTCAAGCATTTTAACTCTGTCATATGCTTCGTAGTAGCTGCGAATTACATCCTTTACTTCACGCTCTATAGTAACATACTGATCTTCCAGTTCCATTTTATTACGTTCCAGCTGAATTTCAGCAGCTTTTACTTGTGCCCGGTTTCTCCCCCAGTCCCAAAGCGGAACTTCAAGATTAAAGGTTACTCCCCGGTTAGGTGTCTGTTTTAATACTTCCCAGCTCGATTCAATTAAATCAACGGTACTTGTGCCCCAAGGTAAATCATCTTCTGAAAAACCCGAAAGCTGATAATATCCCCTTAAACTCCCTTTTATAGCTACTCTGGCATCTGTCTGCCGGATATTAATTTCCTGATTTTCAATATCAATCTCTTTTTCCACAATTTCACTCCGGTTTTTCATAGCATATGATATAGCTTTTTCAATATTGATATCAACTCTATCAACTTCAAGTTCTGCTGTTAAATCTATTTTCTCATCAAGAGGAAGCCCGATAAGCTGTTTAAAGGAAGCCAACTGCTCTTCCATCCTCCCCTGTGAGGATTTCAATGAATTACGGGCCTGAATCAGATCAACTTCGGCCTGCATAGCATCAACTTCAGCAATCAGTCCTGATTGAAATTTCTTTTCTGTGGTTTCATAAATATTCTGCTGTCTTTGCACATCTTCCTGGTTGATCTTAACCTCCTGTATGGTTCTGTATAGCCTGAAAAATTGCTGAGTAATTCTGTAAACAAGATCAAGTTCAGATCTGGTGAAAATTTTCTTTTGTTTCCTGTAATTTAATCGTGCCTGCCTGAGTTCCAGAGCGACATCATTTATGGTAAATAAGGGTTTATTAATAATAAGACTGATTTTATTGAAAAACCGATTGGATTTATCATATTTATCCGGATTATTTATCTTAGGCGACCATGAATCCAACTGATACGCTTCCCCCTGCAGGATCAGATCACCACCTCCGAATGGAATCCAGGGCATGGGCTGAGTAATATCCATCACTCCTCTGACCTGAAAACTTCCCTGTTGTTTAGGAACTGGATTCCCCTCAACCCGTTCGATTAATTTATACCCTTCATCATACTGGGGAGCAAAAAAATTAAGATTTACATTTGTTTTATACTGCGCTCTGGCTGCAATTAAATTCTGTTCAGCCTGTTCAACTAATTTTTCCAGAGTTTTAATATCATAACTTTTATCCAACGCAATGGAAATAGCTTCATCCAGTGTTAGAGCCTGTGCCTCCTGACAAACTCCCTCATGTGTGCAAACAAAGAACAAAAGCAAGAATAGTATTTTTTTTATGCTTACATTATAATTCCTTAAAGACATAGATTCAACTCCTTTGATTTATTATTCATATCGTAAAGATTCTATGGGATCTAATTTGGCAGCTTTTCTGGCAGGATATATTCCGAAAATAATCCCCACTGCCGCTGAAACAAAGAATGCCAGCAAAATAGCTCCGATATCAACAATTGTTTGCCAGTTTGCATATATCGCAATAAGTTTGGTCATAATAAATCCAAGGAAAATTCCTAACAAACCTCCTGTAAAACTCAACATAACTGCCTCAATAAGAAACTGGCCTAATATATCCCGTCTGGTTGCTCCTACTGCCCGTCTGACCCCTATTTCTCTGGTTCGCTCCAGGATAGAAGCTAACATAATATTCATAATTCCAATTCCACCTACCAGCAGTGAGATTCCTGCAATAGCACCCATGACAATATTAAAAATTCTTTGAGTTTTCTGACGCTGCTGAAGTAATTCCTCCGGTACCACTATGTTATAATCTTTTATTTGATTATGTCTTAAAAAAATCAGTCTGTCAGCAAGATTAGCAGCTTCACGTATTCTGTCATCATCAGCAATGTTAAGAACTATCTGATCAACTTCAGGCTGAGAAGGATCTACATCAAATCTGTTATTAAGTGATGATAAAGGTATATAAATATCTCTGTTAACATCTCTGTCTATAACTCCACCCTGACCGGTAGAGTGCAGTTTCGATTTTAGCACCCCAATTACAGTAAACCATATATCCCCTATCTTTATTTCTTCACCACAGGCCTGCTCTAAATAAAACAATTCAAGCTTTACCTGATGACCAATAACACAGACTTTTCTGGCTTCATGCATATCATCAAAATTAAAGAAATTACCACTTTCCAGTTCAAAATTCAGTACATTCTTGTATTCAGAATCAGTACCGACAACTACTGTATTCATTTCTTTATTTTTTCTTAATACCTGCTGATCCTCAATTAATTTCAATGGTACAGATGCCCTTACCAAAGGGTTTAGAACATTTAATGACCGGGCATCTTCAACAGTTAATCCCAGAGCTTCAATTACAGTTCCGTATTCATCAGACTCAGTCTCTACGGGGTCGGAATGAAGTATAATATTATTTAATCCAAGAACCTTAATCTGATCCAGGGCTTCTTTTTTTGCTCCGGCTCCTATTGAAAGCATAGCAATCACTGCTGCCACGCCAAATATAATTCCAAGCATGGTGAGAAATGTTCTTAATTTATGAGTAAACAGTCCTGTTAAACTAACAGTAAAACTTTCTTCCAGATTCAATAGCAACTCTCCCCTTATTAATGTATTATAACTCTCCGTACATTAGAACCGGAGGATTTCTTTGAGTTTGTTTTAGTTTCTGAACTGATAGCTTCACCACCAATTTCTTCCAGAGGTATGGTCGGATCCCGCAGACATACCTTCTCCCCCTCTTTTAATCCTTCTTTTACAACCACATAATTTGAACCTTTAATACCCAGGGATACTTCCCTTTTTTTAGCACCCCTGCCCTCCATAACATACACTATAGTTTTTTCATCTTCCTGAAAAACTGATTGTATGGGTACAGTAAGAACACCCTCTATCCTGTTTACAATTATTCTGCAATTACAGGTCATACCAGGTCGCAGTTTTCCTCCTGAAGAATCAATTCGTACTTCTACCTCAAATACCTTCGCATTAGTTGCATCATCACGCTTTGCCAGGGTTGCCACTCTTGATATTTGCCCGTAAAAATTTATTCCCTCTAAAGCATCTACTGTAATAACAGCATTGAGACCTTCTGTTATTTTATTTATATTTCTTTCATTTACAGTAACATCTGCTTTCATTTTGGATAGGTCAGGGATACTCATTACCGGCATACCGGGAAAAGGTGTATCTCCTATTTGTACTTTTCTCATTCCTGATCCGGTCCAGGTTTCAAGATATACCACCATACCATCTGTAGGTGCAGTAATGGTTAATTTTTCCAGATTTTTTTTAGTTTCTTCTAATTCAACTCTTGCCTGTCTGACATTTAATTCTGCACTCTTCAGTTCTGCATTATCGATGACTTTTTGTGCTTCTATCCTTTTCTTTGCCTGTTCAAGGGAAACCTCAGCTTTTTTCATATTAAGCCGCGCTTCCTGACGTCTTGATTCAGCTTCGTATTTCATCATTTTCAGATTCAGCTCTGCCTGTTCATAATTATATTTTTGAGTTTCAAGCTGGCTTTTCAGCTGAGCCAGGTTTGATCGTATAGTTGCCTTTTTACTCTCGAGCTGTGCTATAGCACTTTCCAGCTCATCCTGTGCTTCATCGACATTTTGTATAGCATTACTATTATCCAGCTGGAGTAAAAAATCACCTTTTTTTACCATAGTTCCTTCTTCAACCATATCAACTATCTGCAGTGAAAATCTTCTACTCATACGGGGAACTGAAATATTGGTCGAATTCAAAGCGTTTATCTCCCCCTTTACCAATATATCATCCACAAAATCATCCCTGGTTACTTCAATACAGGCGATATTCGGTGAAGACACAAAAATAAAATTTAAAATAATAATAAAAATAATAATTCCACCAGCAATATAGATCCATATAAACTTATTAAAATTTTTAATTTTTGACCATATATCTTGGATTGACATAATTTCTCCAGTTAATTTATAAATTATCTTTTTTCTTTATTCTCTTCAGTTTTTGTTTTCTCAAGTCTTTTCATCATTTCAGGAGAAACTTTAAATTCATCTTTATCAGTACGTCTACCCGGCTTCCCGACTTCAACTTCCGGTTTAGAATCATTCTCATCCTTTTTTAATCTTTTTTGTAAAAATGAAGGAAGTTCATTTATTTCTGGTTTTTCTGCCTGCTCCTCCTGTTCTTCTGAAAATTCACTTCTGTAATCATGAAGAATGCCGTACTCTTCAAATATTTTATAACTTTCTCTTAAAGTCTGGTTTATGGCTGCAATACGTTCATCTTCTTTCTTTTTACCAAGTAAATGCGCTCTTTCTTCCAATGGTACCATTGATAATTTCATTCCTGGTTTGACGCCTCGTTCAATAATAACTTCATCCTGATTTTTTTCTCCCAGATAAACAGCATATGCTTTATTTTTCCCAGCAGGAAAAACAACAGGCTGACCTTCAACTTCAAAAACTGCACCCTGGGATACATAAACAACATCTTCATATTTTTTTATGATAATTCTTGTTTTTGAAGTCATTCCTGGTTTAAGGATCTCAGATGTACCCTCAATATCAGCGTATACCTTATATCCTTTCAACCAGTTTTTGGTGTCGATGTGCTGTGCCAATCTTGATATTTCCCGGATTGTACCCTCAAAAACTGAATCCGGATAAGCATCAAGGGTTATGAGACAAGATTGTCCTATATTTACTTCTTTTCGATCAATCTCATTTATATAAAAACTTGTCTGCATCTTGGAAAGATCAGGTATCTGCATTAATGGCCATCCCGGCCTGGTTTCTAGTCCTTTCGTAGGACGTTCACCTCTTACATCCATATAAACGACCATCCCTTTAGTGGGGCTGCGCAATTTAAACCTTTCAATTCTGTCTTCAATTGATTTCAAATTATTTAGGGCCTGGTTAACCTGAATCTGAGTTTGTAATAACTGACTTTTGTTAATGATTTTTTGAGATTCAAGCTCTGTTTTTGCGCTTTCAAGGTTATTTTCAGCTTCTTTTAATCGAATTTTTGCTTCCTGTTTTTTAGCTTCAGATTCAAATTGCATCATTTTTAACTGTAACTCTGCCTGTTCATAAGAATAATCATTTAACTTCACATTATTTTCAAGGTTTGAAATGGTAAGTGACTGCTGTGATTTCAGTTTTTCCAAGTCAGCTTTTAGTGACTCAATTCTCTCTTTAGCCAGATCTCTTTCTTCTTTTAAATCTCTATCGTCAAATTCTACCAGTATATCACCTTCTTTTACTAAACTCCCCTCTGGTTTCAGGTTAGTAATTTGGAGACTTGTTCCCCACATAAAAGGCGCGGAAATAACTGAACGTGTATACGCTTCAATTTCTCCGGAGGCAATTATATCTTTTATAAATTCACCTCTTTTTACTGTCGTAATCCTGGTGACCTTCTTAGTACCACCAGAACCAATTATAAGTAATATAATTAACAATATGACTGCTGTAAAAATCAATATTGCACGTCTTGACCATTGTAACCCAATAAATTTTGGCAAAGGTGTCTTTTTTATTAATTCATCAAAGTTATTAATAATCTTTTTAAATATTTTCATAAAAATTCCTGTCAAATCTATCTTTTAATTATTTATTTTTATACGTATAAACATTATAATTGTTCTAAAAAATTAGAAAAATATATCCTATTTTAATATGACGAGTTAGATAGAAAAAAAGTTTTAATTTTTCTTTTTTCTTTCGGCAGATGTCCTATCATTTTTCCCTAATTTTGGTAAAAATATAAAACCAATACAGGTTGGCAATAAAACATTTATAGCAAACAGAAGTATAGCACTATTAAAGGCTGTAACTTTCTGAATTCCAAACTTTACAAAGAAATAGACAGCCGCCCCTTCCCGAATGCCCAAATCAGCAAAAGAAAAGGGGAGTAACGTTTTAGTAAATATTGCAGCTATAGTTGATGATACCGCAGTGGAAAAATGCATTCTCTGAAATGCCAATGCAAGAAAACAAAACTGTAAAATGTATATACCATACATTAAAAATGAATAAAATAAAAATATTCTGGCTTCTTTATTATGAAAATTATCCAGACAAGTTATAAATCTTTTTAAATTATCTCTGTAAGGGAAAATAAGTGATATATTATAAAGAATTTTTCGTATACCGGAAGGATAAAAACAAATTATTAATCCTAAGCTGGTTATTATAAGTGAAATCAATAATAGAGGATACAAAATAAAGGAACGGTAATTAAATTGATAATAAATTATAAAAGTTAATCCCCAAATACCCCCCACTAGAATAGTTATAAAAGAATAAAACTTATCAATAAAAACCAACCCAGCTGCCTGTAAACGATCAATATCAAATAAAAACAACGGTCTGCCCACTTCTCCTAGTCTTCCAGGAGTTATAAATCCTACCACCATTCCCCCCATAAGAGATTCAAAAGAATTTTTATAATGAATATCAGGTTTGATGAGTTTTAAAAGAAAATGCCATCTATGCCATTGTAAAAGAAGATTCGGAATAAAAAGGAACAATGAAAACACAATAAAACCAGGTCTGAGAGGATTAACAAGAGCATAATATATATCCAGAAAATTTACTTTTATAATGACAAAGTAAAGTACACTCAATCCTATAACTATTCTAAGAATAAAAAATAACCATTTTCTATTCATTGATCTCACTATTGCATAGACATCTTATGTTACATGAAATATTATTACTTCTTACTTTTTAAATATCACAAAACTAATTGTATTTATGGTACAAATACTCTATTAAAAAATCAAGATTTAATTTTATAAATTAAATCTTCTTATCTATCTAACAATCTTTCTTTAAAAGTCGGTTCATTTCCTGCCAGTTTTAAAAAGACATCCAATGGTATAAGTTCAAACTCTTCATTCAGACATTCAAGAATTTCTTTCACTCTCTTAATATTACTGCTTTCTCTCACATGTATCAGAAGAAAATAAGGTCTTTTATTATTAATTGATGCCAGTTCATGAAGATCAGCAACAGCCTGCTCTGGTTTCCTGGAAGGTGAAAGATAATAGTCATAGGAAATTAACGGTTTTTTATCTTTGATAGTAAATGTATACGCAGGAGCATACCCGTTAATAAATCCCAGAGCATCGGGCATATATTTATAATAAGCATCAACTACTTCTTTAGTTAGTTCGGTATTCCCCTCAACTGTCGCACCTTCAGAATAATCCATTATCTCAAAAACTCTCAGGTCTAACGTATCCATAAGGTCTTTTGCTTTTTTGAGTAAAGGAGGCAGCAATTCCTGGGGGACAGCTTTAGGATACATATATCCTGGCCCGGAAAGTGCACCAATAAAATAATCATTAGGAGTTGCTGTACTATAGAAAAATTCCATCATGGCCGGAGCCAGCCAGGAATAATTCATAATCACTTCCCAAGCATATGGTATTTCCCCTCTTCCCGGCTCAAGCCAGGCTCCGATACCCAATCCGTCAGTCTGAACACAGGTGATATATACTTTCTCTTCAGGAACATACGTGGTTCCCGGAATAATATTATGATTATTAGTATATTTAAAATCTTTTGATGCAGCAATCTGATGACTGAAACTCATATTAGGAAGTGTATGCAGACCTTCTACTCTGTGTCCATAATGAGATACCAGCGTTACATGATCTCTTTCCAGATCCTTACCATAAGAATGCCATCCCATTACCAGAGAGGTGGAATTCATTTGCTCTAGGATTTTGCAAGCCAGAGCATATTCTTCTTTATCCTCGGGGTTGGTAGAGAGATCATTGAAAAAAACATGGTTATACATTCCCCAGTCCGCAACTCCCGGTTTCATAACGTTACCATAAGGTCCTCCCAGCCATACAATCAGATCCTTGCTGCAACTATCCCAATATTGATCATATGCCCATCTGTAAATTTCAGCATCCGATTTCCCGGTAAATGTATCTCTGAAATCTTTCACCATTTTCAAACCTGCTTTTTCCACCATAGGAATCATATCCTCGGTCACAACTACTGCTCTTTCCAATCCTGCAACGGTATAGGCGACTATGAGAGAGGTTCGTTCATTTTTATCCCATACGATATATCCATTTACATAATTTACTAATGTGTTCAATGCTTCCTGTGCTGAATTTAATTTATCGAATGTAAAATATTTTTTATTTTTATAGAAAGTAAAGACATCCTGTGTATAGGTAAAAGAATATGTTTCAGGATAGATAAAATATAATCTGGGTTTGTCCATATTCACCGCTCCCTGCAGACTGATCAAAAAAGCCTTAACCGGAAGTTTACCAT
>Ga0180433_10004080_pt1 | contig 20762 bp, 18 predicted proteins | sample SS_ome_8_FD_132980 | JGI IMG/M metagenome (GOLD analysis project Ga0180433, IMG submission 132980) | Hypersaline lake sediment archaeal communities from the Salton Sea, California, USA - SS_1_D_1 metaG | ecosystem: Environmental > Aquatic > Non-marine Saline and Alkaline > Hypersaline >... | reverse complement strand
GTCCTGGCACGCGATAATGTTTCCATGGAACAACTCGGGAAAATACTTGAGGCCCAGGCAACGCGCCAACAACGCCTGGCTGTAGCGGATGATATTATTGTCAATGATGCCGATATTGAAACACTTCAACACAAGGTCAGGCAGTTGCATGAACAATATCTTCATACAAGTTTAATCAAGTAAGTAATAGCCCTTATTAGAAAAAGCATCCAAAGCTGTTAACATTGCCTAAATAATCCCTGAAAGGCATACATCATACATCGTGTCTGACCTGATTACATTTGAGTATCCACTTCACGAACGAAGCCGCACCCTGTTACGCCTCGAGCATTGTTTCAGGCAGTTTGATTATCACGTTTCCATTGATAATCCCTGGGCAACTCGTGCTGCCATGACAGCAATGCTGGATATTTCATCCATTCTAGCCCGCGCAGATATCAAGTCTGAACTGATCAAGGAAATGGAACGCCAAACGATGGTACTTGGAAAAATGCGCCAGACCCAGGGCATTGACACCGAAATGCTGGAAGATGTGCTACTCAAACTGAACACCAACATTGCAAGTATGCACAACCTAGGCGGGCAACTGGGCAAAAAAATTCGTGATCATGAATTTCTTAAAACTATTTTACAGCGCAGCAGCCTGCCCGGTGGAGACTGTGACTTTGACCTGCCACTTTACTTCAACTGGCTCGAACAGCCTTATGAGCATCGCAGAAGCCAGCTCGATAACTGGATGGCAAGCATATTACCTTTAAGACAATCGGTAGATCTTTTGTTGATGCTGATTCGTGGCAGCGCAGTGCCCAGAGATGAAGTCGCTGAAAACGGATTTTTCCAGAAAACACTCGATGGCAGTGTCACCGTACAGATGGTCCGTATTTACATGAGTAAACATGCACAGCTTTTCCCTGAAGTCAGTGGAGGGAAGCACCGCTTTAATATTCGTTTTATGGAAACCGAACCACTGGAGCACCCCCAACAAGCGAGCAGTCATGTTGATTTTAAATTGACCACCTGTGTCATGTGATCCATTATGCTTCAAGTAACCTGCCCCACCTGCAAAAAAACTGTTGTCTGGTCCGCGGAATCACGCTGGAAACCATTTTGTTCCGAACGCTGTAAACTGATTGATCTGGGTGAATGGTTTGAAGAAAACAATCGCATAAGCGACAAACAGGAGTCGGCTCAGGAATTTCTGTCGCCGGAGGATTCACTCAACTAGGGTAATGGGTATTCAGCCACCATCACTTTGTTGTCACGCTCAACACTGATCCTTAACTTCCAGACCGTTTTTTCCTGGTCAGGCAACTGAATAAAACTGACCCAGCTATCCGGCTCCCTGAATCTGACGGGCAAAACTTCAGTGTCATAGAGTGACGACTCAGGCTCAAAACTTATTTGCACAATACTATCCAGGGCAAGCTTTTCACCGGCTGTTTTCACTTCAACAGTGTGCCAGTCCTTATTATCCTGCAGGTTGACTACGATGGCATAATCCGGGGCATAGGCAGCGCATGGCGCAACAACCAGATTACAATCAGGCTCGGTTCTCAACAGAAGATATTCGCGAGTATCAAAATCCTCTTTCTGCTTGTAGCGCTGCCCTACCTGCCCCCAGCTGAGAATCAGCCCGGCTGCAACCAGCATGAAAAAATACCAGACCTTGTTCCAGCGTTTATCATGCCTGGAACTTCCGAAAATCATGTTTTCCACCAGCCACTGATACCTGCCACACCCTGGGCTCCATGTGACCAGGCTTTTATCTTGTGCCCTGCTGTCATACCTCCGAGTGCATAAACAGGAATATTTGCATCATTAACAATATCCTTGAAGCTTTGCCATCCCAGTGGTTTTGCATCCGGATGACTCTGTGTTTGCTCTACAGGTGACAGCATGGCGAAATCTGCATTGATCGCTTCAGCCTTTTTCAGTGACTTCACCGAATGACATGACACGCTCAGCATCCCGTCTGTTTCAGGCTTGTTTTCAAGTTTATACAACCCTGCTTCGGTTAAATGAATTCCATGCGCTTTAATTGCAGATTGGTTTTTTTCATGAACCAGCAACAATGCGCCGGTTAAATTACATAGCTCCAGTATTTCCCGCTGCATGTCTTCATGCGTTATTCCAGCCAGACTTTTTACCCTGTACAGAAACATGCTTTCTCCGGCCGTCAGTAAAGCGCGCAGTTGTTCAAGGATATCTGATGGCTTTTTAATAACCGAAGGAGTGATGATGTAACTCGAAGAAAGGTTAATGGCACTGACAATAGGCTTATCCGCTGCTGGCATGCGATATTCATTCAGGGAGCCTGGCACAACCCACTGCAGCGGCTGTTGTTCCATTGACTGTACCTGACCCTGCCATTCGGTCACACGATAAACTTCCAGGCTGACATGACGGTCGCCATAGTCATGAGATATCGTAATCAAGGGTCTGGAGGCAACAATATTGATACCAAGCTCTTCACGAATTTCCCGTTCAAGCGCCTGTTCAACCGTTTCATGCGCTTCAACCTTGCCTCCGGGAAATTCCCATAACCCCCCCTGATGCGTATCCGCAGCACGCTGCTGTATGAGGATTTCACCTTGCCCGTTATAGATAACGGCAACGGCTACTCGAACCACACTCATCGTCAGGTACGGTACTCGGCATTGATTTTCACGTAGTCATAAGACAGATCACATGTCAGTACGCGTGATGCTGCTTTCCCCCTTGCCAGATCAATACGAATGGTTATTTCTGCCTGATCCATGACAGATTGACCTGCTTCTTCGGTGTAGGAAGCAGCAACCCCGCCCTCTTCGACAATACAAACATCCCCCAACCAGATTTTTATCCGGTCGATATCAAAATCGGTTATACCGGCCCTGCCCACTGCTGCCAGTATTCTTCCCCAGTTCGGATCAGAGGCAAACATCGCGGTCTTGACCAATGGAGAATGTGCAATGGTGAAAGCCACGTTGCGTGCTTCCTGATCGCTGAGAGCCTGTTCAACCTGAATTTCAATGAGCTTGGTTGCACCCTCACCATCAAGCACAATTTTTCTGGCCAGTTCCATGCAGACATCTCTGACAGCCTGGGAAAATGCTTCATAACCCGCATCAGACGAATCACTTAAGGTTAACTCACCTTCACCGGAAGCCACCAGCACACAGGCATCATTCGTTGAAGTATCGCCATCAACAGTAATCGAGTTAAACGATGGACTGACAGCATCATTCAAACACTGTTGCAACAGGCCGGCCTCAACCTTTGCATCGCTGGCCACATAAGCCAACATCGTTGCCATATCAGGATGAATCATGCCAGAGCCTTTTGAAATACCGGTAATGGTAACCAGCTTTCCATTGATTTCAGTTTGCTTCGATACAATTTTTTCAACCGTATCGGTGGTCATTATCGCCCTGGCAGCTTTATCCCAGGCTGACTCGTCAAGGGTTTCCAGCAAGCGGGGCATCACCGCAGCAAACTTGCTGGTTTCCATGCGTTGACCAATAACACCTGTTGAAAAGGGCAGAATCTGGTTCATTGAACAGGCTGCTGCTGCACCTACACTCTTACAGGTTTCCATTGCATCACGGTATCCGGGCTCACCGGTTCCGGCATTGGCATTTCCAGAGTTGATCAGCAGGTAGCGCGGTGAAGCTTCGGATAGATGTTTTTGTGCAATAGTGACAGGAGCAGCACAGAAAGCATTTTGAGTAAAAACGGCTGCTGTAGCAGCTCCCTCCTGCAACTCCATAAGCACAACATCGTCTCGATCAGCGTACTTAATACCAGCTGAAGCTGAAGCTAGACGAATGCCTTTGACGGGATAAATATTCACACGGCTTATGTCTATTAATTTAACTTACCATGACACTGCTTGTACTTCTTACCGGAACCACAGGGACAAGGCTCATTTCGCCCTATTTTGCGATCAGGTCTTACAAACGGTTTGGCAGTCTGTTCCTCATCACCGGCTGCTTCTGCTGGTGATTGTTCACCACCAAAGCCACTGAATTCTTCGTGACGGAATTCAAAGTTATCAGTCGTTCCGCTATATTCAGCTTGCATTTCTTCAGGATCCTGCACCTGAACCTTGAGCAGTGTTTCAACAACTTCATGCTTGATGGCATCAAGCATGTTGGTAAACATTTCAAAAGCTTCTCGCTTGTATTCCTGCTTGGGGTTTTTCTGTGCATAACCGCGCAGATGAATACCCTGGCGCAAGTAATCCATTGCCGCCAGGTGTTCTTTCCAGTGAGTATCCAGGATTTGCAGCATGACCACTTTTTCATAGTGGCGTAACGCTTGTGAACCTGCCATTTCTTCTTTCTGGTTGTAAGCTGTCTGGATATGATCAAAGATTTTCTGTCTCAACGGCTCTTCGTGCAGGTCATGATCTTCATCCAGCCACTGTTGTAACGGCAGGTCTACCATGAACTGGTTGTTAAGCGCGGCTTCAAGACCAGCGATATCCCATTGCTCTTCAATACTGCCTGGAGGAAGGTAGACATTGATCACATCATTAACAACATCGTCAATCAGTCGCTGAATGGTTTCCGAGATATCATCGACATCCATCAGCTCATTGCGTTGCTGATAGACCACCTTACGCTGGTCGTTGGCAACATCATCGAATTCCAGCAATTGTTTACGAATATCAAAGTTGCGCCCTTCGACCTTGCGCTGCGCATTTTCTATAGCGCGGTTTACCCAGACATGCTCAATTGCCTCACCTTTCTGCATACCCAGTTTTTTCATCAGATTGCCAACTTTTTCGGAGGCAAAAATACGCATCAGGTTATCTTCCAGTGACAGGTAAAAACGACTGGAACCGGGATCACCCTGACGGCCGGAACGACCACGTAACTGGTTATCGATACGACGGGATTCATGACGCTCGGTACTGATCACACGCAGACCACCTGAATCCAGTACGTCTTTGTGAACCTTTTTCCACTGGCTCTTGACCTTGTCAATTTCAGCATCATTGGCAGCGTCACCGAGTTTTTCCAGCTCTACTGTCAGGTTGCCACCCAATACAATATCGGTACCACGACCTGCCATGTTGGTCGCAATGGTTACTGCTCCGGGGATACCGGCCTGGGCAACAATGCCAGCTTCCTGCTCATGGTGTTTGGCATTCAATACCTTGTGGTCGATTTTTTCGTTGTTCAAAAGACCGGAAACCAGTTCGGAATCCTCGATAGATGCAGTGCCCACCAGTACCGGCTGACCACGCTTAACACAGTCCTGGATATCTTCGATAATCGCCTGGAACTTTTCCTGCTGGGTGAGGAAAATCAGGTCAGACTGGTCATCACGAATCATTGACTGGTTGGTCGGGATCACGACCACTTCCAGTCCATAAATTTGCTGGAATTCAAAGGCTTCGGTATCAGCCGTGCCCGTCATACCAGACAGCTTGTCGTACAGACGAAAATAGTTCTGGAAGGTAATGGAAGCCAGCGTCTGGTTTTCAGCCTGAATTTCAACGCCTTCTTTGGCTTCTACAGCCTGGTGCAGACCCTCTGACCAGCGACGACCCGCCATGGTACGCCCGGTAAATTCATCAACAATAACTATCTGCCCGTCACGAACAATATAGTCCACGTTTTTCTGGAACAGGGCATGAGCACGAAGCGCTGCATTCACGTGATGCATCAGCATAATGTTGGAAGCGTCGTACAGGCTTTCCTCTTCAGACAGCAAGCCCATTTCTATCAACATGGTTTCGACATGTTCAAAGCCTTCATCACTGAGCTGAACACTGCGGTTTTTTTCATCAACACCAAAATCACCGGGGCCAAAATCCGGCTTGCCTTCTTCATTGGTAATCGGATCCTGGCGCGTCAGCTTGGGAATAATGGAATCAATTTTCTGGTAGAGCTCTGAGCTGTCTTCAGCCGGCCCTGAAATAATCAGCGGCGTTCGCGCCTCGTCGATGAGGATAGAATCAACTTCATCAATGATAGCGTAAGACCTGCGCTGCACTCTGTCATCAGCCTTGAACGCCATGTTGTCGCGCAGGTAGTCAAAACCAAACTCATTGTTAGTGCCGTAGGTGATATCGCAATCATAGGCTGCTTTACGGGTAGCCTGTGGTAAATGACGGTAGCCACCATCTTCACCGGCATAATTGATATCAAATACGAAGGAACCCTGATCAGGGCCCATTCCACCCGAAGAGTTAATCACGCCGGTACTCAGCCCCAGAAAGTGATACAAGCGCCCCATCCATTCTGCATCACGGCGCGCCAGATAATCGTTTACCGTTACCACGTGCACGCCTTTTCCCGGCAATGCGTTGAGATAAGCTGCCAGTGTAGCAACCAGCGTTTTACCTTCGCCGGTACGCATTTCAGCAATCTTGCCGTCATTCAGCACCATGCCGCCGATCATCTGTACATCAAAGTGGCGCATTTCAAGCACACGCATACTCGCTTCACGGACCGTGGCAAAAGCTTCAGGTAACAGTGAATCCAGTTTTTCACCCTGCTCAAGGCGTGACCTGAATTCCGCGGTTTTGGCTTTTAATGCCTCGTCATCGAGTTCCTGGAACTGAGGTTCGAGCGCGTTGATTTTGGCAACAACAGTTCTTAATTGCTTGATCAAGCGATCGTTGCGACTGCCAAAAAGCTTTCTGAAAATTTTGGTTAAAAAATTGGGTACCATGGCTTATCCGATACTTTTAAAAATGAGCTAGATGATACCTGATTCGGGTGCTGGAAACAGCGTAAAATGTCTGTCAATTCGAGTGAAATGAGAAATCTACGCTTAACACTGTATCTGGATCCGGTGAAAAAGATCTCTTGCTACGGTCGAGATGACAATATTTGAAAAGATTTAGCGTTTGACGTACTTGCTGGGGTTAATATATTTGCCGTTTCTACGTACTTCGAAATGAACATGCGGGCCTGTGGAACGCCCGGTAGAACCCAGCAATGCTATCTTGTCACCCTTCTTGACCATATCACCCACCGACACCAGGTTTTCCTTGTTATGTGCATATAGCGTGGAATAACCGTCAGGGTGTTTAATCTCGATCATGTTGCCAAAGCCTTTCTGGTATTCGGAACGAATGATCAGGCCTGATGCAACAGCCACCACATCAGCTCCGGTCTTGCCGGCATAGTCGTAGCCACGATGAAAGTTCTTCTTACCGGTTTTGGGATCGATGCGTTTACCAAACCTGGAAGACAGCCACCCCTTGATCACAGGGCGCCCGGAAGGCGTGATTTCTTCGTAGAGTTTACCGGTGGCAATCAGTTCTTCGAGCAGATCCAGCTTTTCTGTTCTGTCGTCAATAAGCTGATTGAAGTTATTCACATCAGATATTAGATCCTGAATCTCAAGGGAAGAACTTTCCGGGGAGGCAATACCGCCAATGGCAGGCTCTTGTGAAAAATCAAATTCATCACTGTCTAACTGGGCAACATCGACCAGACGATCACCAAGTGCATCAATGCGCAACATCTGTGCCTGCAGCGAACCAATACGAATGGAAAGTGCATCAAGATGTGCCTGTAACTGGGCTTTTTCTTCCAGCAAGGCTTCACGGTCGGCAACCAGAACCTGCTCAACATCAGCATAGGGTTGCTGCTCTGCAATATCTGCCTGCTGTTTTCCAAAATAGTAACCAGCACCAACTGATACCCCCACTACCAGGAAAAAACCGGAAATAAACAGGCCAAGCGCACTGGGCATGCAGATATCAATACTGCCTTTTCTTTTGCAAAAATTGTTCAGCAAAATAAGATTCATGCTATAAACCTGAATATGAAAAACCGCACTTTAAAAACAGAGCGCATCATAAAAAACAGTGCACATCTGCAAAAACTTATCCAAAGCAGCCACGACCAACAACAGATATTCCTGAAAATCAAGGAGTTACTGGAGCCACAGCTGGCTGCACATTGTATATCCACTCACTATTCAGGGCAATCCCTGAAACTCTTTACCGACTCGTCGGTGTGGGCAAGCCGCTTTCGGTTTCAATCAAAAAGCTTACTGAAAAAACTTTATGACAATCACATACCAGTTCACAAACTGGATGTGAAGGTGATCCCGGAATCACGGCCACCTGAGCCTCGCAAACATCCTGCCAGGCGTATTTCAGAGCAGGCTGCCCAGACACTCATCGATACAGCTGATAGTATCGATGATGAAAAACTTCAAGCCGCCATGCGTAAGCTCGCAAACAGCGCTCTAAAAAAATAGGCTTAGCCGGGAATAAACTTGTCTAGTAAGCCTGTACAGGCTTCATATAGGAAATTGGCGCAGTACTTTCATCGTCAAACGTCACCTCTTCCCAGGCATCTGTCTGAAGAATCAAGGTTTTCAACAGCTTGTTGTTCAAGGCATGACCTGACTTGCTACCGGAAAAGGCACCAATCAGGCTGTGTCCGAGCAGATAAAGGTCGCCAATGGCATCCAGAATCTTGTGTTTTACAAATTCGTCTTCATAACGAAGACCATCTTCATTGAGTACGCGATAATCATCTACAACAATGGCATTTTCCATACTGCCACCGAGAGCCAGATTGCGCTCACGAAGCGTTTCAATATCTTTAAGAAAACCAAATGTTCTTGCTCGACTGACCTCTTTAACAAACGAGGTGGAGGAAAAATCAATCGATGCAAACTGTGGGCGCTGGTCAAAGGCCGGGTGCTTGAAATCAATATCGAAAGAGACCTTGAATCCATCAAACGGCTCGAAGGTTGCCGTTTTGTCTCCATCGCTCACCACGACTTTCTTCTTGATACGAATAAAACGCTTCGGCGCATTCTGTTCTTCAACACCAGCAGATTGAATGAGGAAAACAAAGGGACCGGCACTACCGTCCATGATAGGCACTTCCGGGGCACTGACATCAACATAGGCATTGTCGATGCCGAGACCAGCAAAGGCAGACAACAGGTGCTCAACGGTTGAAACACGCACACCGTCCTGTTCCAGTGCAGTCGACAGCGTAGTATCACCTACATTATCAGGGCATGCCTTGATATCAACAGGCTCATCCAGATCAACACGACGAAAGATAATACCGGTATCGACGGCAGCAGGTCTGAGCGTCAGGTAAACCTTTTCACCTGTATGCAGACCGACACCGGTTGCCCGGATCACATTTTTCAAAGTGCGTTGTCTAATCATCTGAATATGGCCTCCAATAAAGCTGCTTCACGGGATTCTCCGGATAGCACCTAGGGATTTCCCTGTACTATAAACGAATCTTCGTTTTTTATACAAGCTTTTTATTAGCAATCAGGAAATTTAATCCTGTCACGTTTTCCGCCATTATCTCAACTGGCTTCTCAATCTGATGCGGTTTCAGTCAGCCTGTCTTCTCAAAAAGGCGGGAATATCGAGGTAATCCATATCCCTTTCAACGGCTGCATCAACATAACGCTGAGCATCACCCCTGGCGGTATTACCCACTCGCTGTGAGGCTGGCTTGTCATAATCATTATAGTTGGGAACAGCAGAATCATCGCCAACAGCCTGACTCAGGGGGGGCATTTCTTCAACAGCGGGTTCAACAACACTCAACTCAGGCTTGGCTGAAGTATCACCCAGACCGGTAGCAACAACAGTGACACGCAGTTCGCCCTGCATTTCAGGATCAATCACGGTACCTACAACCACTGTGGCATCTTCATCAGCAAAATCACGAACTGTATTGCCCACTTCATCGAATTCACCAATGGCCAGATCCAGCCCAGCGGTGATATTCACCAGAATACCCTTGGCACCAACCAGGTTGACATCATCCAGTAACGGACTCTGTACAGCCGCGGTCGCAGCTTCATGAGCACGGTTTTCACCGGAGGCAAAACCGGTACCCATCATCGCCATGCCCATTTCGGACATAACAGTACGCACGTCTGCAAAGTCGACGTTGATCAGCCCGGGACGGGTAATCAGTTCTGCAATACCCTGTACCGCGTTGAGCAATACATCATTGGCAGCGCAGAACGCATCCAGCAGGGACATACTTTTGCCCATGACTTCAAGCAGGCGCTCATTAGGGATGGTAATCAGGGAATCAACATACTTTGACAGTTCCTCGATACCCTGATCAGCAATTTTCATACGCTTGGGCCCTTCAAACGGGAACGGCTTGGTAACAACCGCTACTGTCAGAATCCCCATTTCTTTGGCAACTTCAGCAACAACCGGTGCTGCACCAGTACCGGTACCACCACCCATACCGGCGGTAATAAAAACCATGTCGGTATCTTTCAGGGTTTCAGCTATACGGTCTTTATCTTCCATAGCAGCCTGATGACCCACTGAAGGATTAGCACCGGCACCCAGACCTTTGGTCAGGTTGGAACCAATTTGCAACTGGGTTTTGACCTCACTACTGGACAGTGCCTGTGCATCCGTATTGGCACAGATAAAGTCGACACCTTCTATCGCCGCCTTGAGCATATGATTAACAGCATTGCCGCCGCCGCCACCGACACCGACAACCTTGATTACTGCATTACTTGGATCTACATCCATTAATTCAAACATTTCACCTTCCTCCGATTACATCTTAAGTGAATTAAAAATTTCCCTGGAACCAGCTTTTCATGCGGCTCCACATAGCTTTAAAGCCATTGTTAACCGGGGCATCACTACCCCTTCCCTCACGTGTATTTTTCCCGAACAGCAACAGGCCCACTCCTGTTGCATGAATGGGATTACGCACAACATCCACAAGGCCAGTCACCCCCTGGGGCACCCCAAGACGTACCGGCATATGAAATACTTCTTCTGCCAATTCGATCAGACCTTCCATTTTTGAACTGCCGCCGGTAAGCACCACTCCGGCGGCAATCAGATCTTCGAAGCCACTGCGACGCAGTTCGGCCTGAATCAGCGTTAATAATTCTTCGTAGCGAGGCTCAACCACTTCTGCCAGCGTCTGACGCGCCAGGCGTCTTGCAGGACGATCGCCGATACTGGGCACTTCGATGGTTTCATCTGGCTTTGCCAGTTGCGTAAGTGCACAGGCGTACTTGAGTTTTATTTCTTCGGCATGCTGGGTGGGCGTCCGCAAGGCCACTGCAATATCATTGGTGACCTGGTCACCCGCTATCGGAATGACGGCCGTATGACGGATAGCACCTTCTGTGAAAATTGCGATGTCGGTGGTTCCGCCACCGATATCAACCAGACACACACCAAGATCTTTTTCATCGCTTTCCAGCACTGAAAAGCTTGAAGCTAACTGCTCAAGAATCAGGTCTTCAACTTCCAGTCCACAACGGCGCACACATTTAATGATGTTCTGTGCCGCGCTGACAGCACCGGTAATCATGTGCACGCGGGCTTCCAGGCGTACGCCTGACATGCCTATCGGATCATTGATGCCCTCCTGGTTATCAATCACAAATTCCTGGGGCAGGATGTGCAGAATTTTCTGATCGGCTGAAATGGGTACGGCACGCGCAGCATCGATAACGCGATCAACATCATTCGCAGTCACTTCCCTATCCTTGATCGCTACGATGCCATGCGAGTTCAGGCTGTTCATGTGACTGCCGGCAATACCGGCAAACACGGTTTCAATCGTGACTCCGGCCATCAGTTCGGCCTCTTCAACCGCTCTTTGTATAGACTGCACGGTTGACTCGATATTGACAACAACACCTTTCTTCAACCCTCTTGAAGGATGCGAACCGATACCGATAATTTCAATCTCACCGTTCTCATCCTGTTCGCCAACAATGGCAACCACTTTCGAGGTACCGATATCCAGCCCGACAATGACGTTTTTATCTGCTTTTCTCGTCATTCAAACAGCCCCTTTACTTTTTTTCCATGAAACAGCTATACCGTAGCGATAGCGCAAATCGATATATTCAGGATTACCGCGTTGCGTGATAGCAGTAAAATTATCAGCCAGACGCTGTAAACGATTTTTGATATCCATCCTGCCAATTGCAATCTGCAAACCATTATCAAACTTAATAGACCAGGCTCCGCGCCTGTTAACTTCCAGCCTGGATATCGTTAAACCCAGTCTCGCAAAACGTGGCTTCTCCCGCTCAAAAAGCTCAACCACTTCTACGGAACGGTTATCCATGCCAATCAACACGGGCAGCCCCTCAGGCATCAATTCATTAGGTAAAAAGATTTCCCCACTGGCCGTAACCAGGTGTTTATCACCCCAGCGCGCAATAGCTACCCTCTCGCGAATTTCCATGACCACTGTATCTGGCCAGACACGTTTGACACTGACCTCGTCAACCCAGGGCAATTCATGTGCCTTGTTCATAACTGACTTCAGATCAATGTTGAAAAATCCACCGCTAACAACAGTCGCAACCGCGTTTTCCAGTTCAGCTTTTTGCAGGTACTTCAACTCGCCATCTATACGTACCACCTTTACCGGCAGCGTTGCCGGGTTCATCAACCAGCTGTGAAGCTGCCAATAAGCAACGGACAACATGCAAAAGACAAACAGGCCAACGGCGACAGAGCGTGCAATCATTTCTGAACGCTCCTGCTTCTTGCGTATGTTGTTGGCAACTTTTTTATTTGCTGGCTTTGCCATTTAACTCACCGTCTGTTCCAGTATTTTCCAGACCAGCTGTTCAAAGTTGATACCCACGGCATTGGCAGCCATCGGCACCAGACTATGACTGGTCATACCCGGTACACTATTGACTTCGATGAACCAGGGGGTGGATTCTTCATCAACCATCAGATCAACACGTCCCCAGCCACTGGCACCCGTAGCATCAAATGCGGCTTTTGCCAGTTGAGCAAATTTCTGTTCAGTCTCTTCATCCAGGCCGCTGGGTATGTGATATTGCGTGGTATCGAGTTCGTACTTGGCTTGGTAATCGTAAAACTGATTGGCGGTTTCCAGTCGAATCATGGGCAGGACACGATCTCCCAGGATAGATGCCGTGTATTCCTTGCCGGTAACCCAGCGCTCAACCATCACCTGGCTGTCAAATCTTGCCGCTTCTTTCCATGCCTTCTCCAGGCCTTTGACATCCTCGACATAAGCCATACCAATACTTGAACCTTCATGGACAGGCTTGACCATCAATGGAAAACCAAGCTCAACTGCAGCTGGCATATCCGCTTGAGAAGAAATCAGTGCAAAGCCGGGTGTTGGCAAACCCATACCCTGCCACAGCAGCTTGGTACGATACTTGTCCATACTGATGGCCGAGCCCATGACACCACTACCGGTGTATGGCAGCCTCATGGTTTCCAGTAATCCCTGGATAACGCCATCTTCACCACCACGTCCGTGTAATACATTGAAAACGCGATCAAGCTTTTCAGCTGCCAGCTGTGCCGGTGCATTGTCCTTGATATCGATAGCGATGGCGTTGACGCCCTGCTGTTTCAAAGCCTCGTAGACTGCCTTGCCACTGACCAGTGATACCTCACGCTCTGCAGCAGTACCCCCCATCAGCACACCAACGCTTCCAAACTGTTCAGCCGATGTAATGCTCATCAGTTCAACTCCCCCGCTGCCTTGCCAATGACATGAAATTCACGTTGTAAATGCACACCAGTCTGCTCGAATACGGTTCTGGCCATGTCATCTACCAGCATTTCAATATCTGTTGCTGTGGCGTTGCCCCGATTGATAACGAAATTGGCATGTTTTTCCGAGACACAGGCATCACCAATACATTTACCCTTCAAACCACAGCTTTCGATCAGCCTGGCTGCATAATCACCTTGCGGGTTTCTGAAAGTTGAACCGCAACTTGCCTGGCCGATTGGCTGGGAGTCTGAACGCTGCTCAAGCAAAGCCTTGATTTTCTGCTGGGCTTTTTCAATATCCCCTTTTTTCAGCTTAAAACAGGCAGACAGGAACCATTCATTCTGTTGCGGCAACAGTACCTCGCGATAGCTGATGTCAAACTCATCGGGATAGCGGCGTGTGACTGTGCCATTGCGTGACAGCATTTCCACGTGCTCAACGTACTGCCAGGTTTCGCCACCGAAAGCACCGGCATTCATAGCCAGAGCACCACCGACGGTTCCCGGGATACCTGCGAAAAACTCCAGCCCCACCAGTCCCTTGCGAGCAGCATGACGTGCTGCTACGGCGCAGCTCACACCAGCCTCAGCAGTAAAGCTGTGCTCATCAACGTCTGTGATTTCGGACAGGCAACCCCTGGTGTGAATAATGGTGCCGTCAAACCCGGCATCCCGAACCAGCAGGTTGCTTCCCAGGCCCACCCAGGCAATCTCTTCTTCAGCAGACAAGTGGCGCAGAAAGTCCATCAGATCATCACGATCTGCCGGACGATAGAGTTGACGCGCAACCCCACCAGCTTTCCAGCTGGTGTGCCTGGACATGGATTCGTGTTGTCTCATTTCACCACGCATCACTGTACGCCTCTCAATCTGCATAAGGCTGCTTTCAATTCAGCTGCAACAGCACCGATATCCCCGGCTCCGGATGTCAGCACGATATCGTCCTGTTTAATCAGTCCGTCCAGCAAAGCAGGCAATTCATGAATATCATCCAGAAAAATGGGTTCTACCTGACCACGGGCACGAATAGCCTGTACCAGCGCACGACCATCCGCGCCCTGAATCGGCGATTCACCGGCTGGATACACTTCGCTGACAATTAACACATCTACGGCTGACAGTACTTTGACAAAGTCATCGAACTGTTCCTGGGTACGCGAATAACGGTGCGGCTGAAAAGCCAAAACCAGGCGTTTTTCAGGCCAGCCGTTCCTGACCGCCTCGATGGTGGCTGCGACCTCACTGGGATGATGACCGTAATCATCAATTAACATAATATTGTCTTGTGCAATCTGGCAATCAGTCCTTACCTGGAAACGGCGGCCAACGCCTTCAAATTCGTTAAGGGCCTGACAGATGTCTTCTGCGGAAACACCGAGCTCAAGTGCCACCGAGATTCCGGCCAGCGCATTCAACACATTATGTGTGCCTGGCATATTCAGACAGATAGAAAAAGTCTTGCCCTCTTTTATCTGTACATCAAAGTTCGTCTGGTAACCTGACTGACTGACATTAAGCGCCCGGATGTCGGCATCGTCACTTAAACCATAGGTTTTAACCTGACGACCGATTTCACCCAGGATATCCCTGATGTTTTCATCATCAATACAGACAATCGCCAACCCGTAAAATGGCAGGTTGTGCAAAAATTCGATGAAGGTCTTGCGCAGCGTTGCAAACTCACCACCATAGGTTTCCATGTGGTCGGCATCGATATTGGTGACCACCGACAGCATGGGCAACAGATGCAGGAATGAAGCATCGCTTTCATCCGCCTCTGCTACCAGATAATCGCTTTCGCCGAGGTGCGCATAAGTACCGGCTGAATTGAGTCGACCACCGATAACATAGGTTGGATCCAGGCCTCCGACAGTCAACAGGCTGGCGATCAGGCTGGTTGTCGTGGTTTTACCATGCGTACCTGCAACGGCGATGCCGTAACGGAAACGCATCAGCTCAGCCAGCATTTCTGCGCGCCTGACCACCGGTATCAGTTTTTCATTGGCTGCCAGCAACTCAGGATTTTCCGGGTTAATGGCTGTAGAGACCACCACCGCATCAGCACCTTGGATATTGCTGCCGTCATGGCCGATGAATATTTTCGCACCTGAATCTTCGAGCTTTTGGGTCGCCGCATTTTTCCTGATATCCGAACCGGACACCTCATAACCGAGGTTAAGCAATACCTTGGCAATGCCGTTCATGCCTACACCACCAATACCCACAAAATGAATGCGACGTACAAATCCCATTTCAGTATTGGCGCGACGCTCTGGCTGGGAGTTAATCATGCGAGCAACTCCTCACAGGCATCTGCAATCAACTGGGCTGACTTTGGCTGGGCCAGGCTTTGCGCTGCTGCGGCCATGGCTTTCAATCTCGAAGCATCTGGCAATAACTGTTTTAATTTCTCAGCCAGCATTTGAGCAGTCATGTCTTTTTGATCGATTAACTGCGCTGCCCCGGCATCGACGAGGAATGCAGCATTATGTGTCTGGTGATCATCAACTGCATGAGGGAAAGGCACCAGTATCGAACCAATGCCAACAGCCGTCAGTTCAGATACGGTCAAAGCTCCACTTCGACAGACGACAAGATCAGCCCATTCATAAGCACCCGACATATCATCGATAAACTCAATCACTTCTGCATCAATTCCGGCGTCCCGGTAAGCCGCGGCGGTTGCCTCTGCCTTGTTTCTACCTGCCTGATGCCTGACAAGCGGCCTTTCAGTTTTATCTAGCAGTGCCATTGCCAAAGGCAGGGTTTCATTCAATGCCTGTGCGCCCAGTGATCCCCCCATGACCAGCACATGAGGCCTGTCTCCATGGACACAGATTCTTGACGCAGGCTCTTTCAACTCCAGCAGTTCACTACGCACGGGATTTCCCGAGACAACAGCATTAACATCTTTAGCAAAACTGCCAGGAAATGCTTCGAAAACCTTACTGGCCATTTTCGCCAACCAGCGATTGGTCATACCCGGAATGGTATTTTGTTCCTGAATCAATAATGGCGTATTCATCAAGCGAGCTACCAGGCCTCCGGGGCCTGATGCAAATCCACCCATACCAATGACCAGCCCAGGTTGTTTAACACGGATCACCTTGAATGCCTGCCACATGGCATGCATCAATCGCAAAGGCATCATTAGCTTTTGCAACAAACCTTTACCCCTGAATCCCCGTATATCGATAAACTGCATTTCGATGTCATACCCAGGCACGGTGCGCGCTTCAAAACTGTCAGGCGTGCCCAGCCAGAACACATCATGACCACGATTCTTTAGCTCCATGGCAACAGCTAAAGCCGGAAACACATGCCCCCCTGTTCCACCTGCCATTACCATCACGCGACCCGCCATGTCTTTTTCCTTTTGGTGGCCTGGTTAAGCTGGCGGTTTTCATAATCAATTCTTAACAGCATCGCCAGCGCCAGACAGGCCACGATGATGCTGTTTCCACCAAAACTCATAAATGGCAAGGTGATACCCTTGGTTGGCAGCAAACCTACATTTACACCGATGTTGACGAAGGCCTGAAACCCCATCCATACCGCAATACCCCAGGCGACATAAGCGGCAAACCGCCTGCTCTTCATTAATGCCTCGGTACCGATTGTAAAGGCCCTCCAAACAAACAAGGACAACACCAAAACAACAACAACTGTTCCGAGAAGGCCAAACTCCTCACCGATAACTGCCATCAGAAAATCATTGTGGGCTTCCGGAAGGTAAAACTGTTTCTGAATACCATTGCCGTAACCGACACCTGTCCATTCACCGCGACCGAAAGCAATCAGCGCCTGGGCCAGCTGGTAGCCGCTGCCATTAACATCAGCCCATGGATCCAGGTAACCGGTGAACCTTGCCATGCGATAATCCGAAGTCAGGATCAGCGCAGCCAGCGCACTGCCAACTACACCGATAAGCAACACAAATTGCATCAGCTGCGCACCACCGAGAAACAACATTCCCAGGGCAGTCACCAGAATAACGATAGTGGTACCCATGTCCGGCTCCAGAATAATCAGCCCGGATGCCAGTCCCAGCAAAAGCATTGGATAGGCAAAACCTTTAATCGTGTGCCGCACTTCAACATGCCGACGCACCAGGTAACCGGCCATGTAAAGGATCACAAACAGCTTCATAAACTCTGAGCTTTGCAGGTTGAAAATACCCAGTGGTATCCAGCGGGTAGCGCCACCGGCACTGCGACCAATTCCGGGAATCAGCACCATGACCAGCAACACCAGTCCAAACACAAACAGATGGACACTGTATTTCTGCCAGAGATTACTGGGTACCTGCATGACAATCAGGCCACCAGCCATACCGATAAAAATCGAAAACAGGTGTTTCCAGCTGTAATAGAAAGGCGCCCCAAACTTGTCTCCCAGATGCAATGATGCAGAAGTCACCATCAGGAAACCGAATCCAAGCAAGGTAAAGCCCAGTAACAACAGAAAATAATCCAGTTCTGCCGAAGCAGCATGTCTGGCTGCGCGGTTACGCTGGTTTTTCATGACTGCCGCGCTCATTGCTTCACCCCGCGCACAGCTTCCATAAAAACTTCTCCGCGATGTTCATAGCTTTTGAACATATCGAAACTGGCACAGGCTGGTGATAACAATACCCTGTCTCCAGGCAAGGCCAGGCCGGCAGCCTTGCGCACAGCATCCGACATATCTGTGGCTGAAACACAGCTTACAGCTTCCGGTACGATGCGCCGAATATCCTCAGCATCACGACCGATAAGAACGACGCCGCGACAGGTCTCTGACAACGCTGTGCCCAGCTCAGAAAAATCTGCTCCCTTGCAGTCTCCTCCGAGAATAACCACGGACTTGCTATTATCACCCTTATGCAATCCATAGAGGGCCGCCTTGCAGGCACCCACATTAGTTGCCTTCGAATCATTATAAAATCTGACACCGTCAATTTCAGCCACGTACTGTGTTCTGTGAGACAGCCCGCCAAAACGCTGCATGGCTGAAAGCATTTTGCCGGTATCCATTCCAGCCGCCTTACCCAGGGCAAGTGCAGCCAACGCATTGGCAATATTATGCTTACCAGAAATCAACAGGCTATCGACAGGGCAAAGTTGCTCAGAGCCATGACAAAGCCAGACTTCACCATCTATTTCACAGGTACCATATTCCTCATCACTGGCAACTCGCCCGGTAGTAAAACCGATTTGTCTCAAGGGGTTCGCCATTTTCATCACTTGCTCATCATCAAGATTGACGATTTCAGTTTCGGCATTGTGATAGATACGGGACTTGGCCCTGGCATAATCTTCCAGTCCCTGGTAGCGATCCATGTGATCTTCAGACACATTAAGCACCACTGAGGCAACCGGCTTTAATGATTCAACGGTTTCCAGTTGAAAACTGGACAGTTCCAGTACATACAGATCATGGCCCTTGTTAAGCAAATCAAGTGCAGGTGTACCAATATTGCCACCAACACCGACATTGAACCCTGATTCAACAGCCATATTGCCCAGCAAGGTTGTTACCGTGGTCTTGCCATTGGAACCGGTAATAGCAACCACCGGCGCATCAACATACTGCGCAAACAATTCAACATCACCAATGACAGGAATACCCTGCTCAATAGCCTGGGTGATACAGTGATCTGACAAGGGCACGCCAGGACTGACAACCAGACGGTCAGCTGAAACAAAGGCTCTCTCATCAAAGCCTCCGACGAATCTTGCAACATCAGGAAATTGTTCCTTCAGCTCATCAAGACCGGGCGGGATATCACGCGTATCAGTAACAGCAACCGCTTCACCACGAGAAACAAGAAAACGCACGACAGACATACCCGTCACACCCAGTCCGACGACCAGTGTTTTTCCGGCAAATTGTGGCTGTGTACTTTCCATCAGTTTGTTTATTGCCTCTTCCATTAACGCAATTTCAGACTTGCCAGTCCGACCAGAACCAGAATTACCGTAATAATCCAGAAGCGCACAATCACGCGTGGCTCTGGCCAGCCTTTTAATTCAAAGTGGTGATGCAGCGGTGCCATTCTAAAAATTCTTTTACCAGTCAGCTTGAACGAAGCCACCTGTAAAATGACCGAAACTGTCTCCATCACAAACACCCCACCCATGATGAACAGAATCAGCTCCTGCCTGACACAGACAGCAACAATACCCAGTGCGGCACCCAGTGCCAGCGCACCGACATCACCCATAAACACGGAAGCCGGATAGGTGTTGAACCACAGAAAACCAAGACCGGCACCCACGATTGCCCCACAGAAAACAGCGATTTCACCTACACCCGGCAGATAATCGATCAACAGATAAGAGGCAATTTCCGAGTGCCCCGTGACATAGGCAAACAAACCCAATGCGCCGCCAACCAGCACTGTCGGCATGATCGCCAGACCATCGAGCCCATCGGTCAGATTAACGGCATTGGAGGTACCCACGATCACAAAATAGGTAAACACGACAAACAGCAGCGGGCTCATTTCAAACACCCACTCTTTGACAAAGGGAACATTCAGGGAAGTTTCCGCAGGTGATGTCGCGGTATAGAGAAGAAAAATAGCGGCCGCTATACCACCAACGGATTGCCAGAAATATTTATAACGGGCGATCAGTCCGCGAGGATCCTTGTGAACCAGTTTCTTGTAATCATCTACCCAGCCAATAACACCGAACAACAGCGTGGTCAGCAGTACCACCCAGGTATAGCGGTTTCCAAGGTCAGCCCATAACAGTGTTGAAATAGAGATTGCAACCAGTATCAAGGCGCCCCCCATGGTGGGTGTGCCGGCCTTTTCCAGGTGGGTTTCGGGACCATCATCACGTACTGTCTGTCCAATATTATAACGGGACAACTTGCGTATCATTGACGGACCGACAATAAACGAGATGACAAGTGCCGTCAGTACCGATAAAACCGTTCTTAACGTCAGATACCTGAACACACCAAAGCCAGGCTCAAACTGCATCAGGTATTCAGCCAGCCAGATCAGCATGAGGTCACCCCGTTCTTGTCATCAACTGTCAGTGCATCAACCACCTGATCCATCAATGCACTGCGTGACCCCTTGATTAACACAAAGTCATCTTTACCGGTATTGCCCTTAAGCCAGGCAATCAGTGTTTCACGCGTTTCAAAATGCAGCGCCTGTTTATCAAAACAGTCTGAAGAGTTTTGACTGATACCACCACAGCTCAGCAGGACATCAATGCCTTTTTCAAATGCAAGGCTACCCAGTTCTGCATGGATTTTTTCAGCG
>Ga0180433_10004078_pt1 | contig 20764 bp, 15 predicted proteins | sample SS_ome_8_FD_132980 | JGI IMG/M metagenome (GOLD analysis project Ga0180433, IMG submission 132980) | Hypersaline lake sediment archaeal communities from the Salton Sea, California, USA - SS_1_D_1 metaG | ecosystem: Environmental > Aquatic > Non-marine Saline and Alkaline > Hypersaline >... | reverse complement strand
TCTAGGGTTAATTGCTTTTGTGTCATTTATGCACCTGTTAGTTTTTTGACCTTGGGGGTTAAAAGCTAATCTAAGCAATTAACCCCTTTTTTCTAACAGTTGCAATTATTACTTGAATTCAAGATAAATAAAAAAGGATACCTGATGGATTCTGATAACACAAAATTTAAAATTCCTGATAAACTTGATGATGTAGTAAGATTCATGCACATTTCTGATACTCATCTTTGGTCTGAAAAACGGGGTCAGCCTTTTGGTACTGTTGGTCATGATCCTGTGATATGGAACAGTATCTGGAAAATGTTACCTGTCATTCAACCTGATGCAATATTGTGGTCAGGTGATATTGCAGCTGGTCAGGATTGGAATGCCTATCAGCTGGCAAACAGTCCGGAGGGGCCCTTAAAACCAGTTGTTTCAGATATCAGATATGTAAAAAATTATAACATACCTGTCTATTCTGTTCCTGGTAATCATGATCATTATATTGAGTTCTGGAAGATATTTTTTTATGTAAGAAGTAAATTTATTTTTAATAAATTTTTCCAGAAATGTAATTGCCCCAATCTCAGTATGCTTAAGAAAAATAATATTCGTTTTAATATTTTTCGTATAGATTCATCCAGTGGTATAAATACTTTTGACAAAATGACTCTTTCAGCTGGCTGTATTCATAATAAAGATTTAAAAACACTTAAGAAATGGAGAGAAATTGCAAGGCAAGGGGGGATGATTAACAACATTAAAGTTGATCCTGAAATTCTATCAAATTCCTGGAATATCCTGTTAATTCATCATGAATTGACCAAGGATCGTTTTTACAGTGATATCAGTAAAAAATCTAAAATTGAATTAATTAAATTCATCGCTCAGATTCCCATTCATGTTATTGCCTGCGGACATCTCCATGAACAGAAGATTTCCTATTATCCATTATTCGGCCCCGGAAGATTAAATAAAAAGAAGAATTGGTTATATATGAAGAATAATAATATGTTGCAGACAGAACATGTAAGAATATCAAGAGCAGGCTCCACTTGTGAGAAATATGAAGAAAAGAATACTATGAATCTCATTGATTTTAATAAAAAAAGTTTCAGTATAAAAACTTTGATTTATGATAAGAAAAAGAATGCTTTTGTTATGAACAATATTTAAAATTTTGATGAGCTATCAGCATAAACAGTTTATAAATATAAGGTGAAAATATTATAGTATTTTGAATTTTCATATGATAATGTATATTGATAGTCTCGAGTCATTTCAGAAGTTTCAATTTAGACTTTGAACTTTTAAACTAGAAGATGGAGATTAAATTTTAAAAAAAATTATGTCAGAGAATAACAATATAACTAAAGGTGTTGCAACTCTTCTTGGTGATCCCAAAAAAGCAATACTGAAATTGTCAACACCAATGATGTTTGCTATGTTATGCCAGGCATTATATAATATTGCTGATGGGATCTGGGTTGCAGGTTTGGGAGCTGATCAATTAGCTGCAGTAGGATTGTTTTTCCCATTCTTTATTATCATTATTGCTCTTGGCGCCGGAATCGGAGTAGGAGGAAGCTCAGCTGTATCCCGGAGGATCGGAGAAAATAATAAAGTTGAAGCTGATAACACTGCCATACATACTATTATTTTATGTATAATAATTGCTTTACTTGTCAGTATTCCTTCTTTACCTTTTCTGGATAATATATTTCTTTCTTTTAGTGGAAGTAAAAATGTGGGGGCAATGGCAGGGGATTATGCTGAGATACTTTTTGGAGGTGCAGTGATAATTATGTTTTCCCATATTGCCAATGCTCTGCTCAGAGGAGAAGGCGATGCAAAAAGGGCAATGTATGGAATGCTGGTTGGCTCTATACTGAATATTATTCTGGATCCGATATTTATTTATGTTTTTGGTCTGGGGGTTGTTGGTGCAGCCTGGGCAACCATGATCTCTTTTACGGTTTCAGCCTGTCTATTATCTTACTGGTTATTATTTAAAAAAAATACTTATCTTACTATAGTTCTGAAAGATTTTAGTTATAATAAGAAAATCATCAAAGAAATACTCAAGGTTGGAATTCCATCTTCACTGGCTCAGATTTCCATGTCTGCAACTATGATCATCATAAATAAAATTGTTATACAGGCAGCTGGTACTGATGGAGTTGCGGTTTTTACCAGCGGCTGGAGAATTATTATGTTTGGTACAATACCCTTAATTGGAATGTCAATGGGAGTCGTTTCAGTTACAGGAGCTGCTTTTGGAGCCCGGGATAAAGAAAAATTAAAAACAGCTTATTTATATGCAATAAAATTAGGAATAATTATAGAATTTTTTATTGCTGTTGCTGTGTTTATTTTTTCAAGACAAATTTCTTATATATTTGCGTATTCTGAAGATTCTGCCAGGATTATGAATGACATTATTACTTTTTTACGAATAATGGTTTTAATTTATCCTACTGTACCTTTGGGTATGCTGACATCAGCTCTGTTTAGGGGAGTTGGTAAAGGAAAGAACTCATTAATTGTTACCCTGTTCAGAACCATTATTTTACAGGTTCCTTTTGCTTATTTCTTAGGGATTTATTTTCATTTGGGATTAATTGGTGTCTGGATTGGAATACTTGCTGGAAATATTATTGCTGTCAGTGTAACTTTTTTATGGGGTAAGTACACTGTTAATCATATAATTGGGTAATATCATGATAAAAAAATATTTTGCTCTGTTGATGTTATTGTTAGGTTTACAGACATCTTGTTCAAAAGGCCAGGTACCGGAATTCAATCAGGAAAAAGCATTTGATCATCTAAAACAGCAGTGTGATATAGGTTACAGACATCCAGGCAGCAAGGGGCACAAAGAATGTCTGAATTATCTGTATGCAGAATTAAAAAAATATACTGATGCTGTTGTTAAACAGCCATTTCCCTTTACTGATCCCAGAACCGGTAAACCATATCAATTGCATAATATTATCGCTTCGTTTGGCAAACAATCCCAGCGAATCCTTCTTTGTGCACATTGGGATACACGACCTGTAGCTGATCAGGATCCAAATCCGGAGAACCGGGATAAGCCAGTGTTAGGAGCTAATGACGGAGCTTCCGGAGTAGCAGTTCTGCTGGAAATTGCCAGGATAATGAGAAAATATCCACCGCCTGTTGGCATAGATGTTGTTTTGTTTGATGGAGAAGATTCCGGTGTGGATGGAAGAAATGACACCTGGTGTTATGGATCGCGTTTTTTTGCTCAGCATAAACGTACAGATTATTTGCCCCGGTATGGAATACTTCTTGATATGATTGGAGATAAGGATCTTTATATACCGGTAGAAGGGTATTCCCAGCAGTATGTTCCGGAAATTGTTGATATCGTATGGAGCAAAGCCGAGAGTTTAGGATTACAAGTCTTTGACAGAAGTTCAGAATTTTATATGATAGATGATCATCTTGAGTTGATTAAGGTTGGTATTCCCTGTGTTAATATCATTGATTTTAATTATCCTTACTGGCATACAGTTGAAGATACACCTGATAAATGCAGTCCGGAAAGTCTTGGCATTATAGGAAAACTGGTTTTACACCTGATTTATGAACAATAATTAATGTAATTGAGTAAAAACGTGAACAAGAAAAAAAATGTCAGTAATATTGCAGGTTATATAGATCATACTCTTCTTAAACCCAATGCAGTAGAAAATGATATTAAAAAATTATGTCTTGAGGCCAAGAAGTATAATTTTCATTCGGTATGTATAAGCCCGGTATATATTGAATTAGCGTCTGATTTATTAAAAGATTCCAAGGTTAAGATCTGTTCAGTAATCGGGTTTCCTGCCGGACACCACAAAACAGAAATAAAACTATACGAAACGGAACATGCACTTAATACAGGTGCGGTGGAACTCGATATGGTTATTCAGATAGGGTATTTAATTGACGGTAATTATAACGCTGTTTTTAATGATATCGAATCAGTAACAAGAATGTGTCATCAGAGATCTGCACTTATAAAAGTTATCATTGAAACAGCATATTTGTCAAGAAAAGAGAAAATTAATGCTGCAGAGCTGATTTTGAGATCGGGGGCAGATTATATTAAGACCTCAACCGGTTTTGCTGATTCAGGTGCCACACTCAGTGATATTCAATTATTGCAAAAGATATTAAAAGGAACACATGTTAAGATAAAGGCTGCAGGCGGTATACGTACCCATGAAATGGCAGTGAATATGATCTGGGCAGGAGCGGATCGTATAGGTACCAGTTCAGGTGTTTCTATTGTAAAAGAAGAAAATAGAATCCGGAAATAGTGAATGGAATATTTTTTATTGATAATAATGAAGATACTGTACAATCATGATTTCTTTTATCAGTAGAAATAATACAAATAAAAAACCAATAAATGCTAAGTTATATATGCAAGAAAAATATTATAACATGGTTGATTTGATATGCCGTAAAAGAGATGGTGGGCATTTATCCGGAAATGAAATTCGATGGATGATCACAGATTATATAAACGGAAAGATTCCGGACTATCAGATGAGTGCTCTTTTAATGGCAATAGTACTCAGAGGTATGAACAAAGAGGAAACAACATTTTTAACTAAGAGTATGATAGCATCCGGTGACAGTATTGATCTTTCAGATATTTCTGGGATAAAAGTAGATAAACATTCTACTGGTGGAGTAGGTGATAAAATTTCCTTGATTCTTGCGCCGGTTGTTGCTGCTGCAGGCGTAGTAGTACCTATGATGTCCGGACGAGGTTTAGGCCATACAGGTGGTACTCTGGATAAACTTGAAGCTATCCCCGGATTCAAGACTGATCTTTCCATATCTGATTTTAAAAAAATACTTAAAAAAATTGGTTTTGCCATGATTGGTCAGACAGATAAAATTGTTCCTGCTGATCGTAAATTATACAGCCTCAGAGATGTTAGCGGAACTGTTCCTAGTATACCTTTGATCTGCAGCAGTATTATCAGCAAGAAAAAAGCTGAGGGAACTGATGCCCTGGTAATGGATGTAAAAGTCGGAAGCGGTGCTTTTATGAAGGACAGGGAAAAAGCTGCAACCTTAGCTCATACATTAGTTGAATTAGGTAGTGAACTTAATATAAAAACTGCAGCCGTGTTAACAAATATGGATGAACCGCTCGGATATGCTGTCGGTAATTGGCTGGAAACCAGAGAGGCTGTAAAAGTTTTAAAAGGGGAAGGACCTGATGATATTCTACGGATCGTTGTGGCACTGGGCAGTACAATGTTAATGCTGGGAGGAAAAACTGACAATAGAAAAGAGGCAGAAGAAATAATCAGAGAATTGATTAATTCAGGAAAAGGATATAATAAGTTTCTTCAGATGGTAGATATGCAGGGAGGTAATTCTTCAGTATTTGAAAAACCGGAACATTATCCATTTATCGGTAATAAAATTACTGTGAAAAGTCCTGATTCTGGATATATTAAGTCTATAAATGCTTTGAAGACAGGAATTCTTTCAGTTGAACTTGGTGCTGGCAGGAAAAAGATAGAAGACAAGATTGATTTCGGAGCAGGAATTGAGTTCTTTAAAAAACGGGGTGATACGGTAAAGGAAAATGAACCAATTGCAGCTATATATACACAAAAGAAAAACAGTGATATATTTGTGGAGCATCTGCTTGACTGTATCTCGTTTTCTGATTCAGCAGTTACTGACCAGGAATTAATTTATAAATTTATAAATTGTTAAAAATTATATATATAAAGTTTATTTATATAAAATCACAATTAAATAATATATTAAAAACATATACTTATATTTTCTCATTTATTATATAAAAAAACTTAATAGTATAATTATATAATAACTATCTAATTATAATGTAAACAATTATAAATGTTTAATTCGGAAAGATTTCTACCCTTCGATAATTCAGCACGAAGGGCAGTTCATTACTAACTTTCTTCTTATAATTTTGTTACATTAGAAGCCTGAGGGCCTTTATCACCCTGAGTTACTTCAAATTCTACAGCGTCACCTTCATTCAGACTTTTGTAACCGTCAGTATTAATGGCGCTGTAATGAACAAATACATCTTCTCCCTCTTCACGTTCAATAAAACCATAACCTTTGTTGTTGTTGAACCACTTAACTGTACCTTTTTCCATCTTACTTCCTTCTTACTTAATTAAAATTAGACTTCAGTACATAATTTATACCGTCTTTGCAAATTTAACTAAAATGTTATAACCATTTGATTAAAAACTTTAAGGCAGGATAAAAAATTTTTTTGTAAATATAATTCTTCAAACACGATTAAACCATGTACTATTATTTCGTACAATAATATACAACAATAATATTCTAAAAGCAAGTATAATTTATAATTTTTAAATTTTTTTAAAATTATTTTTTAAAAATAGTATTTATTGTTATTTTTATTTATATTACTAAAAGAGTTCAATATATTTACTAAATTATAAATATTCATGTTTATTGTTTGTTTGAACGTATCAATTTTTAATATTTTATTAGATTTAAATTAAAATAAACGGAGGTTTGAGTTATGAAATCAAAAAAAATATCTCGTCGAGATTTTGTTAAAAACGCAGCAATTGGATCTGCTGCTTTAGGTACTGGTTCTGTATTAGGATCAACTGATAATGAACAGAGACAGTTTAAGGGAGAAATGAAACCTGAAAAAGTAGTTGAACTGCTGAATCAGGATATTACGGGTGAAATTGATGCTATCATGACCTACATGCGTAATGCTTTTGTTTCTGAATTATGTGAGCCTGCTCATGAATTAGAAGAAGTAGGTATTGATGAGATGCGTCATGTTGACTGGTTGGCTGATCTGGTGACTGAATTCGGTGGTATTCCCACTATGGAACACCATGAACTTTCTTTTGGCGGGAACACACATGAGGATTTCCTCATACGTTCCATTGAGCTGGAAAAAAAGGCCATAAATCAGTATAATGATCATATTAAGATGATCGATCATAAGGAAGTTATCGAAGTATTAAAAGTTATTGTATGGGAAGAGAATAAGCATTTGAAAGCATTCAATGAAATTCTGGAAAAATTAAGTTAATAATAATGGAGATAAATCATTATGCGACATTTTAAGGTATGGATTTGTTTGGTAATTTTAATTTTATTTACTAATAATTTAATGGGAGCTGGTTTTAAGATTTATGGGTATAAAACTCTGGAAAAGGGGGAGTTTGAAATTGTATATTTCAATAATTATTTTGCAAAAAGTGATCTTCTCCAGGGTTACTTTGGAAAAATCGTTGACAGAGAAGGTCTTATGTTTCATTCTCTGGAACTGGAATACGGTTTAACAGATCGGTGGACTATTGCAGCCTATCTTGATTTTGAACAACCAAATGGTGAAGATTTTAAATATACCCGGTTTCGGGGAGTTTTTTTCCGATATCGATTTTTTCGTAAAAATAGGTGTTTTATGGATCCGGCCCTCTATATTGAATATTACTTACCCAGGAAAGAATATAAAAATGAACAGGAGATTGAAATAAAACTTATAGTGGAAAAACAAATCGGTAAAACCAGTATAAAACTTAATCCTAGTGTTGAGAAAGTAGTAAAAGGACCTGAAGTGGATGAAGGATTGAAGTTTAATTATGCAGCAGGTCTGTATTATCAATTTACTGAAAAAATAAGAGGTGGATTGGAATTTTTCGGCAAAATGGGTGAGATAAGTGAAATAGAATCTTCAGATAAGCGGCATTGGTTTTTCCCTGCTTTGAAAATTAAACTACCGTATCATATCGGATGGGAAATAGGAGGTGGTTTTGGTTTAACGGATAAAAGTGATGATTTTGTCGTGAAAAATATATTATCAATAGAGTTTTGATTATCAATGTATCAATGCTGATAAAATATTATTTATGTATAACATTACAACATAATAAATTACAGGACTACTCTTTTCCAACTTATTCTGAAGTAATGTAAGGAAGATTGTATGTTAGTCTGTTTTACATTACTGAATTAAGAATTGGAGGAAGATACATATGTTTAAGAAGTATTATATATTTTTGTTAATGATTTTTTTGTTACTATCATGTGGATTGCAGCCACAATACGATCTTTGTATTATTAATGGAAAAATTGTAGCTGGTGATGGAAATCCCTGGTATACAGCAGATATAGGGATTAAAAATGAAAAAATTGTCTATATCGGTGATATCAATAAGACGCATGCTCGAAAGGTCATTGATGCTGCTGATTTGTATGTTTGCCCCGGGTTTATTGATATTCATAACCATTCAGACAGAACTATTGCCAAAATACCCACAGCTGATAATTACCTTTTACAGGGAGTTACAACTGTATTGGGTGGAAATTGCGGTGGATATCAATTTCCTGTTTCGGAGCAATTTAGGAAATTGAAAAAAAGCGGAATAGCGATCAATTTTTGTACCTTAATTGGTCATAATACTATAAGAGAAAAAGTAATGGGATTGAAAATGTCTGCTCCCGGTAAGGAAGAAATTGAAAAGATGAAGCAGTTAGTAGATCAAGAAATGAAAAGTGGAGCAATCGGACTTTCTACAGGCCTTGCCTATATGCCGGGAAGATATGCAGAAACAGATGAACTCATCGAACTGGCTGGTGTAATCGGCAAATACGGAGGAATGTATGCTTCACATATTCGAAATCAGGGAAAGAATATCACTGAATCAATTGAGGAAGCTATAGAAATCGGAGAAAGAAATAATATTAGGGTGGAAATCTCTCATATAAAGTTATGTATTGAACCAAACTGGGATAAACCAGAAGTAATCACTTCACCTGTAGAAAAGGCCCGTGAACGGGGAGTAGAAGTCTTTACCGATCAGTATCCATATAATGCTACCAGTTCAGGATTTTCCAGCAGTTTTCCAGCCTGGTCTCTGGAAGGGGGTAATGATCAATTAAAAAAGCGTTTAAAGGATAAGCAATCCTATAAAAAAATTAAACAATATATTATTGAGAAACGGTTAACCTCTCAGAAAGGCATAGACAAACTTGCCACTATTTATATTGGGAATTATGAAGAGCAGTCAGACTGGGAAGGAAAAAATCTGCGTGAAATTTTAATTTCTCAGAATAAGAAACCCACAATCAGCAATGGCGCTGATCTAATAATTGATATTCAGAAAAACGGCGGTGCTTCCTGTGTGTTCTTTCAAATGCAGGAAAAAGATACAGAAAATCTTCTTAATCTTGATTTTAATATGGTAGCTTCCGATGGAGCGGTCACTGAATATGGCAAAGGAATACCGCACTGCAGAAACTACGGTTCTTTTCCCCGAATTATAAGAAAGTATGTACAAGAACGGAAAATATTTGATTTGCCGGAAGCAGTAAGAAAGATGACCTCTCTCCCCGCCCAGGTTATACGACTGAATAAGAGGGGATTGATTAAAGAGGAAATGTATGCAGATTTGATTGTATTTGATCTTGAAAACATCAATGATACAGCAACCTACAGTAATCCTCATAACTATCCGGAAGGTATTAATTATGTTATTGTCAATGGGGTGGTTGCAGCAGAAAATGGAGTTCCTACTGGATTATTCCCGGGAAAAGTACTGTACGGTCCTGGTAAAGTAAAATAATTATCAATCATATTTTATAATTATAAAAATGGAAAAAAAGATATCAACTTTTGATATTTTCTGTATTGCATCCGGGGTTATGATTAGTTCAGGAATTTTTATTCTTCCGGGGATTGCTTTTGGAAAGGCAGGTCCAGCTGTATTCCTCTCCTATATGGTGGCAGGAATAGCTGCGTTACTCGGTGTGCTGAGTATTATCGAACTAAGTACAGCTATGCCTAAGGCAGGTGGAGATTATTTTTTTATAACCAGAAGTCTCGGACCTCTTTTAGGATTGATTATTGGCTTTTTCAGCTGGTTTTCCTTATCCCTGAAAACTGCTTTTGCCATTTTTGGTATTTCAGAAATTTTATATTTAATGACCGGTTTTAATCAGTTTATTTTTGCTATAGCCGTAACCCTGTTTTTTGTTGTGATTAATATAAAAGGAGTCGATTTAGCTGTAAAGCTTCAGGTAATCATTGTTGTATCCTTGATCATTATTATACTAATGTATATTTTAACTGGTCTGTCAAGTATAGAAATAGAAAAATTCACTGATTTTGCACCCAGGGGAATAAATTCTATATTTTTAACAGCAGGTTTTGTTTTTGTGTCATTTGGAGGATTGCTGAAAGTCGCCAGTTTAAGTGGTGAAGTAAAGAATCCGAAAAAGTCTATTCCTATGGGTGTTATTTCCTCAATCCTGGTTGTCACAATACTGTATGCTTTGTTATTAATCGTTATGATTGGTACCTCAGATGCAAACCAGTTAACTATGTCTCTGACTCCAGTTGCTGATTCCGCTGAAACATTCCTTGGTAATATTGGTTTTTTTATTATCTCGGTAGCAGCAATTTTTGCTTTTATTTCTACTGCTAATGCCGGAATAATGTCTTCATCACGATATCCAGTTGCATTAAGCAAAGATAAGTTGCTTCCTGAAACATTGAGTAAAATACATAAAAAGTATAAAACACCTGTAGTGTCAATTATCATTACCGGAATATTTATTATCGGATCACTTTTTTTAAAACTGGAAATGCTGGTGAAAATTGCTTCATCAACAGTTCTATTTTCTTATATTCTGACAAATATTGCTGTTATTGTACTGCATGAAAGTAAAATTCAAAATTACAAACCCACATTTAAAGTACCGTTATATCCATTTATCCAGATTTTAACAATAATACTCTTCTTTTTTCTCCTTATTGATGTAGGAATTGAAGCATTTGAAATAATAATTGTCATAATTATATCAAGTCTTCTTATTTATATATTTTTTGGTAGGAAAAAATATGATAAAGAATATGCTCTGCTATATTTGATCGAAAGAATTATTGATAAGAAATTATGTTCCGATACTTTAGAAGGAGAATTAAAGGAAATACTGCAAAAAAGAGATAATATTATTACTGACAGGTTTCACAATCTTATTGAAGACAGTATTTTTCTGGATTTGAAAGGAAAAATGACCAAGGATGAACTGTTCAAGGTTATAGCCGAGAACTGTTGCGGTGACTTAGATATTAATCCGTCTGAATTATATCATAGACTGGTAGAAAGGGAAAAAGAGTCAAGCACAGCTCTTACTCCGTTTTTGGCAATTCCTCATATTATTATTAAAGGTGAACATATATTTAAGATACTGGTTATTAGAGTAAAAGAAGGAGTGTTTTTTTCAGAAAAATTTGATTCTGTGAAAGCAATTTTTGTTTTGATTGGTTCCAGTGATGAACGGCAGTTTCATCTTCAGGCACTTTCATCCATTGCTCAGATCACACATAATACATATTTTGAAAAACAATGGCTGGAAGCAAAAAGTATACGTAATTTGAAAGATATCTGTCTGCTCAGTGACAGAAGCAGAAGCGTATAATTTTCTTTTTTAAAATACTCTATATCATTATTAATATAACAGTACATTTGTTATTTCATAAGGATTTTTCATGCCTCTTTTTGTAAATAAAGAAAATAATACAAAAGCAGGTTTTATTCTGGAAAAGCCGCTTAATTTTGTCTTGGTTAAGCCAACCGGACCTGATTGCAACCTAGCCTGTGAATATTGTTTTTATCTGGAAAAAGCAAAATTATTTCGTCATAAAAAACACCGTATGAGTGATAAAATCTTAAAAGAAATGACAAGAAAAACGGTCAGTATTAATCCCGGTGATATAAATTTTGGATGGCAGGGAGGTGAACCTACACTAATGGGCCTGGATTTTTTCAAACAGGCTGTATCGTATCAAAAAGAATTTGCTAAACCTGAACAAAATGTGGGGAACAGTATCCAGACCAATGGAATATGTATTGATGAAGAATGGGTTGAATTCTTAAAAGAAAAATTTTTTTTAGTGGGATTATCTATTGACGGTCCGGAATCTATTCATGATACATATAGGAAGACCGGAAATGGAATGGGAACGTTTCATAAAGTGGAAAAAACTGCCTTGATGCTTCTGGAAAATAATGTACCAGTAAACAGTTTGACAGTTTTAAATAATTATTCAGCCAATTATCCGGAGAAAATATATACTTATCTTACTTCCCTTGGTTTCAAATTTTTACAATTCATTCCTATTGTTGAAACTGATATAAGAAATAAAAGAGCAGCGTCATTTTCTGCCACCGGAGAGCAGTATGGAGAGTTTCTCTGCCGTATATTTGATCTCTGGAGAAAAGATTTTCAACAGGGCAGGCCAACTGTATCAGTCAGATTTTTTGACTCTGTGTTCCACAGATATGTTAATATGGAAGCCCCTGATTGTTTGTTGCAGGAAGAATGTGGTTCATATATTGTAATAGAGCATAATGGTGATGTGTACTCCTGTGACTTTTTTGTAGAACCGGAATGGAAGCTGGGTAATATCATGAAAGACGATCCGTTTTTAATGCTTAATTCTGATAAACAGACACAATTTGGTTTGATGAAAAAGAATGTCCCCGTAAAGTGTCAGGAGTGTCCCTGGCTGCAATATTGCAGAGGGGGATGTACTAAAGACAGGATCAGAGATCCTCAGGATGGACATGTAAATCATTTCTGTGCCGGTTATACCATGTTTTTTGAATATGCTGACAGTTTCCTGAAACAGCTTGCTGATGAATTTCTCAAAAGTCAGCATATACAAAACAGACCTGCTACCACAATAAAACAGTCTGATCAGAAAAATTCCGGCAGAAAGATCGGAAGAAATGATCCCTGCCCCTGTGGAAGCGGGAAGAAATATAAATACTGCTGCGGAAGAAACTAAAATATATATACATACTCTGTCCACTGTAACTTGCAAACCTTTTCAGCGTATAATAAGTCATACTTGTAAGAGAGGTTAGTTTTAAAATAACTCATCAAGAAAGGAGAAGAGCATGAGATACAATAAAAGGATCATGATAGTGATCAGTTTTCTTGTTATGTTGATGTTCAGTTCATTTCTTAGGGCTGCTGTAGAAGGTGATATTCATAAAACTTTTAAAGTAGAAAAAGATGGATTACTGACTATTGAAGCTGATATTGGTTCCATAGAAATAAAAACTGCAGGAAGTAATGAGGTTGCTGTTAACATTGTTTTTGACAGAAGAAGGGGCAGCAGTTCCCGGCTTCGGGATATAATGAGAGATATTGATGTTAATTTTCACCACAGTGGCAATGATGTACGGGTTGATCTTGAATATGACAGGGACTTCGGCAGTTTCTGGAATTCTGTGGGAAAATATCTGAAAGTAACATTTATGATAACCGTTCCCAGAGAATATAATGTTGATCTCCAAACGTCCGGCGGCAGTATTTCAGTGGATGATCTTAACGGGCAAGTAAAATCCCGTACATCCGGCGGAAGTCTTTATTTTGGTGAAATTGACGGTCCTGTGTACGGTAAAACATCAGGAGGCAGTGTTACGTTACATGGCTGCACGAAAGAAGTACGAGTAGAAACCTCCGGTGGCAGTATTGATATCGGGGAAGTATCCGGAGATGTTACTGCGCATACATCCGGTGGAAGTATTACGGTAGAAGAGGTAATGGGTACTATTAATGCCCGGACCTCCGGCGGCAGTGTTACTGCTTATATTGCGGAGCAACCCAGAGCAGACTGCACTCTGAAAACTTCCGGTGGTACAGTTACTGCTTACTTAGCCAGGGATGTAGAAGTGACAGTTAATGCGGGTACCAGTGGCGGGAGAGTACATACAGATTTTCCGGTTAAAGTGAGAGGAACCCTCAATAGCCGTTCCTTGAATGCAGAGATCAACGGCGGCGGTCCTGAATTATACTTACGAACTTCAGGGGGTAATATTTATATTAAGGAGCGTTAAAGCAAAATTATTTTTAGATTTTTATATTATTTAAAAGAGAGCACTGATTTTCCAGTGCTCTCTTTTTTTGTTTAACAATAATGATATTTCTTGCTCCGAAGGGGCTCTGGCCCCTACGGCAAAAAAATTCCAAATTCCAAATTCCAAACAAAAACATTCTCGTCTGAACAGTTTGGATAGGGTGACAGAATCTACAATCATCAATAAGCCAAAAAGGTTGAAGGTTTTATTGGTGCCTGTATTTTTTTTCAGAAAGTTCAAGTGAATCTTGACATTATAACGGTGATTTAGTAAACTGTTTTCAATACTTCATTATAAAAAAACAGGGGATGGATAATGAAATTTGATTCTCAGTCTTTAACTGTATTAAAAAAAGCTCTCAAAAATCTTGAATCCGGTTTTTCCTATCTTGAAGATTTTACTGAATCTGCAGACAACCCTGATATTGAAAACATTCTTCTCCGTGTATCCCAGCGGCTACACAACAATTATCCCTACTTTTACCCGCTCTATGCCGGTCAGATGCTGAAACCACCCCATCCGGTTGCCCGTCTGGCCTATATGCTTTCTATGTGGATTAATCCCAATAATCATGCACTGGACGGCGGAAAAGAAAGTTCGGCAATGGAAAAAGAAGCGGTTAAAGAGATGGCAGCCATGTTTGGCTGGAAAGAGTTCCTGGGTCATCTGACTGGTGGGGGAACCATGGCCAATATGGAAGCTCTCTGGGTATCTTCTCTGGAAAAACCCGGAAAGACTATTCTTTTTTCAGAACAGGCGCATTATACTCATCAGAGAATTTCAGAAGTACTGGGATTACCATATGATGTAATTCCCTGTGACAGTAATGCCAGAATGGATATTAAACAATTGAAAAAACGATTAGCCAAAGGAGATGTGGGCACTGTAGTGGCAACAATCGGTACGACCGGTACAGGTTCTGTAGATCCACTTCCTCACATTATTGAACTGAAAGAACACTATGATTTCCGACTTCATGCTGATGCTGCATATGGTGGGTATTTTGTTTTGACCGAGGATTTAGACAATGAAACTCAGAAAGTATATAACAGGCTGTATAAGGTGGATTCAATTGTGGTTGATCCTCATAAACATGGTCTGCAGCCATATGGATGTGGATGTATCTTATATAAAAATCCCGGGGTAGGAAAACATTATCAGCATAATTCACCTTATACGTATTTTACATCTGATGATCTGCATCTAGGGGAGATAAGCCTGGAATGCTCACGTGCCGGTGCTTCGGCTGTTGCTTTATGGACAACTCAACAACTTTTCCCCTTACAAAAAGGAGGGAATTTTGCACATAATTTGACACAATCACTTAAAGCTGCACGAGAACTATACAAGCGATTGCATGAAGATAAAAGATTCATAACTATCATGGTACCTGAACTGGATATTGTGGTGTGGGCTCTGCAGGGCGAGAGTACAAGTGATATTTCTGAAGCGTCTCAAAGGTTTTTTAAAAGAGCAGCTGAAAAAAATCTGCACCTTGCGTTATTCACGTATCCAGTATCACTGCTTAAAAATATATGGAAAAATGTCCGTTTTGATACTTCCCGGGTAACCTGCATCAGGTCCTGTTTGATGAAACCGGAACATTTAGACTGGATTGACCGGATCTGGGAAATAATTGATACAGTTTCCTGAAAACAATTCAGTTACATGTAAATTTTTATTATCCGATAATTTACTATTTAAAGTTTGATTATTTTGTAAAATTTATTTATTATATATCTAACATGAAACTTAATTCAGAAATATATAAACTATTGTCACTCGAGCAATGGGTGGCATTTGATATTGAGACCACTGGTTTGTATCCGGAAACGGATGAAATTATTGAAATCGGGCTTATCAAGGTACACAATGGTGAAATCATTGATACTATGGAACAAATTTTTGATCCTGGAATTGATATCCCTGAATTTATTACTAATCTAACAGGGATTACGAATCAGGATTGTTCAGGAAAACCATTAATAAAAGAGAGCCTTTCAGATATTGTTGATTTTATTGATGGGGATTTTATTATAGCTCACAATGCAGATTTTGATGTGAATTTTTTGAATAATGCTATAAAAAAATATGCTCCTGAAATAAAAAATATCACTCCGGAAAAGATAATTGATACCCTGGATCTATCCAGATTTCTTCTGTATAATATTCACAACCATAAACTTAAAACTCTTTCTGATTATTTTAATATTGATACAGGTCCTTCTCACCGGGCTTTGACAGATGCAAAAGCGTGTGGCTTAATTTTTATCCGGTTAATAGAATTATGTTTGGAACTCGATAAAGAGATTATCAGGATTTGTTGTAATTTGCTGGAAAATACTCACTTCGGCATTGAGATTTTTTTAAAAAATCTCTATTCTTATTTTCAATATTCTGGTTCAGAACAGAAGACAATGCTCAAGGAAGACCTGGATAATATAATCGGCACCCCCAGTGAAAAGGCAGAACAGGAAAAGATCAATAAAATAACTGCAGAAGAACTAGAAGGTTTTTTCGGATCAGAAAGTTATCTTGCAGATTATCTGCAAAATTATGAATACAGAAAACAGCAGTATGATATGGCAGATTCTGTACGAAGAATATTTAATCAAAACGGTTTTTTACTTGCAGAGGCTGGAACTGGTATAGGAAAATCAATGGCATATTTAATCCCCGCTGTACTGTGGACCAAGAAAAATACTCAGAGTAAAGTTGTTATTTCTACAAATACGAAAAACCTGCAGGATCAGCTTTTTTCAAAAGAACTTCCTATACTGCAAAAGATTCCTTCCTTACAGTTTTTAGCAATTTTATTAAAAGGGAGAGGAAATTATCTGTGTAAAAGAGCCTGGGAGGATTTAATAGGACAACCCGGGAAACTTTCCAAAAGAGAAAGAGTACAGGTTCTTCCTTTGGTTATCTGGTCTCATGCAACACTGACAGGGGATATTGAAGAGAATTCCGGTTTTTCACGAAAAAGAAACAGAACTATCTGGCGATTGTTAAACTGTGAACGAAGTAATTGTACCGGAAAGAACTGCCCGTTTGAGTCTACCTGTTTTTTAAACAGAGTGAGGAAACTTGCCCCTTTTGCAGACATTATAGTCGTAAATCATTCCCTTCTTTTTTCAGATATTTCTGCTGGAAATACTATTCTGAAATCATATGATTCTCTCATTATAGATGAAGCCCATAATATCGAAAATTCAGCTACCCGTTCTTTTAAGCTGGAATTAAATATATGGAAATTTTATGAAGTACTTAAGGCAGTATATCAGGAATCACCGCATAATACAGGTATACTCTATTTTATACAGAAAAATGTACAATATGTTATTAAACATAATAAAGATCAATCCACCCTAGAAAGCATAACATCCGGATTAATACACAAAGTACAGGATTTGCGTGATGATTCTCAGCAGTTTTTTAAAAAATTAAAGGAAAAGCATGTTAATTTATTTACTACTGAGCAACGATATCATCAGGTACGATTTAAAACAAAGCAAAAACTGTTTGGCACTCTGGAACAAAATGGTGAAAAACTGGTAAATGATCTCAGGCAATTATATAAAGATTTTTCTCATCTTATTGATATGTTAGGAGATATGGCTCCTGAATCAGAAAAGGAATATTATCGCTGGTTACGGGAAATTGAGTCCATAATAATCCAGATTGAAAGTTTGGAAAGATTAATGGATCATTTTATACATTGTGATTACACTGAAAATATTATCTGGTCTGTTATGATAAATAGTAAAAATACAAAAGAATTATCCATATACTCTGTTCCGCTTGATATTTCTGGTATTTTAGAAACAGGTTTATTTTCTCATCTGGACAGAGGAGTATTAACATCTGCCACTTTACGGGTGAATAATAATTTTGATTATTTTATTAAAAGAATTGGTCTTGCTGAAATTGATACGGAAAGGATATATGCTGAATTCTTTGGTTCACCTTTCAATTATTCTGAACAAAGTATGTTCATAATTCCTACTTATTTTGCTGATCCCAGAGAAAATAATTTTATAAAGGATATCTCCAATCTTTTTTTGAATACTTTAGAAAATAATTCTTTTGGAACTATGGTATTATTTACTTCTTATAAGATGTTGAAAGAGGTATATTTCTCTATACTTCCAATATTAAATTCAAGAAATATATTGTTATTAGGTCAGGGAATAGATGGCCCCCGAACAACCTTAATAAAAACATTTAAAGAAAATAAGAATTCAATTTTATTTGGTACAAACAGTTTTTGGGAAGGAGTGGATATTCCCGGTTCTGCTCTGGAAATGTTAATCATTACAAAAATTCCTTTCCAGGTTCCTACTGAACCAATATTTCAAGCACGTATGGAAAAAGTTGATAATGATTCCGGGAATGGTTTCATTAATTATGCAGTTCCGGAAGCAGTTATCAGATTACGGCAGGGCATAGGACGTTTAATACGCTCTACAGAAGACAGAGGTGTGGTTTTACTTTTAGATCAGCGTCTTATAAAAACCCGATACGGAGATTATTTCACCAAATCATTCCCTATTAAACCCTTTATATGTAATCATGAAAATTTATTACAAAATAAACTTAAGGAATGGTTTTAAACAACTAAATAAAATAATAAATAATAGGTGAGGTATGAAAGAAAAAATTATTATGGAAGGTATCACCTTTGATGATATTCTTCTTATTCCGGCAAAATCAGAAATTCTTCCAAAAGATGTTGATATTAAAGCGAGATTTACCCGTAATATAAATCTGAATATACCTATTATTTCAGCTGCCATGGATACAGTCACTGAAGCCCGGATGGCTATAGCAGTTGCCCGGGAAGGAGGTATTGGTATTATTCATAAAAATTTATCTCCGGAAAGACAGGCTGCAGAAGTTGATAAAGTAAAAAGATCTGAGAGTGGGATGATATCAAATCCCCTTTCTTTATCACCGGATAAAAAATTGAAAGATGCAGTTGGATTAATGAAGAAGTATCACATCTCAGGTATTCCTATTGTGGAGGATAAAAAGTTAATTGGGATATTAACCAACCGGGATCTCAGATTTGAAACCCAGTTGCATCAGTCAGTCAGAGATGTAATGACCAAAGATAACCTTATCACCGCTCCTGAAGGAACTGAGCTTGAGGAGGCAGAAGTAATTCTGCAGAAACATAAAATCGAAAAACTGCCAATCGTTGATGATCAAGGTAATTTAACCGGGCTTATTACTGTAAAAGATATTCAAAAACGAAAAGCATTTCCCAATGCTGCCAAAGACAGTAAGGGAAGACTTTTAGTAGGAGCAGCTGTTAGTACTGGTACTGATGCTGAAGAACGAGCTGAAAAGTTAGTAAAGGCCGGTGTGGATGTTTTATGTGTTGATACAGCTCATGGACATTCTAAAAGTGTTATTTCAACAATAGAACACATTAAAAAACAATATCCTGATATTGAATTGGTTGGAGGAAATGTTGCGACTTCAGAAGGGACTAAAGCCTTAATTGAGGCCGGAGTTGATGCAGTTAAGGTGGGTATCGGACCAGGTTCAATCTGTACTACTCGGGTGGTTGCAGGAGTGGGGGTACCCCAGGTAACTGCGGTTATGGAATGTTCTAAAATATGCAAAAAAGAAAATATACCCTTAATATGTGACGGAGGGATCCGTTTTTCCGGCGATATAGCTAAGGCGATCTGTTCCGGAGCAGATTCGGTAATGCTGGGATCGCTGCTTGCCGGTGTGGAAGAAAGTCCCGGAGAATTAGTGTTAATGGAAGGAAGAAGTTATAAAGTATACCGTGGGATGGGATCCATGGGTGCCATGTCTTCAGGAAGTGCAGACAGATATTATCAGGAGGTAAATGAAGAACAGAAGTTTGTACCTGAAGGTATTGAAGGGCGGGTTCCTTATAAAGGTCAGATAGCTAATGTCGTCTATCAACTGGCTGGTGGTTTACGGTCTGCTATGGGATACTGTGGAGTTAAAAGTATTAAAGAGTTACAAAAAAAGGGAAAATTCATAAAAGTCAGTTCTGCCAGTATCAAAGAAAGCCATCCTCATGATGTTATCATTACTAAAGAAGCACCAAATTATCAGACTGGATGATAAATATGTATGTCATTTATTTTGTTAAGTCTGGTGAATTGGATACAATGTGAATAATTTTTTTGTTAAGACATCCGGTCATTAGGAATCATATGATTTTCTTTTAATTATGTAATAATATATTGATTACTGAAGTCCAGCCTTACCCAAATTTTTCTTTCAGTTTTGCTACATATCTGCGGCTCATAAGATAGGGTTTTTCAATTCCCTTTAAATAAACTCGTATAGAATAGTTAAACCAGTCTTCTAGACGTTCAATATATTCCATATTTACTATGGTTGAACGATGGATACGGCAGAAATACTGTTCAGGTAAGCGTTGTTCCCACTCCTTCATAGATTTATGAACAAGAAATTTTTTATTATCACTGGTTACTATTTCTGTATAATCCCCTGCTGCATTAATACATTTTAATGAATTGATTTTGAGAAAATTCATTTTTTCATCAATAGTTAGAAAAAGTCGATCTTTATATTCCAAATTATGGTGACTGAGCGTAGCGGTTTTTTTCTCTGATGAGATACGTGTAATAGCTTTTTCTAAGCGTTCAGGGTTGACTGGTTTCAATAGATAATCCAGAGCATTAATTTCAAAAGCTCGGATTGCATATTCATCAAAAGCAGTAACAAATATTATTTTTGATTTAATTTTAATTTTTTCCAATAGGTCAAATCCTGATTCACCGGGCATTTGAATATCTAGAAAAATAACATCAGGACGGAATTTT
>Ga0180433_10004077_pt1 | contig 20764 bp, 36 predicted proteins | sample SS_ome_8_FD_132980 | JGI IMG/M metagenome (GOLD analysis project Ga0180433, IMG submission 132980) | Hypersaline lake sediment archaeal communities from the Salton Sea, California, USA - SS_1_D_1 metaG | ecosystem: Environmental > Aquatic > Non-marine Saline and Alkaline > Hypersaline >... | reverse complement strand
GAAAGCTTATCGTGAAGCTAATAAAGATAAAATAGCTAAAAGACATAAAGCTTATTATGAAGCTAATAAAGATAAAATGAAAGCTTATTATGAAGCTAATAAAGATAAAATTAAAGCTTATCGTGAAGCTAATAAAGATAAGAGAAATAAACGAGAAAAAATGCGAGATGCTTGGAGTAAGAAATGAAACTCACAAAAATTAAACATAAAATGAGAGAAAAATGAAATTTGAAAATCAAATAATAGGATTTGTAATTTATGAAGATGGAACATTTGATTTTGCTAATCCTTGCAGAATACCTTTAAAGTTTTTAGAAGACATAATAAAACAATATAAAGAAAAGAAGCTAACTGCAAAAAAAGGAGAAGTTTGTATAGTAACATATTTACAATTTAAATTACCAAAAGCATTAAGAAAAAGAATAAAGGAGAAAAATGGCAACAATTAGTTTATTTATATTAATTGCATTAGGATTAATAGCAATTATAGATATTTTTACAAAAAAAATTCCTTCTGTTGCCTTAACTTCTTTAATTTTTATTGTATTTTTTGCACAAATAACTCTTACTGGAGATTTAATGTTTTTAGGTTTTGGGGTTTTATCTTTTATTTTTGCATATCTTCTTTATGAATTTAGTTTTATTGGAGGAATTGCTGATATAAAAGTTTTAACAATGATAGGTTTATTTTTAACAAATATTGCACCTTTTTCTATAATGGTATTATTAGTAATGATTATTGGAATAATATATAAATTATTTTTTAGATTTGGATTAAAATATAAGGATAATGATGAAATTCCATTTATTCCTGCTTTATGGATTGTTTATTTAATTTTATACTTATCTCCAGCAGTATCCTTACACTAAAATGAAACAAAAAATAAAAGATAAAATTCAAGTATGGTTAATGACATCAGGTATGTTTTTAATTGGATTTGCACTTGGATTGATTTTAGCTTTAGAAATTTTAAAATGAAAAAAAATAATAAAATAAATGTCAAGAAAATATTAGGATTTAGTCAAAAGAAAAATGAGATCAATACTTAATGAACAAAGAAAAGTAGGAGATATTTTAAGAGATATTTTTAATCTTAATTGGGTTTTTGAAAGATGGTATGAAAAGTTGTTTTTAACTATTTTATGTTTATTAGGAATTTGGAAAATAATCAATTTTTTTGGATAGAAATATTTATAAATAGTGAGTGTGTGTATTTAATATGGTAAAAAGAGGAGAAAAAATTTGTTGTTTTTGTCATAAATCTATTCCAAATAATTCTAAATTTGTTTTATTAGGAACTTATCAAGGTAAAAAGGTTTTAGATGAGAGTTATTTTCACTGGCAATGTTTTTTAGACTGGCATAATGAAAGAACAAAACAAAAAGCCAAAAATATTGTTAATAATATGAAAAATAAAGCCATTGATATGTTTCAAAAAGCAAAAAAAGGAATGGTAGAGGAAAATTTTAATGTAAAAGAGGAAATACCTGATCTTTTTGGGAATGAAATATGAAATGCAATAATTGTAATTCAAGTCTTGTATATTATAGGATTAAAACAAATGAATTAGTTTGTAGAACTTGTGGGAATATAGAAAAATTAAAACCTAATAATTCAGAAGAAAATTTAGAAGAAAAAAAAATAGAGGAAAACAATAATGCCGACAGTGAGTGATATTAATCCATTTGCTAATATTAGTTTTAGTGGTGGGGGATTAGGTAAGATATTATTAATCTTTTTAATTGGAGTTATGATTTTAGGGGGACTTGCTTATTTAATTATTTGGTATGTTAATAAAAAGAAATATTGGATCAGAATACCTTTATATAGAAGTGTTGGAAATGTGCCTACGAGAGTTGCTACTTATAAAGCAATGATCTTCCCAATAGGAAAAGCAGGGGATAGATTATGGTTTGTTAAAGGAGTTAAGAAGTATATTGCACCTGCTACAATTCAATCTGCACCTAATGAATTTATGCACTGGGAAAGAGAAGATGGAGAATGGATTAATTTTTCTTTAGGAAATCTTGATGAAGATCAGAAAAAAGCAGGAGTTAAATATATACATCAAGATATGAGATCACAAAGAATTGCTACCTCAAACCTTTTAGAACAAAGATTAATGCAGAAGGGTTTTTGGGAAAAATGGGGTGTTGTTATTGGATATGTTATTTTCTTTTTAGTAATAACAGTTGCAGTTATTCTTAATCTTTATATGATGGGTAAAATTGTTGAAAAACTTGCACCATTAGTTGATCAAATTACAAGAGGATTAGAGATTGTTACAAGACAATGCTCTCCTTCTGAAAACAATATTGTTCCTGCTATTAGTTTATTACTTTTTAGGAGTATAAAATGAAATGTAAAAATCCTGAATGCAATAATGAAGTAAAAGAAAATGAACATAGTAGAAGATATGGAAAAGTTTTTTGCAGTAATTCTTGTTGCAGGGAATTTTATGCAAAACAACATAAAGAAAAAAGAAAACCACAAAATAAAATAAAAGAGTATAATCCTTATGGAGTAGAAGAAAAATGACACCATTATCATTAGGAATTTTAATATTAGGATTAGGAATATGGTTTTTAATACTTTTATTTATATTTTTAAGACTATTAAGCACTAAATTTTCTTTATGGTGGAAATATAAGATAAGAAGGAAAAAGTTTGATCAGGAACAAATTGAATGGTGTTATAATGCTATTGATCAAGGAAAAACAAAAAATGAAATTATTAAATTTCTGTTAATTAAAGGAACTCCAAAGAAAAAAGTAGATGAAATAGCTTATGTTTATGATCAGATAGTTAAAACATTAAATAAACAAATGAAAGGAGGTATATAAAAATGTCAAAAGAATTAGATGCGATAGTGAGTAAATTAAAAGCTTCAAAAGAAAAAAGAGAAGCACCAAAAGAAATTCCTCAATTAGAAGATGAGGAAAATGAAGAAGAAACTGAAGAAGAAGAAAAAGAAGAAGATCAAGAAGAATTAGAAGAAGATGAAGAGGAAACTGAAGAAGAGGAAGAAGAAGTAAAACCAAAAAAGATAAAGAAAAAAACCGAAAAATCTAAAGAAAAAGAAAAAGAAGAAATTGAAAGAAAACAAATGGAGATGGAAGCTTTACAAAATAATGGTATTTTTAGAGCAGAACTTCTTTATCAGCTTCAAGGAATTAATCAACATTTATTAGTTTTAAATGCTTTAATAGATAAAGTAATAAATGGAGGAGAAGATGGAAAAAAATGATAATTCTTCTCTTCTATTTAAACAAAAAAAGAAATTATTAGATCTTGAAGATAAATATTATAGAGAAAGACACAAAAGAAGAATGCAGGAATTAGAATTTGTTAGAGAAACAAACAGATTACAGCACGAATATGAAATGGAAACTCAAAGAATTAAAGGTGCAGAAATAAGAAAAAATCTTGAAAGAAAAAGAAGTTTAGGTTTATTAAGGTAGTAAAATGAATAGAAAAATAATTGATATTGCAATAATATTAATGATCCTTTTTGTATTGGGTATTGGAATTTTTATGGTTGTTTATTTAAAATCTAATGCTTCAGAATGTCTTAAAAATCCTATTGAATATATGCATAGCAAAAATGAAAATATTATTTGCAGTTGTTTTGATAAAAGTATGTTTTCTAATACAGAAAAGATTATAAATAATAAAGAATTAGGATAATTCTGCCCAAACTTATATTTAAATAAGTGAAAGGAGGTGTTGAAAAATGGAAACTGAAAACAGAAAAAATGATGATTTCTCAAAAATTAATATTGGAACAAAAGAAAGTTCTCAAACTCTTTTAAGAAAACCTGTAAAAGTAATGGGTTTTAAAAAAGAAAATGTTACAAAAAAAGAAGATCCAAATAGAGTTATTGGAGAAAAAATAATTTTAATTTGTAAGCACCCTGATAGAGAAGATCCTATTGAGATATCAAAGATTAAATATCTTAAAGGAGATAAAGTTGTTAGTTCAGGATTATGGTTTAATCTTGATGCTGATGGATTAATTCCTAAACAAAGTGCATTAGCAGAAATGTTGAATAGATATAGTTGCTATTGTATTGATGAATTAGTAGGGAAAGAATTATCTACTGATCTTGATGGTCAATATTTAGTGATAAAAGCTTATTAATTATATCCAAACACTTATAAAAATTAATTGTTTAAATTAGAAAAGGGAGAGTGCAAAATGATCCAAACCTCATTCAATCCTCTCTCTTATATTCTTTTTCCCAGTTTTCTAATTCTTTTTCCTCGTCAGGATTAATATATAATTGGGTGGTTGATATAGATGAATGCCCTAATCTTGTTTTAATTTTAAATAGATCTAATCCTTGTTCGTGCCAGTATGTTGCTTTAGATCTTCTTAAATCGTGTAAAGTATAATTATAATCTAATTTATTCTTTACTGCTTCTTTAAAAGCATTGTGCCATAAAGTCTTTCCTGCTTTAAAAAGTTTTTCTCCTTCATATAATTCATTAAGTTCTTTCATATATTTAACTACTATTTTCATTAAAGCAGGAGGAACTACTACAAGTCTTTCTTTACTTCCTTTTCCTTCTATTTTTAATCTACAAGGAAGAGATATATCTTCTTTCCATTTTAAGAGATCAAAGTTTTCAGGTCTGATATTTAAAACCTCTTCTCTTCTTAAAGCACAATGATAAGAAAGATCTAACATTAAACCCCATCTCCAATTTTTACTATAAAGATAATTTCTTATAAGTTTCATTTCCTGTGGAGACATAGACTTCTTTTTCTTTTTAGGTTTTCTTCCTGATGGTTTAACAATCTTTAATTCATTGATATTGTAGAAATCAAAAAAGCTTTTTAAAAAAGCTCTTGTAACATTGGAATTATGTTTGATAATAAACTTGGTAACTACCTCTTGATCTAATCCTCTTTTTAATATCTGTTTCTCAAACAATCTAAAGTAAGCAAGATATTGCATAATAGAACTGTCAGATAATTTCTTTGACTGCAAGTATTCTTTAAATTCTAACTCACTCATTTTACACTCTCACTTTTTTTCTCCTTAAAAATAAAGTGTCCTTCGGTTTCGTCCATAGTATGAACGAAATGCCTATTAAGTTCAATTTTTAAGCCCTTAAATAGTTTGAGATTTTTTTGTTACTCCTATTGAATAATGAAAAACAAGAGATAAACCTTAAAAATGCTAAAAACTTTTTATCATTGCTAAAAAGTTCTTGCAGAGAGAGAGTAGGTGTTAGACATTAATTTCATCTAAAACTTTATTTAAAGTTGCTGATTTTTTTAATTTCTTTTCTCTAATATCCCAATAATATTCTGCAATCGTCGTCGGTAAATTCATTTCTTCTAATCTTTTTTTCATTTCTCTTTGTAACTTATCAGTAGATATTTCCATACCAACAGATATGCCTTCTAACATTGCTTTGTTTTTTATTTTTCCATCAATAAGTTTTTTAGTGAGAATATCATAAGGATCAGGTTGATCATCTTGAGCATACTTATCTTTGTAAATCTCATTTCTTTTTTCATTTTTAATCTTCTGATATTTCTCTTCTTGTCTTGCTGTCAGCTTCGGAAAATGAACTAATCCTCTAAATGTTGTTAGTTTAGAATAGTGAGGTTTATCTGTATTTTTCTCAATCCATTTTCTCTCAATCTTTTCATTAATTGCTTGATCCCATTTGTCTCTCCCATAAATTGTTTTATTAGGAGTTTGGATAATTGCCAATCCTCTTCTAACAACAGACAATCTTATTTTACATAAATTTTTAACTTGATTATCTAAATTTTGGAATTGAGGAATACAAGCAATAAATAAATTAAAGTGATCTCTATTCATATTTATCATTTTAATTAAATCTTTTTGATCTTCATTATAAAAATCTCTATTAAAAGAAACATTAATCATCTCGTCGGCAATTCCTGTAACTCTCCATTTGTTAAAGAATTTTATAACATCTTTTCTTTTATAAAGTAAGGCATTTCTTGGAACAAATTTATAATCAGTTCTACCTCTTCTTTTCATTTCTAATCTTACTCTTTTTGCAATATGATATGCAAGTGTAGATTTTCCTAAACCTCTATTTCCTTCAACAGTAATGAAACAATCAAAATTATTTAATAAGATTTCACATATCATTACAATTAGTCTTTGTAAATTCCATTTTATAATTGCCATCTTTTTATTTCTGTTTATCTTTTTTTAATAACTCTTCAATAGTATGATATTCTTTAACAGTAAAACCAATATGTTTTCTTTTCTCTAATAATTTATACAATTCACATTTTTCATTGCATTGTGTTGGCTCTAATATTTTATTCCTACACCCAATATAATAACTACATTTAAATTTCATTTTATCCTCCTTCAATTATATCCTTCATAATTTTATCAAGATCTACTTCGTCTCCTTCTCTAAATATTAATCCTGCTTTATTAATTGGTTTATTGACATCATCTTTTATTTCTAACATAATTTTTAAACATCTTCTAAACAAATCTTCATTAATAACTAATTCTCTCTCGTGAGTAATTTGATTTTCATTTTCATAAAAAATATTATCTTTTACATTTTCTACATTTTCTAATCTTTCTAAATATTCTTTCATTTCATCTTGGGCAGTCATTTTTAATGCAAACTTAACATTTCCAATTAATTGTTTTAATGTAGAAATAAATCTATTAAAAGCTTCTATTCTTCTTTTAGAAATATCATTATCAGATAAAAAAATTTCTTGATCTATTTCTTCAGTTCCATATTGAGAAATTATCTCGTATCTGTCTAATTGAATTAAAGGTCTTAATATTTTTAATTTAACATATCCTTCTGCAACATTCCAAACATCTACATTACCTGAAGAAATTGCACCTTCTTCTGCATTAGAAATAAATCCCTGATGCCCTTTTCTACTTATTGGTTTAGCCATAATTAAAAATAGAGTGTGTAAGTTTATAAATATTTTGTAGGAAAACTTTAAATAGTGTATTATGTATGTATTATGTATATAAAAAAGATGGCAAAATTATCTCGGCAATTACAACAAGGAAGAGTAACAAGAACACAAAGATTACAACAACAAGCACAACAAATTCAAGAAGAACAAAGACAACAAATTCAAGAAAAACAATTACAAGAAAAAGTAGAAGCTGAACAAAAAAAATTATCTGATATACAATCTCTTGAAGAATACAGAACTTTTTATAATCAATTAGATCCTGATGTTAAACCATATTTTGCACAACCTTCTGATATTGAAGCACAACAACAACAAAGAATACAGGAAAATATTAATAAAGTAGATATAAAAATTGAAAGTGCAAGACAAGAGTTAGAAAAATATGACGAAAGAAAATTTAATGAGGAAAGAAACAGAATTTTGCAAGGAGGATCTACTCCTGAAAGTAAGCAACAACAATTAAGAGATTTATCAAGATCATATGCAGAAGAAAGAGATTATTGGAGAAATTATATTAGAGGTTTAGAAGAAGCAAAAGGAAAATTATCACAAGGAGAAGATATTTCTTATTCAGATATTTTAAGTTATTCAAAGAAATTAGGAAAAACAGAACAGCAACAAACAAGAGCAGAATATAAACAAACTGAAAGAAGTGAAGAAGCTTATCAAAGAATAGTTAAAACTTCTCCTTATGCACCAGTTTATCAAAAAATAAAAGAACAATATGGTTTATCAAATGTAGATTTTTCTGATCCTAAAACAATAAAAGCCATTAATAAAAGTGTTTATGAAACAACATACCAAACTGAAGAATATAATCCTGAACAAGCTTATAAGGAATGGCAAACAGAAAGAGCATCAAAACCAGTTTATTTAGATGTTAGTGAAAGTAAAACTGCATTACCTTATCAAACAAGAGGAACAGTTACAGATCAACAAACAACAAATATTTATTCTTTTACTTCAAAACCTGAAAGTTTTATTTCAACATCTTTAAAACCAATTTTCAAAATTTATTCTAAAATTCCAAGTGGAGAATTTTATTTTTCTCCAACAAAGAATGCTTTTATTGGAACAGGTGCAATTAGTTTATCTGCTACTACTCCTTTTGATATTAATTTAACTCAAATTGTTAAAACAGCAAGATCAAGGGCTTCTGCAAAATCTTCTGAATTAATAACAAAGCAAGTAGAGGAATATGGAATACAAGAAAAAATAGAGCCAGTTTATCAAGAAAAATATCAAACTGTTTTTGAAGATAAATATATGAAAAAATTAATTTATGGAGATACTACTTTTGAAAAAGCAAGTGCAGAATTTCAAGAAAGTAAAGAAGCAAAACAAATATCTCAAGAATATTCAGAAGCAATAGAAAAAGAAAGAACAAAATTACCAATAAAAAAAGGAGTTGTTATTTATGGTTTAAATTTAGGCAAAAATTTATTAGGAACTATTGAAACTCCAAAATCAGCAATTACTACTGGTGCATTAGTTTATACTGGATCAGCAGTGTTAAAAGCAATTCCTTCTGTAAGTTATGGAATTACAGGAGGAACATTTACCTATGGAATTTATAAAACATTTTCTCCTCTCTCAACACCTGAAGAAAGGGTTGGAGGAATTGTAACAGCAATAGTAAGTGGTGCATTTCTTACAAAAGAAGCTATTAGGTATTTAAGAAAACCAACATATAAACAAGTATCTGTTGAGCCAAAATTATCTTCAAAACAAGAATTAAATGTAATTAGAAAAATATCAGAACAAAGAATTACTGATGTTTATGGAAAAACAACAGTTATTAAAAAATATGATGTGGGGGGTGTTTATAAAGGATTAGAAGCAGGGAGAAAAACAATTACAAGTAGAGTTTGGAGAGATTGGATTAGATCAACAGGCAGATTTTTTGGTGCAGATTTAAGTGAGGAATTTTTATCAGTTTATAGAGGAATACCAACTCAACAATTAGGAAAAACATATATTATAGAGGGTCTTAGAGGAACAAATGTTTATACTACTCCAAGTGTATATCAAAAAGAACTTGCATATTTTCAAAATTATGGTTATAGTTTATCTCAAACAAAAGATATTTTAAGATATACCGCACCAAAATATTTAGAAATTGAAACAAAAGCAGTTTCTACTTTTACTTATGGAGATGCATATAAAACACCATTAATAAGAACAGAAGGAACAAGAATAATAAAACAACCAAGTATTACAATAGATGATATTAGAACAAGAGGTGCAACAACAATAAAAGAGAATATTTTAGGAAGAGGAAAAGCCATTGGAGAAATTGATGATAAGATTTTATACAGAACTACATTTGATATAGAAAAATATTATCTTACTTCTGAAGGTGCATCTTATCAAAAACTTCTACAAGCAGGAAAAACAACTAAACAATTTGAACAGTTTAGTATTGTTGAAGTAAAAGGAACTGATGTTTTGGAAAAGACTACGAATTTAAAAGGTATAAGTTTGACTGAAAAAATTCCTTATGAAAATATTTTTGAGAAATCTTTAATAAAACAAACAATTCCAAGAGGAAAAATTAGTTATAGAACACAAGAAACATTAGGTTTTGAAGGAAATAAAAATGTTTTAGGAATAGATTATAGAGATTTTTTTAAGGTAACAAAGCAACCTGAAAAAATTTCTACACCAAAAGGAACACCTATTGAACAATATACTAAATCTGATTTAAAAAAATTAATTAAAACATTAAGAGATGTTTATGGAAAAGAAGAATTGACTAAAATTACAAAGGGAATTTCAACATCAAAAAATATAAAATCTCCAACTGAAATTTCAGCTTCATTTCAGGAATTAAAAACATCACAAATACCAAGTTCAACATTAAAAACACAAGTAAGAGATTTATTAGGAATAAAAGAAATTTCTATAACATCTACTGCATCAGCACAAGCAGGTGCATTAGCTTCTGTTAGTATTTTAAGTTTAAAACAAAGTCAAGTTCCAAAACAAGAATTAAAATTAAAAGTTCAGCAAAGATTAACTGATAGACAAATATTAAAACAAGCACAAATTCCTGCACAGGCACAAGTATTAGGATTAAGACAGGCACAAACTCCAAAATTAAGTCGGGCTTTAAGATTAGCTGTTCCAACTTCTCCAAAAATTGTAACTGACTATGTTTTTAAACCTCCTAAAATTCCTCCTGTTCCTCCAATAATTTTACTTCCATTAGCAAAACAGATTAAAAAGAGATCTAAAAAATCTAAACAATATCAAGAACTTGCTTATCTTCCTGACTTTACTTCAAGAGCATTAGGATTAGATATAGAAAAAGTTAGTGAAAAAGAAGCACAACAAAGAATAAAAAGAATACTTACTGGTTTAGAAATAAGAAGAGGTATATCAATAAAATAAAATGGTAGTAAATTTATCAACACAAGATTTTCAAGAATTAAGACAACAAGGATATTCAGACGAAGAAATAAGACAAGCAATGATAGAAATAGAAAAAGAAGATTTACAGACTTCTTATAGTTCATCTAATTCTGCAAGAGATCCAAGAAACTTCTCACAACAAAGTGCATTTGGATCAAGAGTTAATGATACTGATTTAGTAAGATGGCAATTAGAATTAAATGATATTTTAGAAAGAGCAGAACATATTTTAAGAGGAGATATTGTTACATTTAAAAATGGTCATTTAATTTGGGAAAAAAATGAAGATCTTACTCAAAATTGTTTAAATGAATTTGGAGTTAAGATTATTATGAAAGTCCTTGCAAATTATATTAATAGAAATACAATTTTATCTGACTATGAACAAGAAGAAATAAATTATAAAGTGTTTGATTTTGGTAGAGAACTTAATAATTTAATTTTTATGAAATATGAAGAAATGGGTATGGATAATGAAGATAAAAGAAAAGAATACCCAATGTTAGTAAGAGAAATGGTAGATCTTGTTCATTCTTCTTATAAGAGAGCATTGAAAGGGGGAGAAAGAAGATCATTAAGAGAAATGATACAAATACAACAATCTTCTCAACAAATGACAGGTCAAAATGGTATGCCAATAAATCAAGGAGGGCAACCAGTAAGATCTCGTGGTTTTTTAAATCCAATGAGATATGTTTTAGGAAAATATGTTTAAACAATTAATTTTAATGGTAATAACATTAACCTGTTTAATTGGATTAATAAATTCAGCAGATTTTGGTTATACAAATATTGAAACTCCTGAACAAACTCCACAATTACAACCTCCATTTAATTATACTGCTTTAAATGTAACAGATGCTCAATTCTTAAGAGGATTAACACCTCAAGAAGTTGCAGATTTATATACTGAAACTGACCCTTTATCATTTCATACTGGAGAAGATTTGGATAATTCAGGTTATACTATAACTGCTAATTTATTTGCAGGACTTGTTGGAGGATTGTTAGTAGATGGTGACCCTTGGTATTTATCAGGAACAAGTTTAGAGATTGATGAAGATTTACAAGTTAATAATACTGTAATTGAAAATAGTTTAACTATTGGTGGATTTGTTTTAAGTCATTTACTTCCAAGCCCAACATTAACTTTAGATTTAGGTTCAGGTGCAAATAGATGGAGATGGTTATATGTTCAAAATATTTCAGCAGAAAATATTGATACTTATAGTTTAACTGCTTCTGATAATGTTACAGCAGATTATTTTATAGGAGATGGTTCTCAATTATCAAATCTCCCTATTAATTCTTATAACTCTACTTATGCAGGATTAATTAATAATGCAAGTTATCTTTCTACTTATAATGCAACATATCATAATGCTTTAGAATTAGATAGAAATGTTGGATTTGGTAATTGTAATTGTCCAGCATTTGCAGGATATTGCATTTTAAAGATTATAACTTATGACCATAATATTCAAAATGTTGCACCTTATTCACATGTTCATATATGGATAAGTAATGGAAATATGAGTGATGCTTTTTTTTCAGCAAGTTTAACAGATGGTGGAGATGGTTATATATTAGCTACAGAAGAAAATCCAGATGTTCAAACATTTGTTAGTGATGCAGATGGAGAGATTGATGCACATTCAGCATATCCAAGTGATGCAACAGTATGGTATATGGTTAGTTATGGAGGTAAAGTTTGGAGTAAACCTTGTTCAATAACAGGAATACTACCTTAAATAAAATGAAAAAGTTAGCAATAATAATAATGATAGCACTTTCAATTAGTTTTGTAGCTGGTGCAATAGCAGTTGGAACTATTTTAACAAGACAACAAGTTGATAATATTGATTATACTAATGTAGATTTAAATTGTGAATATGATTATATTTGGTTAAAAGTAATTAATGGAAAACTAACATTAACATCAAAATATAATTGCTTTGATTTAGAACCAGCAGGAGATGGAAATTATGAAATAGCAAATAGTAATTTAGTTTTAACTTATAATGATGAAGGTTTTTTTACTTGTATAAGAGTTAATCATACTCAAATAGATTGTTTTGAAGATTATGTTAAGCCAAAATGGGATAATGAAATATTAAATTATCAGTATTATTTAAGAATGAAATTAAAGTCAATTCAAGATGATTATCCATTTATCATTAATAAGGATTTAGTGAGGTATTATAAATGAATAAAAAATTATTATTATTTGCACTTGTAAGTTTAATTTTAATTGGAACTATATCATCAGCACAGACAAGTTTAGGAACTTATAAACAAGGAGAATGTCTTGATCTAATTCAATTATGTGCAGACTGTTCTTACAATAATATAACTTCTGTAATTTATCCAAATACAACAAGATTAATTTATGATATGCCAATGACACAAAGAGGAAGTGAATTTAATTATTCTTTTTGCAATACTAATTTAACTGGAGAATATATTGTTAATGGTATAGGAGATTTAGGAGGAGTTAATACTGTTTGGGCTTATACTTTTGATATTACTACAACAGGAGAAGCTATTGATGTTGGCAGGGGAATTATTAATGGAAGTTCTTTGCTTGTATTAACAATCTTGTTTATTATTTCACTTGTAGGATTATTTAAAGTTCAAAGTTATATCAGTAAATTTGCATTATTTTGGGTTACTTATTTATTATTCATTGCCTTAACTTTCACTACTTGGAATATTAGCAGTGTTTATATGATTGGAACTTCATTTGTAATTGGATTTTTTAGAGTATTATTTCTAACATTATTAATAGCAATGTTTCCTTTAGTATTATTATCTCTTGCTTGGGTATTTTATATTCATACTGCAACAGATGAAATTAGATCAATGATGGAAAGAGGAATGACAAGTGAAGAAGCTTGGGATAGATCTGCAAGAAATACTGGAAAGGGGTGGTTTGGAATATAAAATGGTAAGATCAAGAAAACCAATGCAAGTAGATGTAAGATTTGAAAAAAGAATTAAAGATCTACAAAAAAATATAAGAATGAAAAAAGGAGAAGAAGTAAGTTTAAGAGAATTAACAGCAGTCATAACTAAAGATCCAAATTTTGATTTAATTGAAAATAGAATATTAAATGGAAATCCAAATGATATTAATTTTAATATAAGATTTGATAGGAGGACAATATGATAAAAAATAAAAAAGCAGGATTTACAGATATCTTTTTGTTCATAATAATAACTTTCATAATGGCTTTAATTATAGGAGTTTTTCTTTATATAGGAAATATTGCAACAGATAGACTTCATGCTACAATGGACGATATGGATATTGGAGATGGAAATAATAATGCAAGTGTAGTTATAGATAATACTATGGGAAAAGTTAATACTGCTTATTCTACTTTAAAATGGACTGGAATTTTAATTATTTTTGGAATGATAATTGGAATATTTATTGGATCATATATGGTTACTACAAAACCCATCTTCTTTGTTCCTTATCTTTTCATTGTTATAATTGCTATTGTAATAAGTGTTGGAATTGCAAATGCTTATGATACTATAATTGTTGATCCTACTTTGGCATCTACATTTTCAGGTAATACTGGAATTAATTGGTTTTTACTTAATCTGCCATTAGTCTCAACAGTAGTAGGACTTATTGGAGGACTTATTATGTTTTCAAGACTTGGAAAAGGAGAACAACAATACTATGCATATCAATAAAATGACAGATAAACAAAAAGAATGGTTTAATAAAAATAAAGAATATTTGAAAAAATATAAAAGGGGGGATTTTATAATGAAATATAAGTTTATAATTTTTCTTTTTGTTTTATTGATGGTAATCCCTTTGATAAATTCTTTTGAATTTGATAATAGAAAAAGCTATGATGCTACAACCAAAACTGCAACAATAACAAATGCTTTTGGATTAGGAAGTAAGTTAGCAGATATAACTCTAACTAAAAATACTTATAGTTGTGGAGAAAAATGTTATGCAGAAGGAATTACTGATTTAAAAATTTCAGGAAGATTAATTGATGGTTTAAGATTTACAGAATTAGATAAAAAAACTGCAAAAACAATTTCTAATTATAAAGTTTATATTAAAGATGGAACTAAAGAAATAATTGTTGATGATTATCAAAATACTTGCACAAACAAAACAGGAGTTAATACAGATTGTGAAAGAACTTATATTGGTAAGAAAACTATAACAGAAGATAATTGGATTGAATATAATGGAGATATTTTAGATGCAGGAGTTTATGAATGGAGAATTGAAGGTTATAAAGAAAAATCTGATAATGTAGAATGGTTAGCAACTTGGCAAGGAAAAGAAGTAATTGAATGGGCTTATTGGAGTGGTGAAAGTTATTTTAATTTTAGATTTGAAGACAATTTTGATGATGAAATGAATAATGCTTCATTTCAAGAAGCTCACAGTTTATTTGAAGCAGGTCAAATAGGACAAAGCTTTTTTTCAGAAAATGTAAGTTTTATTAATAATACTATTTCAGGAACAGGAGAAAATTTTGATGCAGGAGTAAATTGGACTATTGCCTTTTGGATAAATCCACAAATAGATTTTAATACTTCAACAACAAGAGAAGATTTATTTGATTGTGGTGGAACAAATGAGTTACAAATGTTTTATGGTTTAAGAACAGGAAATTTAACTTGTGGAAGAAGAAGTGTTGGTTTGGTAGATTATCAAGTTAATTTTACAGGAGGAATTTGGCAACATATTGCTTGTTCTTATAATTCAACATCTATAGGGATTTATGTAAATGGAACATTAGTTGCAAGTAATAGTGGTTTTAGTGGTTATGGAAGTGGAAATAATAGAATGGTTGTAAAAGGAAATGGAGCAGCAAATGCAAATTATTCTATGGATGAGTTAAAATTTTGGCAATATGAATTAAATGCTTCAACTATTTTAGATATTTATACAACAGAAGCTGGTGGAGGAGGTTCAGGTTCTTCAACAGTTACATTAGTTTCTCCAATAGACAATTATAATTCAACAAGTAATTCAGTAAATTTTAATTGTTATGCTAACACAACAGGAGCAGATTATTTGCATAATTTATCCTTAATTTTAGATGGAGCAATTAATTATACAATTTATAATACAACAGCAATTCAAAATTTAACATTATCTAAAACGTTAAGTGTTCCTTATGGAAGTCATACTTGGACTTGTAATTCTACTAATGCTATTGGAACTTCTACTTTTACTGCAAGAAATTTTAATGTTTCAAGATTTACAACAAATAATGAAGTCTATTCTACTACAACAACAGAAGGAAACACAGAAACTTTTACAATAAATATAAGCTATAATCCCTCTCTTTATACTGGTGCAGATGCCTATTTAAATTATAATGGGGTTAGACAATCTATTGCTTCAAAAACAACAAATGCAAATAATGTGTCATTTACAGATACAATTCCAATTCCTTCTGTAAGTGCAGATACAAATTATACTTTCTTTTGGGAAGTTTATTTAGGAGGATCTTTTTATAATTCCACAAAACATAATCAAACTGTTCAAAATATTAATGTTGCTTTATGTAACTCTACTTATACAGATTTAATTTTAAATATATCTTTATATGATGAAGGAAATTATACTTTAATTAATAATTCTGAAATTGGATCTGATATTGAATTAGATTTGCAAGTAACTTCAAAAACAGAGGGTATTACAATTATAGATTATTCAAATTCTTGGATAGATCAAAACAATGTAAGTTTATGTTTAGAAAATGGAACTTTAACTGGCACAAGTGATTATAGAATTGACTTTACAATTTTATATAATGCAAATAATAAAGTTACAGAATATTTTTATTTAGATAATGGAACATTAAATAATGGAACTTCTTTAAATAGTTTAACAAATAAAACAATTAATTTATTAGATTTAGAAACAGCAGACAGCACAAGCTTCTTATTTAATTTCTTTGATGTTGATGGATTACCAGTTGAAAATGCTATTATTCATACTTTTAGAAAATATATTGGGTCAGGATTATTTAGAGAAGTTGAAAGATCAAAGCAAGATGAGAATGGAGATACAGTTGTTCATTTATTAGAAGAAGATGTAATTTATTATTTTGTAGTTTCAGATAATAGTGAAATACTTTATACCTCTTCTACTTATACTGCTTTATGTCAAAGTGTTCCTTGTTTAATTCAGTTAGAACAATCAGGAGGAGTTTATTATTTTGATACTGAAGATACTTGGGATTTAATTACAAATGGATCTTATAATATAACTCAAACACCATTATCAAGACAGGTTAATCTTACTTATAATTTACAAGATCCTGCAACAATGAATTTAACTATTTATCAATATGATAATGATGGTCAATATCTTCCTATTGCATCAGGACAGGATAGTGGAACAGCAGGAACAATAAGTTTAACAGTTCCTCAAAGTGCAGGAAACAGAACATTTTTTGCTACTATTTATAAAGATGGAGATTTCATAAAATCTTCTTGGGTTGATATGGAAGATGATGCAGGATTATATTTTGGAAATGCATTGTCTTTATTTTTAGCATTTCTAATAATCTTAACATTAGTATTATTATCAGTTTCAGAAGGAGGGGGGATTGTTGTTTGGGCAATTTTAGGATTAATTGTAACAGCAATTTTAGGATTAGTAGATTATAGAACTTCAACAGGGTTAGGATTATTAGTTTATTTAATATGTGCAGGAGGTTTGATAATTTGGAAATTATCAAGAGGAAAATAAATGGCATCAGATAGTTTTAAAACAGTAATATTTGGATTAGTTTTATTCACATTATTTTCATTCTTAATTATATTTACAACAATTCAAATGGGGAATAATTATGGAAAATCAGTAGAAGAAATAGGAAATGGTGCATTAACTGATAGCAATTATTATAATAGCATAGATGATGTAGCATCAAGTTCAGAAAATTTTAGAGCAAGATTTGATACTGGAAATGTAGAAGATGTTGATGATGTTTCAGGAATATTTGGAATTGTAACAGATATAGTAAGTATGATCACAGCACCTTTTAGTTTATTAGCACAAGTCTTAAGTAATATACTTCATATTCCTTCAATAGTAATAAGTGTTATTCTTGGATTATTAGGGATCTCAATAATCTTGGGAATTTGGGCTTTATTAAGGAAGGGGGATTGATAAAATGACATTATATGAAAATCCATCAGAAATAAATTTAACAAATAATCCTACTGGCTTGTTTAATTGGTTAAATACAGTAACACATTACTGGTTTAGTAATTTATTAATATTAGTTATAGGTGTGATAATTTTTATGGGATATATTTCAGTAAATAAAGATGATTATTTTGGTGCAAGTTCAGTGGCTTCTTATATTTGTTTTGTTTTATCCTTGCTTGGTTGGATTGCAGGATTAGTTTCAGGAATGACACTTGCAGTAGTAATAGGAATAAGTCTTGTCTCAACAGCATTACTTTTATCAGATAGAAGGGGAACAGCATAGTTATATCCACTATATCCACACTTATTTAAAATCTCTTTTGTTCTATTCTTTATAATTTAACTACTTGAAAGGAGGTATTGGACAATGAAATTTAATCTTAAGCAAGATAAAGGTGTAGCAGGTTTAAGTGTTCTACTTTCACTTATTGTAACGCTTTTCATAATTGGATTAATTGTGATGGTATTTGCATTAATGGGTGGAGAATTACAAGATGCTACTACTGATACTACTGCAATTGGAGTTATAAATGATACAACTTCAAGTATATCAAGTGTAACTGATTGGTATGATATCTTTATCGTAATTGGTGCTATGGTTGTATTGATCCTATTAACTGTAATAATTATAGTTAGTATTAGAGGATCAGGAATTATGGCAGGTGGAAGTGCTTAAGATTAATAAGTAATTCTCAATAGAGAATGAAATTTAATCTTAAGCAAGATAAAGGTGTAGCAGGTTTAAGTGTTCTACTTTCACTTATTGTATTTCTTTTTATAATTGGATTAATTGTAATGGTTTTTTCACTTATGGGGGGAGAAATATCAAATAGTGATACAGTAAGAGAGCAATATACTGTTGCAGGTGCTGATCAGAATGCTGTTAATTTTACTATTTCAGGAATTACATTGACTACTTGTAATCTTTATTCAAGTAATTATCCAGCAGTTTCTACTATAACTATTGTAAATGAAACAGGTGCAACATCTGTTCCATCAACAAATTATACTGTTACAGGTTGTGTTGTGTATGCCGAAGGAAACTCTACATTTAAAGGAGTAAATGTAAATATTTCTTATTCATTTACAAGATCAGGGACAGCATTATCAGTAATTAACGATACTACATCAGGAATTGCTAATGTAACTGATTGGTATGATATCTTTATCGTAATTGGTGCTATGGTTGTATTGATCCTATTAACTGTAATAATTATAGTTAGTATTAGAGGATCAGGAATTATGGCAGGTGGAAGTAATACTGAAACATCAGGATATGGTGGTAGAAATATAGGATCTGCATAAACCAATTTTAATTATTTTTTTTATTTTTAATTTCATATTCACCTCTTTTTTCCTCTTATCTTCACTTTTCAGATTTCTAAAAAGAAGATAAGAGGTTTTTATTATATCGGCTTTGTTTAATAAGTAGTCATTGTTTAAAAAGTCCTGTAAAAAAAATTATAAGTATTGTTTTACTTCCTTGTATCCATAAGCATTTTTAACAATCTTCTCAATATACTCTAAATCAATCTTTCCATTTTTAATCGGCATTTCTATCTCCATTCTTTCAAGATGTCTTTTACTTAAAGGGTAATAATGATTATATCCATAACATTTTATTCTAATAATTGCCCCAATATACAATAAAATCCATTTTGGCATATTGTTTTTTGGAGTTAAGACATAATTGTGCAAACTGGTTAAATAATCAAATGGTTGATAAAATGCAGTTCCATCATTTCCATCTTTGGCTATTGTTACACCAGAGAAATTATATCCAAAAGTATTTAAACTCATTATGTATTAATTATGTATGAAAAAAAGAACAACTATTCAGCTTGAAAAAGAAATCAGAGAAATGCTTGTAAGAAATAAAAAATATAAAAGAGAAACTTATTCTGATCAAATTAAAAGACTTTTACAATTACAAACAGAAGGTGTGCAAAGGAGATTAGATAAGTTAAAATGAAAGCAAATGATTTGAAAAGAATTGAAAGAGTATTACAAAAAAGATGGAACTTAACAAACAAATTAAAAGGGATTAAGAAATTTAAAGACAAATCAGGGGTAACCCAATACTATGCAGATTATAAATCTGATTTGCCAAAGGAAAAAAGAGTATTCAATAAAAAGTATTTGAAATTTAAATTAAAAGTAGCAAAATCTTTAGAATATTAAAATGAGTGATGCAGAAGTTTTAAACAGAATTGAAAAAAAATTAAGAAAGAATAAAAAAGTAAGTCAAAGAGAAATAAATTTATTGGTTGAGGGATATACTGCTTATGGTATTCCTATGCCTAAAGATATATTAATGAAGTTAAAATGAGCAAATATGAAACAGATGAAGAAAAAATGGAAAGGTTTGAGAATGGATTAGTTTCGGAAAATGAAGATTTAGAAGAATATTTTTTGGGGAAAGATCCAAGAAAAACTAAATGGTTTAAGGATAATGCAAGAAAATGAGTAAATATTCAGAAGAATTTTGTAATCAATATGGAACAGTAGGAAAAGTTAGAGAAGAAACTAAAAGAATTTTAAAAAATGGTGGAGATCTTGCTTTTAAAGAAATCCATAGTGCAAAATCATTTAGAAGATTAAAAGAAAAGATAAGGAGGTGTTGAAATGATAAAACATACATCAAGAGGTTTAAAACAAGATATGAAAAGAAGATCTAAGGAAAATTGGGAAGGGAGTAGAGGTGCTAAAAAGAAAGGTAACCCAAGATATAAACCAGTTAGAGTTAGAGGAAAAGATGATGTTATCAGAAAAATCTATAAATTAAGGAAGAGAAAATAATTATATTCTATTGTAAAATAGGAAACCATACTGAATTGATTAAGTCAATTTACCAACTTTTCGGAAAGTAGGATCTTACAGGGTTAAGAAGATCCTACTTTCTTATTATTAAAATTCTAAAATCTATATATAATCTATATATATAGGGGGTTTTTGACATCTCTTAATATAACCTTTTGTATTACACATTTTGATATAATAGTGTATTACACTTTTTCATTACTTTAATTTAGTGAAATTTTATTAGTTTTTACACTCTCTTTTATGATAAATATAGGATCTTATTATTATTATTATTATTTTTTTTTTATTTATTATTATTATTATTATTTTAATAGAAAATATATTATTATTATTTTTATCATCTCACTTTTTT
>Ga0180433_10004075_pt1 | contig 20769 bp, 30 predicted proteins | sample SS_ome_8_FD_132980 | JGI IMG/M metagenome (GOLD analysis project Ga0180433, IMG submission 132980) | Hypersaline lake sediment archaeal communities from the Salton Sea, California, USA - SS_1_D_1 metaG | ecosystem: Environmental > Aquatic > Non-marine Saline and Alkaline > Hypersaline >... | reverse complement strand
TTTTAAATAATGGAGAAATATATTAATGGCACGAACATATTCGAATACATTTTTAGCAACATTAAAAAATGAAGGGTTGGAATCTGATATAAAGGTTGTTCAAGAAATAATGGAAGGAGCGCAGGCAATCGCTATTGATATTTTTGGTAGTGGCGTTGAGCCGAAGGTGGTATTAGAAGTTTATGAAATATTACGGCGCCAAGAGAGTGTTAGATTATTAGGTGAGAAGTATGAGGAAATATTAGCCATGTCTGGTGGTGTAACAGATCTTGGTGGAGTAAAAATTAATTAATAAGTTCTTTGAGGGCTAATAATTTTTCTTTTCTTTTTTTTCTATTATAAGCACTCATTGCTGCGCGGCATTTATCACACCGACACTTATATTTTTTATAGCGCCAAAGGGTTCCGTGTTTAGATTTTTCTCCGAATTCATTATTTTCGTGAGATTTTTGTCTATGACATTTAGCGCACAATAATTGACACTTATCCAGCTCTTGCATAATTAAATCTTCTGGAGCGTCAATTTTAATTGAAATTCTAAAGTTTTTTGTTTTAGGGTTAATGTGATCGAAATGTAAATTTTTTGTTGAGCCGCACATGACACATTTTCCCCCAAGAAGATCGATATACTTTTGTCTTCTAGCTTTTCTTCTTGTATTGAAATAATCGCGGTTCATTGTTTAATATGTTAAATTATGCGCGGTTAGATAATAATAAATTCCAACGTAGCCCTGACAAAACGCGCGATTTTCTTGATATTTTATGGCATTTTATCGAGGGCGTATTAATTAATTATTATGGTTATTTTAAGGGGTTTTTAAAATGAATATAGATATTAAGAGTCAATATCCGACTTTGTGGTATGAAAATGATGCGGGTGATATTTTTATTCCAGATTTTAATGGTGGCGGAATGATAGATCCTCCAGATGGATTTATTTATCAACACTCGCAGTTTCCACTCTCATTGGAACATAATGTATTGAGAGATGTTGTTCCATCTGAGGTAAAAGAGTGCAACCATGAAAGAAAATATATAAAACGAACATTTGGTTGGATTGATGGCGTTGAGGGAAGAGAATGTATGAAGTGTCACGGAACTCAGATGAGGAAAGTTGGTGAGCGCTGGCCTACTAAATGGTCAGCGTATGGTTCAAGAGGTTTTATGAGTGGTAGTTGTACATATTCTGGCGATTTAGCATTAGCCATGTCTAGTCCAAAGTTTAAGTGGTGGGTCAAGGCTTTTTTGCGAGGATTTATTCTACCTAAATATGAGTTAGGTGAAGCTATTCTAATTGCTGCTAATGCGTGTGAAAGATGTATGAATACGTTGGCTTATCAATATGGTTTAGATTGGGGTTACAAAGAGTGGTCGGCAGATTGGGTTAAAACAAACACTAAGTGTAAGTTTTGTGAACATATGGAATTGGAATCGGCCATAGATATTAATGAAACAACCGAGTCTGTTTCGAAGTTTGTTTCCTTATAGGTTTAACATATGCTTCATCCTTATACGTTTGGAACTTATGATTCAGCAATAGTATTAGCTGATATATTGAATAAATATGACAAACGAAAAGTAAATAAGATTACAAGAATATATTATAAGGCGGCGGAGGCTATGGGTCAGGCCAGCCTAATACCAAATAATCATTATAAGCATTATATCCTTACTTTAATTAAACATGATAAGTTCAAGATAATAGATAATATGGATTGGGATGATAATTTAAAACATCATATGAAGACGGTATTAACGGCTAGATATCGGATGTGTTTGAAAGGTAATGTTAATTCGGGAGAGTTATATGAGCGGTAATTACAAATATTTGGGGCTATGTAATTATGATGATTTAGTTTGCCCGTTTGGTTGTCAAGAAGGAACTAAAATAAATAATCATGGAACGTTATCAACATTATTGGGGTGGTTTCCTACGGATCCAGATCAGGATCCCAATCATCATACAATGTCTTGCTCTTGCAGTAATTGTGACAAAAGATTTACAAAAGAATGGGTTGTAAAGGATCATAATGCCTGGTACGTAGCAGAGGGACATGTTATAATGGGCGTAGCTAGTTGTTGCGAGAATAAATATTTAATTCATTGCATCGAATGTGGCGGATGGATGAAACACTCTATTTATATTAATAATGATGGAATAACATCTGTACGAAATATTAATGGTAAGTTTATTCCTCGTCAACCTATGTATTGGCAGTGTATGGATTGTGATCGGTTCGAGGGAGATGGACAATATGGTTATGAGTATATGACGTGCGAGGATATAGAGCGTGCCAAGAAAGAAGCTGAAAAATTACCTCCGCCAGTAGAAATGAAAATTGGATTTAGAGCAGTTGATACTATTGGTATTGGTGTTATTAACTCTGAGGCCATAAATAAATTAAAAATAAATTAAAGAAAGATTTTAATTAGATGCAGTTCAAATGTAAAAAGCATGGAGAGGTAGAAAATGAACCAACACAAAATTATGATGTTTATTGCCCAAATGCTTACAAGAAGAAATAGCGAAATATTTTAATGGAGCGGAAAGCTTGTCAGTTTGGACTGATGGGTATGGTCTTCCCGTAGTGATTAGTGCAAGATATCCGCTTGTTATAACGCCATTATATAAAGTACTTGAGGAAGATGATGAGTAGAAAAAAAGTAAAGGAAATTTATGTGAGTTGTGATATCGAGAGTGACGGTCCCATACCCGGCGTTTATAGTATGCTGTCAATAGGTTGTGTCGCATTTACTGAAGATGGTAAAATAATCTCCACCTTTGAGGTTAATCTTGAAACTTTACCAAATGCCAAGCAAGATCCCGATACAATGGAATGGTGGAGTAGGCAACCAGAAGCTTGGAGGGCGTGCAGATCTAATTTGACCGATCCGGGAGAAGCTATGCTGGAACTAAATAATTGGCTTAAAAATCTCCCAGGTAAACCAGTTTTAACTTGTTATCCGTCAGGCTTTGACCATATGTTTACTTACTGGTATCTTGTTAACTTTGTTGGAGCTAAAGAGTGTGCAATATCTTTTTCGGGGATAGATATTAAAACTTATGCTATGGCTATAATGAAGAAACCATACACAAAATGTACTAAGAATAGGATGCCAAAAAGTTGGTTTAGTAAAGATTATAAGCACGACCATACTGCGTTAAATGATGCTTTGGGACAATATAGATTATTTTACAATATGTTAAAGGAAAATACTGAAGACAAATTAACCTTTTCCGATCCATCTGATGAAGCTAGATTTAATCGTGGCGTAAGAGATGCTGAGAATAATATTGGTCAGTGCGAAACAAATGAGATGTATAAAAAGGGCTGGGAGTTTGCTAAAGAAAGAATGAAGGGTAAGTAATATTAGCGCTGCAATTCCGGCCAGCGTTTCCCACTAATTATTCTACTAACTTGTGCTGGAGATAAATTGTACTCTTGACACAGCTCGGCCTGTTTGTAGTTTCCGGTTTTATATTTATTTATTATTTCTTGAGCGATTTCTTTTGTAAGGTTGGGTTTTGTTAATGGCGCTGTGATTTGTGGACCACCATTCCATTGTTTATTATTAACTATTTTGTGGATTTGTGTTAATGATACGTTAAACATTTCGCTGAGTTTAGTTTGTGTATAGCGTTTTGTAGCATATAATTTTCTTATTTCTTTTACCTGATCATCAGTTAGTTTGCACATGTGTTTTCGTAATATCTTTTTAACATGTGGCTTCATTTTGTGACCGTAGTGTCCGTTAGCGGGTCCGTATAGTTTTTTGCCATAGAAATAGTTTTTCTCTCCTTTCATTCGTTTGCTTCGTTGTTTTCGCTCTTCTTCTGTTATTTCCCTACCAATAACGCCTTCTCCACCATCTGTTTCATTATATAATTGATATTTTAAATCTTTTAGCAATTTAATCCACTCAATTTCTTTTTCGCAAGCGGTGTGTAAATCTGGATATGTTTCTATTTTTTTAAATATAAAATTATTTTCTCCCCATTTTTTTATAGCGAAATGAATAGCGGATTTTTTTACTTTATCCGATACGCTATGTGCCGTGCTTATGTGTCGTTTCCACCTTACCTTAGGATTATTAGTGATGCCCACATATAGCTTGCCGTTTTTTATATTATAAATTAAGTATAAATATCTATCATCCATTACCTTTACCCCTTTCTTCTAGTTGTTGGTTTGTTTAAATGTCGAGTACGTTCATTTGTGATATATAACAGTATATGTGTAGGATTGTTTAGAAAATATAATGGAGAATAATATGTCGGGAGTAATTACGATAGGTGTTGCATTTGGTGACTGCGGCAAGGGAAAAGTAGTTGATTGCCTTGCTAAAGATATGGACGTAGTGGTTCGATCTACTGGAGGATCGAATGCCGGGCACACTATTGTCGTTGATGGTAAGAAGTATATTTTTAGATTAATTCCATCTGGTATTTTAAACGAGAATACAGTATGCGTGTTAGCTCAAGGAATGGTAATTGATCCTAATGTATTGACAGATGAATTAGAGACATTGGATAAATTAGGTGTTGATTGGTCTGACAGATTATTTATTTCAGACAGGGCTCATATTATTCTTCCTACTCATATTGAAAGGGATAAGAAAGCAGACAAAGATAATAAAATTGGTACGACTAAGAAGGGTATAGGCCCGGCATATACAGACAAGGTTTCTAGAAATGGCATTAGGATATGTGATTTATTTTTAAGTAATGATGATTTAGTAGAAAGATTAAAATATCATTATAGCTTTATATTTACCAGTGATGATATTATTAATTCAGAAGCCAGATTAGAATGTTTAAAATTAAAATCATTCCTTGGTTTAGTTAATTGTAATATAGTGGACACATCATTTTTAATCAATGAGCGTTTAAATTGTGGTGATAGAGTTTTATTTGAAGGTGCACAGGGAACATTGTTAGATATTGATCATGGAACATATCCATTTGTAACATCCTCTAATCCTGTTGCTAGTGGTATCTGTACGGGCTCTGGGGTTGGTCCTAAGGCGATTGATAAGGTCATAGGGATTACTAAAGCCTATGTAACTCGCGTAGGTTCTGGGCCGTTTCCAACCAAGCTAGATGGTGACAAGGCCGAGTTCTTACAAAAAGCTGGCGCAGAGTTTGGCTCTGTTACTGGTAGGCCAAGAGATGTGGGTTGGTTAGACTTGCCGCTTTTATGGTACGCTAAAGAAATAAATAGTTTGGATGAATTAGCATTGATGAAGCTTGATGTTTTATCAGGGCTAGATGAAATTAAAGTTTGTATTGGGTATGAGAACATTTGTTTTGTTCGTGGTGGTGATTGTTCGGATCCCGTACCAATTAATAATTTGGATAAAGTAAACCCAATATATGTTAGATTAGATGGATGGAAGGAGGATATCTCTGGCGTGCGAGATTATGTTGATCTGCCGAAAGCTGCACAAGATTATATTGGATTTATTGAGGGGATGCTTAATATTAATATTAACTTTGTTTCTGTAGGGCCTGATAGGGAACAAACAATTATTCGGGCTTGTGAGACGTGGTCATCGTATGCTGATGATTTGATCTTTCGTGGTTAAATAAATATTGACAAATAGCTCTGGAGTGATTATAATATTTAGAGGAGGTCACCAATGAGTAATCTTTCTGATTCTGATATTAAAATGATGACGGATTTTATTTTGGATAGTCTTAAGATTAAGAAGCTTGAGCGCATGACAACGTTTATTATGCACGATCAGTTGGCTGATAAATTGTCGGTAGAAGTTACTCTCCCAGTATTTCAAGCTCAAGTGTCTAAAATTATTAAGAACAATCCGGAACTTACATCTAAAAGAGGTCGTTATGGAGGTATTTATCTTAAGAAATCAATTGAAGAAAAGTCAGTATCGCTATCCAAAACTGCAGTTCCAAAGACTGTTAAGAAAGATACCGTTGAGAAAAAAAATAATAGTAACGTACAAAATACGAAGAAATCAAGCAAAAAGTTTGACAGAGAAATTGCAGAATTTCGTAAGGCAGAAGAGCTTCGCCAGGTAGAAAAAGAAAAGAATCTTTGGATAGGGGATAAGCAATATAAAGTTCGTATGTCTGATTATCAGCTGCGTGATTTGATAAAGTATGTTATAGGGGCTGAAGAGGATAGTAATGGTGAGATTTATTGTCTAGGACATAGATATTCCGGCACAGATTACCAGGCAGATATGATTGATAGGTTTTTATTATATATAATGGGTGCGACATATGTTGTATCTCCTCGTGAAGTGCCGCCTGATAAAAAAGAAGATAAAGATGTTTAGTTTATATGATAAGATAGTTGTTTGGATAGATTCTTGGGTATTTTCCGTTCGTCTTAAATGGGCTATGTATAAAGATAAGTTAGATGCCAAAAAGTACAAAAACAGAAAACGTAAAGACTAGGTTATATTTCATATTACCTATTATTGTGTTATCATCATTGGTTTTGTCCTTGATTTATTATCATGGATATCGTAATTTTATTTGTATGGTTTCAGTTGGGTGTTGGGCTGACGGGTTATGTAAAAGTGAGGATGGCAGATGTACTACTGGTTGTAATGCTCCTTGTCGCATTAGTGGACATTGTACATTGGTTGATGGTTTTTGTATAGCTGAGGATCGGTCGGATTGTTTAAATTCTGAGGCTTGTGAGACTTATGGTCGATGTTCTGCTAAGAACAGAACTTGTGTTGCGTTATTAGATGAGGATTGTAAAGTATCAGTTAAGTGTCGTCGTGAGGGCAAATGTTCTGCTAAAAATAACATATGCTTACCAAGTTCACACGCTGATTGTGCACAGTCTTCAGGGTGTGCTTTAGAGGGTAAGTGTTGGTATAATTCATTGTCGGATAAGTGTGTAAAATGTTTGATTTGTTCATTTATATCTGTGCCATGATATTTGTATTGTGGTATTTGCGGTTTCTTAGAAAGTATGATTAGTCATTTAGATTAAAGAAGGTTACAATGAAATTTGAAATTGAGAGATATGGTATAAAAATTATTCCTGAAAATGAAGAGGATGAAGCTTATATTGAAGATACTCTTGGGGTTACTAATGAGAATCACACCATTAGTCTTTATAGAGTAAATTTGTTTGGCATGCACTCTCTAGCTTATTTGAGCACCAGTGATTTTGGTTCTGTAAAAAGTATTAGGGCAAGAGATAAGTTAAACGGAGATGAATAATGAAAATTGAGGCTGAAAAGTATACTTTAAGAATTATTCCTGAAAATGAGATGGAAGAGGTTTATTTAGAGAGCTTAGGTTTTTGTTACGAAGATTCGACCGTAACAGCAAAACGTTCTGGATTTGATCAGCCATTTTACGTAGAAATTAGTACAATATCTTGGGGAGATGAATAATGAATAATTGGCGAGAATTTAGATTTGTTCGTGATGGTCAGGCAGATCTTGTATGGATGATTAAACAAGATGCTGAAAGTTATTTTACTAGGCATGGGCAATTGAATGGCAAGTTTCAAGAATATTCTGATACTCCAGGAGATAAGGGTAAATTAGGTACGAAAGCTTATGTTGATCCTGTAAGTAATTGTACCGAACATGTGGTGCGCGAGATTAGGAAAAAGACTGAAAATGGATACGTGGAATACGTTGATGGGGTAGCTACTAAGAAACAGGCCAGTAATGTAGATTTTAGCAACTCTCTACCCAAATCATTCTGTTCTTTTAAACCACAAACTGATATTAAAAAGAATGCATTGGAAAAGCTGCATAAAAGGGGGTTGGCGCGATACAGCAGAAAAAGGGACGGGATGTGCCACATTGCCGTACATCATACTACAGGGTGGGAGCTTTACACTCGCAGAATGGATTTAACATCAGATCGTTTCCCATATCATATTATTTCTTTGTCTGGGTTGGATTTTGAAGAAGGAACTATTTTGGTTGGAGAGATGTTGTGTGAACATTGGCATGAACCTGGCAAAGATGATTTTAAAAGTATTAGCAGCTTGTGCAGATCATTACCTGATGAAGCGGTTAAAAAGGTAAAAGATGGAGATGTTCCAAAGCCGAAGTTTGTAGTATTTGATATTTTATTTCATAACGGCAAAGATCTAAAGAATTGCACTTACGATGAGCGGGCTGAGATTTTTCAGGAGAAGATAGAAGAAGCTCAAACTAAAGGTGGTATGGATTTAATTGAGGCCGTCGAATATTATAACGTAACGCCAGATACTTGGGAAGATGTAGCTAAGGATAATGGCTGGGAAGGATTTGTGGTAGTCGATGGGTCTTCAGTGCCGGGCGATAAGTTTTATTCATTTAATGGAAAGCCGCATAGACCCAAGGGACACCACAAGTTAAAGCCGATTTTTGAGGAGGATGCCGTAATTTATGCAGCATTAAAAGGAACTGGTAAAAGGTTAGGTGGTATTGGTTCTGTTTTTGTAAAGCAACGCCATCCGGATACAGGAGAGTGGGTTGCATTAGGTAAGGTTGGTTCAGGTTTTACCGATGAGAGTTTGGAGGAAATAAACAGACTTTGTGAAGATAATAACATTCCAGTTGTAGGTAAAGAGAAGGAGTTAGCAGATATTGATTTAAATCGCGAGAGTGATTTGTTAGTTTGTGAGATTAAGTATTCTGATCGACAGCCTGGAACTAATAAATTTCGTTTTCCCGTTTTTGTAAGATTTAGACATGACAAAGGCGTTGATGAGTGTGTTGCTCAAAGGTGGAATGATGAATGATAATTTTGTAATAATAAGAGTTTCGCAACGATTGGCGCGGGCGTTAAGGAATTATAATCAAAACTCTAAGAAACTGCTTGGCGCCCCTTCTGTATACAAGATTGGCGGCTGCTTAACCTTATTACAAGAGGCGGCTCAGCATTCAGCTATAGAAGATGAAGAGTGCAAAGAATGTGGTGGTGATGAGTATTTACAACCATGTTCGAAATGTAAAAAACCAGACTACAAATATAAAGACGAACCAATAGTATTAACAGCGATAGAATATGCCAGCTTGTCTCAAGGTGAAATAGAAGTTAATATAAGAATCAATGATCGTGTTGGGCATTGCTTTGTTTCTAAGGAGTTTTGGGAAGCACTTGGCGAAAAAGCAGGATGGATAGTAAGCGGCTAAGAAATGGTTGGATAAACAATGTCAATAGTAGTTAAATTATCATTAGCTGAGCGTTTTTTAAATTGGTATCCTAAACACACCAAATTATATATACGGGGTGAGAGGGGAAAAGATTGGGAAACGAGGAGGCTGTTAGATCAGGAGTTAGTCGAGGCGTTAAATCCATTTTTGGAAAGATTAGTTCAGGAAAGAGTTGATGAAATTCTAGCTCGGCAAAATATAGTTAGTGATAAACTTGTTTGTGATTGGTCGGCAGATGAGTTCTATGCTGCAAAACAATTGGTGTTAGATTATTATAATAATTGTGATGGGGAATATATGTATCCATCCGATGTTGCCGATAAGCTTGGTCTTGATTATGAATTGGTTCGTGATGTTTGCCTTGCATTAATTGATGATGGATCGTTAATGGTAGGTGCTGATTTGAAGCCTCTGATATAGTATAGTCATAATTTTCTATACTTATATGAAGTATTTATTCGTATTGTTATTGTTTTGTTGCTTATTAATTCCTTGTTGTAAAACGGTTGAGACTAAACAAGTTTCAAATATTAATGTTCCAATCGTTACAGAAGTTACACCATCATTAAAAGATAATCTTTCTTTTATTGATAATGTGGTGCGACATACACTTACACTGTACGACCAAGATGATACAAAGCATTATCGTCAATACATTTCAAAAGAATCTGATGCCCGAACATTGTATATATTAAATGTAACAAATAAGTATTATATACCACATGATAGGGATATTAATTTTGTATGGGTATGGAGAGATTCTGAATATCGCGAAGATTTAGATTTTGCGTATATACAATCTAATAATGATAATTTAAAAGACGAGGCAGAATATTATAGAAATGCTGGGTATGATGTTTTTTGGAGGAGTACGACAAGTTATAATTCATCTAGTGGTTCCGGTAGTACGGTAACGGATTCATTTATAAAACAGAGCAGATATCGTCAAGCCTTTACTATTGGGCATGAGATGTGTCACGAGTGGAATGCCGAGAATGTAAGTTCAAATTATCCTTCTGCACTTGATGAGTCAGAATGTATGGTTAGAGGGTATTTGGTGGCATTATCTTATTTTAAAGATAATGGAAATGAGAATGATTATCAAGATACATTGAAGAGCTTTAATAGAGAGAGGTATTGGGCAAAAGATTTAATGGATACCGTTAAAAGGTTGGAGATTATTTATAATGACGATACAATTGAAGATTATGTTAAAGATCGGATAAGGCAAGAAACATTTAATGCATTTTCAGATAGGACCGGGGCAAAGATTGTAAATAATGCTAGATTTTTTGATTATATACCTTATATTGAATATTTTGTTGAATATGACAATTTATATGCTGGATATGATTACGATATAAAGAAAGTACTTCGTATACTTAAAGAAAGTCCGGATAATGAAAAGGACGCTATTAAATATATTTTAGGCAAGACATTATGTTTAGTTGATGAAAGTTTGTCGAGTACTTTTGGATTAGATCTCTCGTATATAAAGATGGATAACGAGAAGGTATTTAATGATTGGCAAATGCATTAATAAGTGAGGGAAATATGGTAAGTGTAAAGATTGGTCAGGTTTGGGAAATAGACGATCCTTTATATAGCGCTAGATTTCATGTAACTTTCACTGAGAATAAAGTTGTACAAATGATGTGCTTTAGTATTACTCACAAGAATGTATCTAATGGATATTGTGAAGATTTCGAAACAGGCAATCAATATTTGTTTACATATAATTTTTATGATTTTGATAATTCTTGGGAGTTAATTTACGATCCGGATGGTATGACATTTGATAATAAACAACCACTAACATGTTCTAAGTGTAATACTATTAATGAGTATGCTGAGCATGATTTGGCAAATGGTCCATATATTTGTTATAGGTGTCGTAGCGGTTTTTAATTAATGATTAATGAAGATGAATTAGTACGAGTCGGATTGATGATATTAAAATCCGAGGCTCGTAAATTGTGGTTAAAATCAAACGGCAAAGTATGTTTATTTGATTTGGAGGAATTTGGATATTTGCCATTAGTCAATTTAGTACGTAAATATGAATCTGACCGTTCTTCTTTTAATGATTATATTGCGCCTAGGTTAAGGTGGGCTTTAATTGATGAGTTAAGAAAACAAAATCATAGCAGAGTATCATTTGAATCTAGAGTTAGGGCAATACAGGAATATCAAGAATTAATAAATGTATCCTCCAATCCTGAGGTTAAATATCTTACACGAGAACGAAAAGAATATGTAAGATTAGCTGCTAGTAAATTGCGTGGACATTCCAAGAAAATAGTAATCAGATATTATTTTAATAATCAAACATTTAAACATATAGCTTATGTATTTGGTAAAGATAAGTATTGGGCAAATAGACAGCACAATAAGGCATTAAATATGATGAGGAAAGAAATGCCAAGCGAATTAAATTGATCTTGATATATACTAATAGTAAGAGATGAATGTAAAATATATTTGATTTGTAACCGCAGCCTTTGCTTTTGGGTTACGTATTATGAAACCTAATCGCACGTTTTCGTTTTGGATTTGGTTTTTCGAACAGAGTTTTATAGTTGGAACTTGGAAGGTTTGTTCGGTCTTCACGCTCTGACATAACATAATTTTAAATGGAGAATATAGTTATGAAGTTTGAAACTAATTTTACGTATGATCAGGTGCGACATGACCAAGATAATAACACTCATTTAGTTGTATCTTTAACGGCACCAAAAAAGAATTGGCAGGAAGAAAGACCTCCTGTATGCATTGTTCCGGTAATTGATGTTAGCGGTTCGATGGGTGGGGAAAAGTTAGAGTATGCTAAGAAGTCAGCTATGAAATTGGTTGATCATTTGCAGCCAGGAGATTTTGCCGGTCTAGTTGTTTTTGCCAGTTGTGTTGAACTTATATCGCCAGTAATGGAGATGACGCAGGATAAAAAAGAGGCTCTTAAAGTAAAAATTGGTCAGTTGGAAGCTATAGATTGTACCAATTTTAGCGGAGGAATGTTAACTGGTTTGGAGCAATTGAATAAGTCGGATTTGCCCGATAACCTTTTATTGCGAGTAATTATGCTAACAGATGGTGTTGCTAATGTTGGGGTTGCCATAAACAGGGATCAATTAATTCCTTTGCTTGAATCTAATTTAGGGCGTGGAACATTAAGTGCATTTGGATATGGAGAAGATGCTAATCAGGAATTATTAGCTGATTTAGCATCAGTGGGTAAAGGTAACTATGCATTTATTAAGAATCCAGACGATGCTTTGTCAGCATTTGCTAAGGAGTTAGGCGGTTTACTTTCGACATATGCTCAAAATATTAGCGTAGACATCAAAGCTAATAATGGTCATACTATTGAAAATGTTGTTAGTGATGTTGATGTGGATGGCGACAAGTCTAATATAATAATTAAGTTTCCGGAAATTTTAAGTGAGGAAGAGCGAAATCTTGTTGTGGAGATGAAGTTATCAGAACAATCCAAGGCTCTTCCAAGGCAAATGAGCGTTGTGGATATTAGTCTAACTTATGATCTTATAGACAGTAATGGAAAGAAAGACACTAGAAAAGAATCTGTAAAGGGGAAGATTAAATTTGTCAAGCCAGGAAAAGAACAAGTTAAGCCTCATGAAGATATAGATAAGGTTGTTGCTTTAGCTCAAACTATTCAGGCTCAAATAGAGGCTGAGGAAAGGGCTCAAGCGGGAGATTATTCGGGAGCAAGATTATATATGCAAAACTTGTCTACTAATTTGCGTAGTAGGGGACTTGAAAAGTATGCCACATTATCTGATAGTATTGGAACTAAAATGGGTAATGCTATGGATTTTTGTGCCAATTCTGCTTATTTTACATCTACACGTTCCGCGGGTACTAGAGCTTATGGTACTTCCGCCTTATGTTGTGATGCTGCTGATGATTTAAGTTTTTGCGATGTCAATTTAAAAAATACTGCCCAGGATAGTTTGCAAGCAGACTTTACAAATAATAATAATAAAGTAGATCTTAATAATGGTTCAGGTGGTTCGTCTGGTGGTGAAAATGTTATTATTCCAGCTGTTGGTGGTGGCATAGTTTTCATTGAGAGTAAGGATGACAAGAAAGCAGATAAGAAAGCAGATAAGAAAGCAGATAAGAAAGGTGTTAAGGATAATAAAAAAGATAAAAAGAAAAAGTCGAGAATAACAAAGAAGAAGAGTAAAAGATGGTAGATGTTTGAGTAGTTAAAATTAATGGGGCTCAAGCGGGCTCCATTTTTTTATTTTACCGGATGGAGATATGGGAATATTAATTGGTTTTTCTGGACTGGCAAATAGTGGAAAAGATACTTGTGCGGATTATTTGGCAGAGAATTATGAGTTTGCTAAAATAAGTTTGGCTGACCCAATAAAAAGAATGGTGATGGAAATATATGATTTCAGTGAGGAGCAGCTGTGGGGACCTAGCGAAAATAGGAACAAGCCAGACAAACGGTATATTAAAGAGTGTGAGTTTTGCTCTAGTACAGGAAAGATTAAATATAAATGGCATGGCAAACATAGTACAAGGACATGTTCTATGTGCGATGGTGAAAAACAAAATTTAACACCAAGAGAGGCTCTTCAGAAGTTTGGTGGAGTAGGTCGTGAGTGTTGGTCAGAAACTTGGTTAAATATTTGTTTAAAAAATGCAAAGAAATTATTAGGAAATAATGCAACTTGTTATTCCAGAACCGAAGGCGTTATTCCAGATGTAAATGTTTTTATTAGAAAGTGCGTTAGAGGTGGAGTAACAATAGCTGACGCGAGATACCGTAATGAATTGGATGCTATACGTGAGGCCCGCGGAAAGTTAGTTAGAATAAAAAGACCGGAATCTGGATTAATAGGAGACGCAGCAGAGCACCCAAGTGAAACAGAACAACAATCTATACCAGATAGTTATTTTGATTATATTATAGATAATAATGGTTCATTAGACGAATTATATAATAAAATAAAATATATGTATAATTCTTTTAAGTAGGAGTATCTAATGAGTGATGATGTTAATGTAAAAGTTATTAAATTAAATAACAATGAAGATGGGTCTACCACTTTAACTATAGAAGTATCGGATGTCTTTGTTAAAAGACTGGCAAAAGCACTTGGGGTAGAAATAATTAGTCAGATTAGATGGGATAGCTTTTGTAATAAGGCAATTTGGAAATACATTGAAACAGAAGAAAATAAAGCTCTAGCAGCAAAGAGAGGGATTCTCACAAAAGAAAAACCCGCTAGAAAAGATAAAAAGAAACCAAAATGGGATGATAAAGCGTATTGGAGTAAGAAGAATGAAAAAGGAACTGCAGAATAAATTATATAATGATTTCCCCAAGTTATTTGCGCAAAAAGATTTAACAATACAAGAGAGTTGCATGCCATGGGGAATTTGCACTGGTGATGGTTGGTATAATTTAATTCGTAATTTGTGTGCTGAGATTCAAGCTTATGTTGATTATTCAGGAATAGAGCAAGTAGAGTTTTCGCAAATTAAAGAAAAATTTGGCCAGCTTAGGGCTTACATAGATAATGGCGACGAAAAAGTATATGATATCATAAGGTTGGCCGAAACATTAAGTTCTGAAATTTGCGAATCATGTGGAATGAAAGGTTATATAAAATCAAATAGAGGCTGGTTAACCTCTATGTGTGATGAGTGCAGAGAGAGTCGAAGAAATAGATTTAAGGAAGATTAAAAATGACATGGAAGTATGGATTAATACTAATTGCAAAAGCACAACATGAATATGAAGACGATTATTGCGAATTAGTTGAGCTTTATTCTGATGATGATGGAAAATATACATCATTTTGTACAGCTCGCACTTGCACTGTAGATTCTTTGAAGTTAGCTGCTAAAGATGCAGAAATAGATGGGATTAATACTTATTTTTATGATAATGGTACGTTTGAATATAATGCCATGACAAACGATTGGGATTGGTTTCCTGATGAAGATGATGGTAAGAAAATAAAGCGTGGACGTATCGCAATAGATTTCGATGGAGTTATTAATAGTTATAAATCAGGATTTGTTGCTATTGATGTTATTCCAGATCCACCAGTTCCTGGTTCGTTTGATTTTATAAAAGAAATGGTTGATGCTGGTTATAGTGTTTCAATTTATTCTACTAGAGGGCAGTCTGAAAGTGGAAGGCTAGGAATTGAGAAATGGCTTGAAAAATACAGTATGTCACCAGAATTAATAAAGAAATTAGATATAGCAAAAACAAAGCCAATAGCTAAATTGTATATTGACGATAGAGCCTGGGCATTTAATGGGAGTTTTCCGACATTACGACAGGTAGATAATTTTTTACCCTGGCATGGCGGAAAGTCCTCATCTGAAAAGTAGTTTAGTGAATAAAACCGCATCGTTGTATGATGGGAGACACAGAAGATGCGTATGGTTTGTTTATTCAGATGACTGGCATGTCGGGAGCTGGTAAATCTACTTTATCAAATTTAGTTGAGCCAATTTTAAAGAAAGCTGGTTATAAAGTAGAGATCATTGACGGTGACGAATATAGGTCGGGTCTTTGTAGCGATCTAGGTTTTTCTAAACAAGATCGTAATATTAATATTAGAAGATTGGGATTTGTTGGAAAAGTGCTTGCTAGAAATGGTGTGATTGCTATTATGGCGGCAATAAATCCTTACGATGAAATTAGAAAAGAGTTGTTATCTATGGGCTCTTTTGTCAAGACAGTTTATGTGAAGTGTGATCTTGAAACATTAAAAAAGAGAGACCCAAAAGGATTATATAAAAGAGCGTTGCTAGATGATGAACATCCTGATAAGATTAAAAATTTTACAGGAATATCTGATCCTTTTGATGAGCCCAGTGATCCGGATTTAATAATAGAAACAAATCGAGATACACTAGAGTCGTCAGTTAATAAGTTGTTTGCATTTATAACATCCCATATGGAAAAGTGATATGGACGTATTAATTCTTGGGGCTGGATTTTTAGGCACAATACTAAGTAGTGCATTAATATCTAATGGCCATGACGTTACATTATTTAATAAGGCAACGTTAGATTATACTGATCAAAATACATTATTTGATTATATTAAGTATAGTAATTTTGGATTGGTAATTAATGCTAGCGGTTATACTGGACGTCCCAATATTGATGCTTGCGAAGATGATAAGGATAATTGTTGGAAATATAATGTTGAGGTTCCGGCAAAAATAATGAGGGTATGTAATAAGTTCAATTTAGGAATGGTTCATCTGTCTAGTGGTTGTATCTATGCTGGTTATGATAGGGAATATACTGAATCTGATATTCCTAATTTTGGATTGTTTAATGAGGAAAGTAGTTTTTATTCTAAAACAAAACATGCGGCGGAAACAATATTACAAGATAACGATGCGTGGATATTTAGAATTAGAATGCCATTTAGTGGAGAAGTTGTAGATAGAAATTATTTCAATAAGATTTTGAAATATGATAGTTTAATTAGTGAATATAATTCTATGACATGTGTTGAAGATTTGTGTGATTTTGTTAATAAGTTTATTTTAAAAAAAGATCAAGTACCATATGGAATTTATAATGTTGTTAATTGTGGGTACGTTTCTGCTAAAGAGATTGTGAAAATGTTGCGTGAGCGGGATGTGATGAATCCATATCATCATTTTATATCTACAGATAAATTAAAAACAAAAGCAAAACGATCTAATTGCATTATTTCTACTAATAAGATACAAAGTTATGATTTAACATTACCATACGTAAAATTATCTCTTGAAAAATGTATTGACAGATATGCTGCATCTGTGTTAGAATTATAATTATTGTAAGGAAGATTGTATGAAAAAAGGAATCGTGTTATCTGGCGGAAGGGGCACTAGGCTTTATCCAATTACTATTGCCGTGTGTAAGCAATTATTACCAGTATATGATAAGCCTTTAATTTATTATCCGTTAACGACTTTAATGCAATTAGGTATTAAAGATATTCTTATTATTGTTTCTTCAGAATTAAATATGCAGTTATTTAATAGGCTTCTTGGTAATGGTGATAAATTTGGAATAAATCTAAACTATGCAATACAGCCTGACCCGAAAGGAATAGCTGAGGCGTTTTTGGTTGGTGAAAAGTTTATTGACAATCAGCCGGTATCATTAATACTTGGTGATAATATTTTTTATGGTGAAAGATTTATTACAGAGCAAGCAGATATAGAGTATAACAAGAATTATATATTTGGTTGCAAGGTAAACAACCCAAAAGCATATGGAGTGGCTGTATTTGATAATGATGGGGATTTAATAGATATAGAAGAGAAGCCAGAGAATCCTAAATCAGATTATGCTGTTCCAGGGTTATATATTTATGACGATACCGTTGTTGATCGTGCAAAGAGTTTGATTCCATCTGGTCGGGGAGAGTTGGAAATAACCGATTTGAATAATACATATATAGCAGATGGGTTGTTAGATTTCATTAAACTTGCTCCTGGTACTGCTTGGTTTGATACTGGAACCCACGATCATTTATTGGAAGCGGCCCAATTTGTTAAAGCAATTCAGTCTCGTACAGGTATGACGGTTGGAAGTCCTTACGAGGTTGCGTTAAATCGTAAGTGGATTTCAAGGGTTGCATAGTTATTTAATTTGTTACTTGACATTTAACCTAGAATGATTATAATACAATAAGAAAGGGTATTCATGATTACAAAGTATAATATCGATCATCGCGTAAAAGTTTCGGCTTCAACAACAACACTTTTGGATGTCCCAATGGTTGTTAGGGTTAATAAATTCAATGAAGATGCAGCTAAACATTTTGCAGATGATATGGCCAAAGCGCATACTACTGGTCAAGAAATTATACCTGTTGTGTGTGATTCTTATGGCGGGACTGTTTATTCATTACTAGCTATGATTGATGTTATTAGGAGTGCGACCGTTCCAGTAGCAACAATCATAGAGGGTAAGGCTATGTCATGCGGAGCGGTGTTGGCCACATGCGGTTCTCCCGGATTGAGGTTTATGGGCGGAAAAGCCACAATGATGATTCACGATGTTTCTAGTTTTAGTCACGGTAAAATTTCTGATATAAAAGAAAATGTAAGAGAGGGCGAGAGATTAAACAAGATTATCTTTAATATTCTTGATGAAAATGCCCGCAAGGATTCTGGATATTTTTGGGATATTGTTCAGAAAAGATCTAGAGTTGATTGGTACATAACTCCGAATCAGGCTAAAAGGCACAGACTGATCGATGTTGTGGGAATACCTACGCTTCAGGTTGATATTAAAATGACACAAGAATTGGTGTATTAGTTCGGTGATAAGGCTACTTAGAAAAATTCCCAAGGACGATTTTTATGTTGGGTTGTCTGGAGGGGTCGATTCTATGGCTGTTCTTGATTTCCTTTTGAATGGCGGATATGCTCCAAAGGTTGCTTATTTCGATCATGGAACAGATCATTCCAGTAATGCGCGCGCGTTCGTTCTTTCTATTTGTAATGATAGGAGATTAGATGTTGTTATAAATAGAATTGAAAGAGAGCAAGATGCGTTTGAGTCTAAAGAAGAGTATTGGAGAAACGAAAGGTATAGGTTCTTTTTTAGCTTGAAGGCGCCAGTTATTACTGCGCATCAATTGGATGATGTTATTGAGTGGTGGATATTTTCTTCTTTAAATGGAAAGCCACAATTAATTCCTTATAAAAGAAATAATGTTATACGTCCATTTTTAATGACATCGCGCAAAGATTTTGTCGATTGGTGTGAAAGACATGCAGTACCATATTTTGATGATCCTTCTAATAGTGATGTAAAATATATGAGAAATAGAATACGCCATAATATTGTGCCTGAAGCATTAAAAGTGAATCCGGGTTTACATAAGGTTATTAGAAAGTTAGTTATAGCGAATAACGCATAAGTCTCTCGGTATAAGGTAAAGGAAATTATATGAAGTACGCATTGATTGTTGGAATAAATAAATACCAAATGTCAGGTTGTGATTTAAATGGTTGTGTTAATGATGCTGACAAAATGTATAATCTTTGTCGTATTTATGGCTTTGATGAAATTAAAGTACTAACAGATGAGGCTGCAACACAAGAAAACATCATATTAAATCTAACGAGTATGGTTAATAATACTGCCGCTGGTGATGAAGTTTTTTATGCTCATAGTGGTCATGGAACTCAAGTTGTTGATATGGATGGTGATGAGGTAGACGGATTAGATGAGTGTATTGTTCCTTATGACCATGATTGGGATAGGCCATTTACAGATGATAGGCTAGCCTCTTGCTTAAGGAATTTGCATAATGAGGCTTATTTATCTGTGTTGATTGATGCTTGTCATAGCGGATCTGCAACTGATAATATTGTAAAGAATATCGTAATGCCAGAGAGTATGCGGAAATTAGTTATAGGAAAATCATTAAGAAAGAATTATTTTGGCGTTAAGAATTCTAATCCAACAACGCAACGCCATATTTTATTAGCCGGTTGTAAAGATAATGAATATAGTTATGAATTACAATTTGGAAATAAGTCTTATGGCGCATTAACATTTTTATTTGAGAAGACGATAAGATCTAAGGCATTTAGAAATAGCAATTGGAATAGGATTTTTAGAAGTGCGTACAGAAGAGTTGTGCGAAAGACTGGAAATGCTCAACATCCTGTATTAAGTGGTGAAACAAACTTAAAGAAACGTATTATTTTCAGTGGCATGTAATGTGTGTGTTCTTTTAAAATGGTAACGATAAAATAATAAATAATGGAGAATTAATATGGATTGTAGTGGTTGTAACTCTAATGTATGTGGGCCTGATGGAGATCAAAATGTCGGGCAAATGGTTCAGTATGTGACAACTTTACTTGACACGTCTGATGAGCAAGGTGAGTTGGTTGCATTAGTTCCGGTTGAGCCAGAGGATGAATTTGGTTTAGAGACCTCAATGATTGTTGGTGAGAAAAGATTCAAGGGTCATGTAGTCTATATGGCTAGTCACTGGGATCTTGTTAGTACTGCTGTGGATAATGATTGTATTTATTGGTCATGGCGTCGAGTGCTTGTTGTTCAAAACGAAGAATAGACTGGACATTTGAGGCCTTTAGCGAAATTGGTTATTGCATGCTAATATTTTAGTATTTTTTATATGGTAAAAAGGAAAACATGCAATAGATGTAAATGCCGAATATCAGTAAACTTATTAGAGGAACATGAAGAAGTTTGTTCCAAGAGGTACTCGAATTCAGGCGTAAAGTTTGTGTGTAAAAATTGTGGCAAAGAACATGACGGTAGTATTGGCTCTGGTCTTTTCTGTTGTAGGAGATGTTCAGTATCATTAAAAAATAAAACAAAATGTTCTAAATGTGGTCGGCACATTTCTAAATGTAATTATAAGCAGCATTATTCTGTATGCGATGGGCTTTATAGTCCCTCTTTAAATGCAAAAGAATACCTCGGCCTTTAGGCTGAGGATGAATTTTTCTGTTTTCTACTAATAATTTCATATACTTAAGATTATGAGAAAGTCTTTTAAATTTAGATTATACCCTACAACTTCTCAAATTAAACGTTTCGAAGAAACGTTTGATAAATGTAGG
>Ga0180433_10004073_pt1 | contig 20773 bp, 21 predicted proteins | sample SS_ome_8_FD_132980 | JGI IMG/M metagenome (GOLD analysis project Ga0180433, IMG submission 132980) | Hypersaline lake sediment archaeal communities from the Salton Sea, California, USA - SS_1_D_1 metaG | ecosystem: Environmental > Aquatic > Non-marine Saline and Alkaline > Hypersaline >... | reverse complement strand
CCAGAACGCCCTGCGTTCCGTTCAGGGCCATAATGATAAGAAAATTGGCTACCGTCCCCATCAGAAGAAACTTACATGGATGAGTGTAGAATAGAACAGGTTCTTTAGGGTATACTGAAACTTACCATGACAGCCTTCGATATAAGTAAAATAAAGTCCCGGGCAAAAAGCAATTTCACTGATGCCTGGATAGCTACGGCCAAGCTTATCCCCAGCGGTACCACAATCTCTCTGGCGAGGAAAGGCAACCCCCATCTTGTACGGGAACTAATTCAAAAATCTCGCCAGATTCTACTAAACCTGGGTTTTGACGAGGTCGAGAACCTCACAATCCTGCCCGATAGCGATGTGGTCAAGCAGTATGGGCCGGAAGCTCGTGTTATTCTCGACCGATCTTTCTACTTAGCTGAATTGCCTCGACCTGACATAGGGTTGAGTGCAAGAAAAATAGCCCAAATAAAGAAAATAGTAGAAGAAATTGACATTGAAAAACTGCAGACCATTTTGCGAAATTATAAAAAGGGGGAAGTTGAGGCAGATAATCTTATCGAGGAGCTTATTGCTGGACTGGATATCACTGACTATCAGGCTACGGAGCTCCTGGACAGAGTTTTCCCCGAGATGAGAAAACTACGGCCAGCGCCCTCCAACAGGACTCTCAGAAGTCACATGACGGCCACCTGGTTTCATACCTTGGCAGCATTACAGAACAAAGCTAGCTTCCCTGTCGCTCTATTCTCTGTAGGCCCTAGATACCGCAACGAACAAAGAGAGGATGCCCGGCATTTGCGAGTCCATCACTCTGCATCCATCGTGATTATGGACCATGAGATGTCTTTAGATGCAGGAAGGACGGTTACCAAGGATATCATACAGCAATATGGCTTCTCCGACATCAAATTTGACACCAAGATAGCAACATCCAAATACTATGCCCCCGGACAAGAACAGGAGGTCTTCGTTAATCATAATGGCACCTGGCTTGAAATAGCAGACATAGGGATGTATTCGCCGCTAGCCCTGGCCAACTTCGATATTAAATACCCCGTGTTCAACGCGGGATTTGGCATTGAGCGCCTGGGGATGCTTATTTATGAAATAGACGATGTGAGGAGGCTAGCATATCCTCAATTTTCTGTAACGGAGTATTCAGACGAAGAGATAGCTAAATCTATCAACTATATCGCCAGCCCTAAGACAGCTAGAGGACAGAAGATAGCCCGGGCGATTGAAGAAACCGCCCGAAGATACAGAGACGAAATTGCTCCGTGTGAGTTTTTGGCCTGGCAAGACAAGTCTATTGAGGTAAAAGTTGTCGAAAAAGAGGCAGGCAAGAGACTAATCGGTCCAGCCGGTTTCAACGAGATTTGCGTTGCCAATGGCACCATCTATAGTGATATCGCGCCTTCAGGCGTACACACAGGAATAAACTATATTCATGCTATCGCCATGGGCGCCGCAGCGGCAATAGAAAATAGCCACAATAACTTAACTTACCAGGTGAAAGGTATAAGACACCTCTCCGACCTTAATCTGCAAATCCCCGAATATGTGCGACAACATATTGAAGGACAGCAAAAGAAGATAGGGATTGGTGGCGCCGTATTTGTAAACATAGAGATACGACCAGTGAGTAGGGAAAATGGCGAAACAAATCGAGAATAAATCATTACAAAAACTCGCCAATCTCCGACGGCAACATAAAGGCCTCATTACCCTCATGCCTTTACAGACGGGTGGCCTGCTTACCGATGCTGCCAAGGAGGCATTAACGGAATTCGGGGATGGATATTCCGTGTGCGATTTTTGCCAGGGCAGTTTATGTAATGTAACCAATCCTGCCATCCGAAACTTCGCCCAGGAGTTTCTACCTCAATTTTTAGGCTGTGACGTCGCCACCATAACCCACGGAGCCCGAGAAGCTAAATTCACGGTCATGCATTCCCTGGCCAAGGCGGGGGATTCAATTCTCGTTGATGCTAACAGGCACTATACAACAATTGTCGCTGCTGAAAGGGTAGGGTTACACGTAATCGATGTGCCTAACTCCGGGTATCCGGAATTTAGGGTTGATATTGACGGGTACGCATCACTTATTAAAGAGAAGCCACCTAAGCTAATTCTACTAACTTATCCAGACGGTAATTACGGAAATCTTCCTGATGCCAGGAGGTTAGGAGAAATCGCACAAGAATACAACGTTCCTTATATCCTTAACGGGGCATACGCGGTAGGCAGAATGCCTGTAAAAATGGAGGAGATGGGGGCTGATTTCATCATTGGCAGTGGACATAAAAGCATGGCCTCCGCCGGGCCTGTTGGGGTATTGGGGATGAAAAGGAAATGGGAAGAGACAGTATTGAAAAAATCCGGCATATATAGCAATAAAGAAATTGAGTTGCTTGGCTGCACTGTAAGGGGAGTTCCCCTGATCACACTAATGGCTTCTTTTCCCCATGTAAAAGAAAGAGTTAACAATTGGGATGAGCAGGTATCTAAAGCACAGTGGTTTTCCGCTGAGCTTGAGAAATTAGGCTTCAAACAATTAGGCGAAAAGCCGCACAGGCATGATTTGCTGCACTTTGACACACCTGTGCTCTACGAAATCTCCAAGCGAGTCCGAGAGAGGGGATATTTCCTGTATAAAGAATTAAAGGCAAGAGGCATCTGGGGACCACAGCCAGGCCTGACAAAGTCCTTCAAACTATCCACCTTTGCTGCCGACAGGCAGCAGCTAGGGTTTGTCATAGATTCCTTCAAGGCGATCCTTAGTAAATATAATTAGTGAACCTGGAAAAGCAGCCCAGGGTGTCTTTGGGCATGGGCTTTTCTCAACTGCTGAAAAGCTGCTTGAAATGGCATGGAGGTGATATTATCCGTGCTCATGATTATAGCGTCCTCTCCATCGCTCGAATAGTACTTCAGTCGTCTACCCGTTACCCCGAAGCCGTACTTTTTATAAAGTGCCTGTGCTATTATATTAGAAGCACGCACCTCCAAAGTAACCACATTAGCATTCACCACCTGGGCGAGTTTGATTGTTGCGATTAGCAAGCCTTCGCCTATGCCAAGGCGACGATACCTATTTCTGACACCAATGGCAATGAGATGTGCTTCCCGCATCATTATCCAGAACCCAGAAAAACCAATTATACATTCTGACGGGTTAAGCTGACACTCATGACTGAATAGCCGTTTGAACCATGGCAATCTTTGCACCGCTTGCTCTCCGAATTCCGCTCCCTCTTTCTTCGTACAAGCTACTATATAACGTATAGATGGATTGTCAAGGTCCCGCTCATATGCCGATTGAGAACGAAACACCCATTCCCCGAGGAAAGCGTCCCTGTCAATTTGAGCTACCTGCGGAATATCCCCACACTCCATAAGGCGTATAATATAATGCATCATTTGTATTAATTGAAATTTTATCATAGTATCGGATTTTCAAGCCCTGCTTTCCTCTTTCATTACGACGGATAATCCAGCCAACCCTATCGAATACACTTTTTCACTCCCAAACCTGCATACTGGTTCGCTCGCAATCCCCCAAGTAGTTACATCAAGAGCTGTTATTCTGCGCCCTGACAAGTCAGGCACAGAATTTCCAAGCGCTCTGGTAAACTCTGCAAATAACTTTCCCTCATTGCATATAACTGCAGCCAGAGAAGTTCTCACAGTTAGTTTCAGCCGGAGGGTCAGGGTGATTATTAAACAGTCTCAGAGGAAAAAGGGAATTTGGCTATGACAGGATGGCACTGCCACAGTCATGGACATATTATAGTAAACAAACGCGCAGTTTTTTCTTCAGGTATAGCTTAGATCTCTATCCCACCACCCGGTTATCCAGGCCGCCAACTCTCTACTGCAATCGGCACCAACGCACCTCTGATGGCCGTTTTCTATACCAGAATAGTGTTGACGGTTATGGTGCTTATGGCCACAGCAGGCAGCAGCCCGACCCTCACTATAGGTTTCAGGCTGGGATGATCAGTAATGAACTGAGCTATTGGCGGGCTTATCTTGTAATAGATGTTTACCAAAACTTGCCCCACCGGGTTGGTCAGCAAATAATCATCTCTGAATTCACGCATATCTTGAATTTTATCCAACATTTCAATGCCCGAGGCCGCAAGGATGACGCAGAATACCGGAGGAGCACACTCATCGCAGGTCGTAATGTTAAATGTACCCTGAACAAACAGCAGGTCGTAATTATTGCCATCATTATAGTCATTGATAGCCAGTGTGCCCTGCAGGATGTCATAGCTACCGACATTCCCCCCGGGTTCTCTTTCCAGTTCACCGATAAATTCATCGTCATCAGCCAGGGAGCCATCGGTTATTTGATAGGTAAGAGGTGGGTCAACCCTGCCTCGGATCTTGCTCTTATCATCGGCGGTGACGGTAATATCTCTACGTATAATGTCGGCAGCAGCAGTTGGGGCGCCTACAAGAGAAAGTATGTATTTGCCAGCGTCAATGCCGTTAAGTGCCGCACTTGCGATATTTACAGTCTGATTGCTTGCTACATTTATATCTGAAAACCGAATAACTACATCAACCAGGCTAACATCATGACCACCGGCTACGCCGCTTAAAGCAAGAGCATAAGTGTCAAACTCGGCATAGCTGGTGGCATCATAAGTCTTGTTCTTGGCTGTAAATTCGCCGATAATGGTTAATTCCACAGGAATAAAATTTACCCAGATTAGATATGGATATCCATCATTCTCTACGCCGTTAATATTCCAGATGTCATCGAAGTTCCATCCCGCCTCTGTAAAAGTGGCTTCTGTTTTCATCTCGGTGGTCGTTTTGCCAGTACCGCCAGCGCTCGTTGCTTGTCCGGAGGTTTCTATGTCCCAGAATGAATGCGTAACAACTCCGGCGTTGGCACCTCGCCCCTCCCTGTTGCCCACCAGTCCACCCACCGCGACACAATTAGTTACGTTTACCGCACCGGTAGAGTACGAGTTTAAAATTTCTCCTCTATAGTCAATACAGCCGGCAAGCCCCCCGATTCTTGATCCGTCGGTGACATCAACAGAACTTCTGGAATAAGAATTTTCAATTGTTCCTTTCTGCGAACACCCTGCCATACCTCCAAATTTATCTCTGCCTCCACCGCTAACAGAAGAGGATATCGCGACATTTGTGTAACTGTAGCGTAGCACCGGGTTGTCCGTACCACCGGGTGTTATCCGCCAACTGTTGAATGAGCCTATCAACCCTCCGGTAGCCCCATTACCGGTAACACAACCGCCAACAGCAGAGCAGTTTTCTATTAGAGTATTAGCATTACCGGTTACCCTCCCGATTAAGGTGCCAGTCCCGCGTGCGCCAATAATAGTAGTATTGACCAAATGAACATTCTTGATAACCGTCGCTCCTATGTCATGCCCAACATGCCCAAATATTCCAACATTATTGGTGTCTGGGCGGTTGATGTACAGACCAGTGATGGTATATCCCTTGCCATCGAAGCCTCCTGTGAACCGGTTAGTAGCGTCTCCGATGGGTTCAAACCCCTGACCACCGTTCCACCCGCTTGTTGCGGAAGCATCGATGTCGTTAGAAAGGGCATAATATACCGTGAGGTTGTTTTTCATAGCTTGGAGGTCGGCAACATCCTCAATCTTATATGGGTCGCCCGGAGTTCCGGTTCCACCGCCGAAAGCGCCTCCTAAAGCGTATGCCTCTCGCATGGATAAACCAGCAATACCCCCCAAGGTGGTGACAATCAAGGTAACTGCCAGCACCAGCGTAAAAGATATACGCCAGATTATTCTAAATTTTTCTTCCATTGAGCCACCTTGGTTCAGTCACTTTCTGATAAATTAACTAAAGCAAAATGCTATAACTATCCTTGGTAATTGTCAACTCTTTGCCTCTGTCTAAATTCCTAATCCACCTCTAAAGGGCGGCATGCTTAAAGCGAATAAAAAGGGGTTGAGATAGCGGACGTAAACAGCGGATTTTCACTTTCACCACCCAAGCCAAAGAACCTTCTGACACAGTCAATCTTCAAAGAGCAAGGCTATTTTTCGGGCTAATATGGCAATTGCACCTCAGGGATATTGCAGGCCTCTGCCCCTCCGCCTAGTTGCCCATATAGCAACTATCACTGAAACTAACACTAGTACACCTGCTATGGCCGCCTTCACGACTGGAGTGGTGTTGACGACCACGGTGCTCACAGCCACAGCAGGCACCAGCCCAGCTCTCACTATCGGCTTCAGGCTGGGATGCGCAGTGATGAACTCAGCCACTGGTGGGCTGACAGTATAATAAAGATCTACCATAGCTTGTCCCGCCGTGTTCGTCAGCAGGTATTCATCTCGGAATTGACGCAATATTCCTATTTCCTCTGCCATTGGCGTGCCGTAGGCTGCAGTGGCAATGAAGCAATAGTCCACCATTAAGCTCTCCAATATATCTCCCCACGGCGGCCAGAAACCAATGTCATCGAACCTCACTACTTCCCCGTTGCTCCAGTTAGTTCCGTAAAGTCGAATTCTTACATGAGTCGTTCCAGGTGGCGTCTCTATCCTGGCTACCTTTTGTTCATAGACGCCGTTCGTGTCGGTGGCAGACAGCATTATTGTCGGGCTCACCTGACACCACTCATCTGTCGTCCACTTCCAGAAGTCGACAGAGATAACACCTATAACGTTGCAGGTAACATTACCAGTAACATTGCCGGTAACATTGCTAGAAACGTATATCCATCCCCAAGCCTGATATGTTCTCTGCGTGGTGATATTTGCTACCCACAGTGTGAGCATATCCCCGGGTCCTATTACCTGAGCACTCCAATTACCTGCATAGATAGGTTCGCTATCTACGCGAGTAGCATTGCCACTCAGCATCCACTCGTCCGGTTCTCCTTCCTCTCCCCGCTCAAAGCCCGAGTTCATAACCACTCCTCCAGCTCCTACGTGACTAGTGGGTAAAAAAACAGAAGCACCAATCACAATAAGCAAAGCTGCCAGTATAAATCTAATATATTTCCTCATATTCCCGCTCCTCTCATAACATTTTGCATTTTTCAAAATGCCTAGCTTATGGTTAATATTATATCACCTCTTTTTACACAGTCAAACGAGCACCGTCAAGCGTCGCCCCAACCCACACAGGCTAATTAGCAATTTAACCGTCATGGATATCCCGGATCTCTGCCTCGCTGCCTAATCATCCAAGCAACCACTGCCACTGAAACCAGCGCCAACAAACCTGCCATGGCCACCTTCATGGTCGGAGCAGTGTTGACGACTACGGTGCTCACGGCCACAGCAGGCAACAGCCCAGCCCTCACTATCGACTGCAGGCTGGGATGCGCAGTGATGAACTCAGCCACTGGTGGGCTGATACTGTAATAGAGGTTTACAAGGGCTTGTCCCAATGAGTTCGTGAACAGGTAGTTATCCCTGAACTGACGGAGAATTTCTATTTCCTGTGCCATTGGTGTGCCGTAGGCTGCGGTGGCGATGAAGCACCACCCACCCCCCTCAAAATTGGCTCTTATGGAATAGGAGCTGTCCATTGTGATGGTGGTCAAGGCAGCGTCGACATCGGTGATGCTATCTACATCACCCGACCAGTGGGTAAACTGGGAGCCACTCCCTGCCTCAGCCACAAGGGTCACCTCGTCGCCAAGAGGACGCAGAAATATCCCTTCACCAGGTGTGGTTACCGAGCCTCTTCTGGTGCTGGATATTGCCAACTGCACCAAGGGAGCGGGGTCCAGCGATTTAAATTTAGCAGTGATGGAGTAAGAGTCGTACATGATAATAGCGGTCTCAGCAGCATACACATCGTCGACGGTACTTACATCGCCGGTCCACTGCGCAAACTGGCAGCCTTCGTCAGCTTGAGCCACAAGGTCGACCGTCGTGTTAGCGTCGTGAATAGAGATCTCCTCAAGAGGCGTAATTACTTCACCGCCAAAGGTGCTGGAGATGGTCAGGCTGTACCAACCCTCTTCCAATTCGAAGTTGGCGTTGATGGAATAAGAGGCGTTCATAGTGATATTGGTCGAGGAATTTTTGGGATTGGCGATGGCACCCCCACCACCACTCCATTCTAAAAAGTAATAGTGGTTGTCTGTATCGGCCTCGGCAACAAGGTCGACTGTAGTGTTAATAGCATGGATAGAAACCTCCTCAGCAGGCGTAGTTACTTCACCCCCGAAGGTGCTGGATACGGTGAGGCTACAGTGCCCATCTTTTAATTTGAAGTTAGCAGTGATTTTGTAGTTGCCTTCCATAGTTATATTAGTTGATGGAGCAGTTACGTTGCCAATCGTGGTCACATCACCAGTCCATTTGTCAAACTCGTAGTATTCGTCAGCCTCAGCAATAATGTCGACCACCGTCTCGGCATTATATATATGTCTCCCCTCATAGGGCATGGTGACTGAACCGCCTGGGGTGCTGGAGATGGTGAGGCTACACAGATCTTCCGGAAGCTCAACAGCAATATCAAATCCCTCAATAATATGCTCTGCCTTATTGATGACCGCATGTGTTTCGGAGCCAGCGAAAACCAGCCCCACGAACTCTCCATCTTTGTCCACTGTGGAGCCTGAATCGCCCGACGCTGCGAAGGACCAGCTCTCTTGAGCTACCACAATCTGGTCCACAAAATAAGCTGATCGGTCACCGTACGTAACCCAAACAGAAGCATTAGTGTGAACTATCTCACCTGTGGTCACGCCGGTCGTGCGCCCGGATTTCCGTACGTTATCCCCCTCAGAGACCTCGGTCCATCCTTCAAGCCAGTAATTACCTCCTTCAGAAAACTGCTCGCCAGCAGACGCATTAATATCAGTATCAATGCTGCCTATAGCAGCATCGGCATAGTTTTCCGCTCCCCCAAAGTCGATGGGAATGTACGCCTCAAGTTCTCCTACTTGATTGACTATACTCCCTCCGTCGCGAGTTCCGGGCTGGACGATGGATGTTTCTGTATCGATAAACTCCCCTGTCTCCGGATTCATAGCGATAACGTGGGCATTAGACAGAACCTTGTTGTCATAGGTAACCATACCCAATGTTCCGGCATACATATATATTAGCGCCCCTTTGGTAATATAGGCTGACAGGCTTGTCCCGCCGACCAGAGGTCTGACCTCGTCTTGCCTATCCTCGATAACGCCAGTTAGTGACTTTGCTACCTGAGTAGAAAGTCTTTTAATTGTCCCGATAACCTCCGTCCGCAATATGTAGCCTTTAAACTTGGGCGGCATTTTTTGCTTCGCCTGTTTATTCTCGACAAAGATGGTGATTTCTCCCTCAGGTTCCGAATGAGCGATGCCAACAAAGCCAGCTCCAGCCAGAGGTAAAAGTTCTTGTTCCAGGGCCTTCCTGGCTTCCGCCAGTGATTTTCCATAAACAGGATTTTCATCAGCCCAAGCGGGGAAGGAGCTAAAAAGTAGCGCACAAACAAGAACCAGTGCTAAAAACAATAGAAGAGTTCTCTTATTCTTCATCTATTCTCATCCACCAAATTAGTCATCTCTTGGGCTATTATATCATCGTCAAAACTGACAAGCATTTTACAATTGGCGAATGTAAACTGCGGAGAATGTAGAACTCATCATCATCGGTACGATGTGAACGTTCAAGATGGGCGGTTTCCTCGCAGTGATCCTTAGGGTTCTGGATCAATCTGCAACCAAAACCACTTATAAGCTTCCGTAGCTCTCTAACCTTAAGCCAAGCCTTGCCACCCAAACTCCTCTCCGTTATCAACGGTAAATACGATTGATGACTTTACTCCATGAGATCTTAGCCACGAGATAACCCACGGATACCAGCATAGCTCCTTAGTCCAGGATTTTTCTCTGGAGTAAGCAATGAGTTTGAACCGAGAATTCACATCTAAAGCACTCCATTGATAGTTAGGTATATTGTATCTGTCAAGATGAATGATTTGTCCTTCGCTTAGAGCTTTGTGGTCTCTGATGTATTGTAGATCGACTTGCACAATTTCAAAGGGTTTGGCTGAGTACCAGTCGACAAAGTCTCTCTTTCCTTTCCTGCCTCTATGAGAACGAAGACGGTAATTAAGCTTCTCCTTAGTTGCTTACAATCAATCTTTCCTCTTGGTTGGCAAGTACGGAGTCCAGTTTTCATATTCGTTCCTCTCCAGATTATTAACGTTGATGTCAAGAAGGTCTAATGTTTCCCTAATTTACTCAGTATACCCGTAGTTCAAAAACTGTATAGTATGTCTTGGACACCGCACAACAGGTTATTGACTTTCTGACACATCATTAGTAACAATAAGCGCGGTAAACTCAACTTCGCCAAAGGAGGTAAAGTACTACCATGATTAGAATAACCGGACTGTGGATGGGGATAATAGCGATTATTATTGGAATATTGATTCTAGCTTTCCCCGTGGCGATACAGTGGATCCTAGGAATTGGCTTTATAGTGGTTGGTATATTGGCTATCCTGAGAAAGTGACAGTGAATATATAGCCATTACGGATTGAGCGCTCCCGCATCTTGCCTGAACTCAAACCTACGATAGACAGGAATTATACAATCGTGGCCAACTTTTCCGCCAGAGCCTCAATATACTCGCTGTTTTCCAGCTTCGCCCGTCACTCTGATGACATGGCCTCTACACCGATATATGCCCCGGAAATAGCCCCGGCCATGGCAGCTATAGTGTCGGTATCACCGCCCAGGCTTATAGCGTAAATGACGGTATCTTTATAGGATCGAGTCTGCCTCAGGAAGCAATAGAGAGCCGCAGGCACTGACCTAAGTGCTTCTGTCCCGTTTCCTAGCATGGTGACTACCTTCGCTTTATCTTGCTCGTCAAGCAACTCCCTTATTTGGGCTACTTTTTCCCGGAATAACTGGTCCTAGATGAAATTCTGTAGCGTGGAGAGAAAATACTCCCTGTCGATGCCCTCATCTGAAGGCGTATTGAAAGCTAGGGCTACAGTACAAGCCTGGAATGCCGATCCTTTCCTGTCCAACTCGTCAGAATGAGTGATGGAGCTTGGCTGGTAAGCGATTTCCCTTAGCTTATCCAGATTACAGAAATACAGAAGCCCTAGTGGCGCTGCTCTCATGGCTGAGCTATTCCCAAAAGAGCCACCCCTGTAAATTCTATCTTCGGCGCTATACCATGTTTCACCTTCCCTTATCATCCGAAAATTTCTGGGAGGGCCTGCCCCGTAACCACGCCAAGGCTCAATCTCATAATTCCTTATGAAGATTTGTGCCATGTGCTCGCCATCGAAACCCTTGCTTGCTATCAGGGGTTTGGCAACGCCAATGGTCATATGGGTGTCATCGGTATAAATCAGCTGCTCTAGCTTATTGGCAATGGAAACGATATCCTCGCTTCTGGGCATTCCCCTTCCTTCCCACCGAGCACCCAGAGCATCGTCGATTGCAGTTCCTATCAGGGGCATCCCAGGAATTTCGACTTTAGTTTTCCCTTAGCACATATTTCACCGATTCATGCCATCTCTGTCAGCCAGTCTATAATTAGTGGCATTCAGGATAAGAATAATAAAGCTGCGACCTCCAATAGTTGCAATTTTTAAAGCACCTTATTATACTTGAATTAGTGGTTATAAGCGTAGGTTACCGCGATCTAATAAAGCTCTTCCGAGCTCATTTGCGAACGTTGGATGACCGAAACTCGAGCCAAGTAATATAAGAAAGGAGGTCATCCAATGGGATTTACAGACAAAACGCTACAATGTTCTGACTGTGGTGCTACATTCACCTTTACCGCCGATGAGCAGGAATTCCATGCTAATAAAGGATATACTAATGAACCCAAGCGTTGCCCTGCTTGCCGCGAAGCGAGAAGAACCCAGCGCCGTAGCTTCAGCGGATACAGACCTAGTCGGCAAATGTATCCCGCCGTATGTGCTGAGTGCGGTAAAGAATGTGAAGTTCCTTTTGAACCTCGAGAGGGCAGGCCAGTATATTGTAGTGAGTGTTATAGCAAGATGAAATTGAGTAGTCGGCTGTGAGTTAACGAATACATAACTCAAATGGGGGCTGGAACCAAACCCAGCCCCCGAAGGTCCAAACGTAGAATAATCCAGCGTGTTGTAAAAAAGTTTGGTTGTACGAAGGGTAGCTTATAAAAATCGAAAGGGGGGTTAGCATTATGAATATATATGTAGGCAACTTATCTCGTGAGACTACCGAGGAAGAATTGCGTCAGGCATTTGAGACTTTTGGAGAGGTCACATCGGTAAATATCATTAAGGATAGATACAGCGGCGAATCTAGAGGTTTTGGATTTGTTGAAATGGCAACGAAATCTGAGGCTGAGGCGGCAATTAATGGACTGAACGGAACATCATTGGGAGAGCGAACACTCAGTGTGAACGAAGCACGCCCTCGCTCGGAAGGCGGCAGGCGCCCCTATGGCGGTGGTGGATTCGGTGGAGGAGGCAGACGCCGTAGATATTAAGTTACCAGCATTTTGCCAATTACAATCCCTATCACGGTAACCTGAAATACCAGGCTGAGAATCATCGGCAACGAAGTTAATAGCAGTTTCTTCGGAGCATTTCTCGTTAGGATGCCGAATTCAGTATTCGCTGCTAATGAAACTGTCAAAGCCTGTATGATAAACTCTAGTTTGCAGAGGAAGCACAGGATTACGATAAGTTATGAAATTCCATATGTAATTCGTCCTCCATCAAGAGAACCCAAAGTATAGCCTCTGACTTAAAGCTTTGTTCGCCCTAACACAATCTGTCTTCATAGCTCTCAGCATTTCGATTTATTGCGGTTTATTGTCAACCGAGTCTGATGAAGCAACTAAGAATGCCTCAATCGTTCTGCTCGCCACTGCTGTTTTCGTCCTGTTGTTTTTCATCAGCAATCTCTCCCAGAAAGTATTGTAACTTTACGAGGAGGGCCGAGATAGTTTTTATGTTGGCCACTCCCTATCAATGCCAAGTCTGACACCATCAAATAAGCAAGAGAAGCATGAAGAGAGAAGGCGATACTGGAACTCTGTGTGTTCCGCTTTATCATCTCAACCAAAGATATAGTGGAAATCTTGAGAAGCAAGGGAATACATGTTGTGATTTCGCCAGACAATTGGCATTCTTTCCTCAAGTGGTTGAATAAGGCAACAGGGGGCTGGAAGAGCAACCGACGGACAACTTGGAGTCGCTAAAATTAATCAGGTTTTCTGCAATATTAAATTTTATGTAAACCGATAATCTTCGTAATATATCCAAGCATGGGATGGTTATCTTATGGGAAGAGATGAGCCGCCCCCGATAGCCTGATTGCCAAACTTTGTGAACACTTTGTGGCTAGATAAGTTTGAGAGGAAATCTACTATATGCAGAATGTGTAATTTTTAATTTAGCCCTCGACTCGTGAAATACCACGCAGATTCTACTTAGGAGATCCACTTTCTTTTAATAGTGGAGAGACTCAACATGAATAACACAACACAGAACGCTCCGATGGCAAGGAAATCCAGCGTTAACGACATGATATGCTCTCCAGTTATTGCGCCGTGGAGAATGTCAACACCATAGGTTATAGGTAAAATATAAGAAAGCGGCCTGATAAAAACTGGTAGAGACATAATGGGAAAGAACAACCCACACAGGAAAATCATTGGGAAGCGAAAGAAGTTGGAGAATGTCTGGGCTTCAAATACCTCGCTTACTGAAACTGCAATAAAAAGTCCGAAGAAGGTCGATACTATAGCGATCAGGAAAATAGCTGGAATAACCAGAGCCCAGATAATTCCCGAAAGGTTCGCCATGAAGGCAGCGATAATCACCGGGACAAAAACATTGACAACTCCAAAAAGAATAGCCCCAGAGGTTTTGGCCAGCATAAGAAGTTCCAGTGATATGGGTGCCAGTAGTAGCCTCTCAAAAGAACGACTTCGCCTTTCAAAGGTGATAGTTACAGATAACACTGATGTCGTACCGAAAATAATGGAAATAGTCATGACCCCCGGTAACAGAGCTAAGATGCTCTCCAGTCCACTGCCAGACTTTATAAAGAACATGCCTGTCCAAACTACAGGGAATATTATGCCCCAGGAGATGTTAGGAGGCTTGAGGTAATAAGTTCGCATATCCTTGACCAAGATGTTACAGAAAGCAATCCAGCGTTTCATAGATTTCCCTCACCCCTCACCTTTTCCTTCTCTTTCTTCATTAGTCCCGCTTCAATGCCCGTGACTCGAACAAAAACATCTTCCAGTGACGGCACCTGCCGTCGTGCTTCAGTCATCTGAATATCTCTTTCTTCTAAAAAACGAACCAATGGCCCGACAATAATTTGTTCCGTTGACTCGACCCTGACTTCTCCTCGATTCGTAGATTGAACCTGATACCCAGGGAAAGCCCTTGCTATTTCGTCAGATATTCCCGATTCAGAATTAGAAATAGAAAGAACTAGAATGTTTCTACCCTTAACGGGCTGCAACAGGTCAGCTGTGTAGTCAATCTGAATAACTCGTCCGCTAACAATGAAGGCAATCCGCTCACATAGCCGCTCTGCTTCCTCGATGTAATGAGTGGTGAGAAATACAGTTGTTCCTTTGCTGTGGAGAGCAGCGATTATCTGCCTTACTTTGCGGGCGCTGGCAACGTCGATACCTGTAGTAGGTTCATCTAGAAAGAGGATAGGCGGTTGATGAATGATACCGGCAGCAAAAGTAAGCTTGCGCTTCATGCCCTTAGAATAGTTGGCAAACTTACGATGAGCAGCATCAATAAGACCGAAGGTGGCTAGAAGCTCCCGTGCCCGCTCTTGGCGTTCATTTTTCCGCATCCCATAAAGCGCCGCACAAAAACACAAGTTGTCGAAGCCAGTCAGCTCAGCATATAGGTTGCTCTCATCAGGAACAACGCCAACTAGGTGCTGGGCTCCCTTAGGATTATACGTACAATCTATCCCCCCAATGCCAATTGTGCCCGCATCCGGTCTAGCCAGACCTGTAAGTATATTTATGGTAGTGGTCTTGCCAGCTCCATTGGGGCCGAGAAAGCCAAATAATTCACCCCGTGTAACACTGAAACTGATGTCATTTACTGCGACAACTTCCCCGTAACGCTTAGTCATTTTAGATACCTCAAAAGCAAGAGTGCTCTTTGATTGCATTTAACCGGTCCCTCGTGATTCTGCTGAGTTATGATCCTCTTTTTTAACAGGGAGAGCACTGGATATTTGCTTTTGAACCTGAATTAAAGCTTCCCGATTGGTAAAATAGTGGACACGGTAACCGCGCCTTTCACCTTTGACCAGGCCGGCGGACCTAAGCACTCTAAGATGTTGGGATACTGCTGACTGTGTTATTCCCAGTCGATAGGCAAGTGCATTCACGCAGAGAGCATCTGGTTCTTTTTGCCGGGAAAGAAGCCTCAGTAGCTTAAGCCGAGTTGGGTCAGCAAGAACTCCGAACAGTGCAGCTTGTTTCTCTGTATCTTGTTGAAATTTCATAATGTATTCTATTGACATTATAAGTATTCGCTAATATACTTATATTATATTGTGGAAACGAATATGTCAAGACCGAGATTTCAATTACGCATTAAAGACTTTGAGTTTAATCTTCATGAACTCGCCGGCTCAATGGGTGACTTTGGTACCTTATTCCCTCTGGCTATTGGTTACTTTGCTGTCAATGGTTTAAATCCAGCCGGGCTTCTAGTAATGATGGGGCTGGCGAACATTGTTACCGGGATTGTTTACCATCTACCAATGCCTATCGAGCCGAAAAAAGTTCTGGCGGTAGTCGCCATCTCTCAAAAATGGCCTCCCTCGCTTATTTACGCCACTGGTCTCGGCACGGGAGTTATCTGGCTGATACTCGGTTTCACCGATCTGATACAGAAGGTTGCCGCATTGACGCCCCATAGTGTTGTGCGTGGTATTCAAGTAGCATTGGGCGTGATGCTCGCTATCGAGGGTTTTAAGATGATAGCTACCGGCTGGATTCTAGGTATTGTCTCCATAGTCATCGTTATTGTGCTCAGAAACAACAGATACGCACCGGCAGCCATCGTCCTGATGGTGCTCGGGATTGGCATCGTCGGTTTTCGTGGTGAGCTTATGCAAGCAATTGACCTGGGATTCACCCTCCCGCCGATAACATTGTTCAAACCCGTTGAAATCTGGCAGGGTCTGGTGCTTGCTGGCTTTGCTCAAGTAGCCCTGACTGCTGCTAATGCTGTCATTGCCACCAGCGCCCTCATCTCGCAATACTTCCCAAATAAACCTGTCCCTGAGAAGAAGCTTGCCCTGAATATGGGAATCATGAATGTTATTGTTCCTTTCTTTGGTGGTATGCCCATGTGTCATGGTGCTGGCGGACTGGCTGGTCAATACTACTTTGGCGCTAGGACGGGAGGTACCAATATCATCGAGGGTATTATTGAGATAAGCATGGGGCTTTTCTTAGCTGGCTCAATTGCTATCCTTTTTACTCTTTTTCCACAGAGCATCATTGGCGCTATGCTGCTTCTGGTCGGAGTCCAGTTGACCAGGTTTATCCGTGACATACGCAAAAACGAGTTGATTATTATGGCGCTGACAGCAGGGGTATCGCTAGCAACTAACATGGCCATTGGCTTCGTCGTAGCGGTCATAATGTATCATTCCTTGAGAAAATTCGAGTCGACAGCTAAGTATGTGGCATAGCAAATGAGTGAGCGCGATTGCACGAAAGTCAAGTTCGCGTGGGGTGATGGCGCCGCCGCTCGAAGGTCATCCAGGGCTTTCGCCTTTGTCTTTCCCAGACCAACTCTGGTTAAAGGTCGCCAGATGCAATAGTAACTTTGACTATCATCATCGTAGGCAATTATTATTTCGTCATAGGGTAGCTGTTCCATATAGCACGGTTCTAACTAAAAAATTTCTTTTTAGCTGAAACGGCGGCCAGGGGAGCTATTGCTATCCACAGTGTAATGTTTATCAGCATGGCTGTGACATAGTTAATATCCACACCGACGCCCATCCTTACAGCTATAGCGTCCCAGAGGAGCATGAGGAAGAATGAACTTAAGAAGAAACCCGGTATCGCCGCCAATATTCTAAAGTAACCCATTGTAATCCTCCTTTGTTTTATTCTTGTAGCACTGACTCAATTTTCTGATAAGCCTGGGAAAGAATCTGGCGAATCTGCTCTGCTTTATCGGCATCCAGCCTGCGAAAGCCGCTACCAAGCAAATTTTCGAGCGTATGATATTCCTTCATTACCACAATCATCTTGCCAATATTCTGAAAACTCCACTTATGTTTCATCTGCTTTCTCACACCGTCGGCTATATTACTCTGACTATCCAGAAACTTAAGACCTTCTTCCGTAATCGAGTAAATCTTTTTGCCCTCCTGCTCATTAGAACTGGCATATCCCATTTCTTCCAGCATCTGAAGAGTAGGATATATCACTCCAGGACTCGGCTTGTAAAAACCGTAGGACAATTCCTCAAGCTCCCGGATGACGTCGTAACCGTGCCTCGGCTTATCTTTTAACATGTCTAATATTACGTACTTAAGGTCACCCTTATGAAAGGATGCCCATCGCCGCGAACTTCGAAAAAATCGTTCTTCGTCAAACATCCGGTCTTTAAACATTAAATCCTCCTTATTCGTCACATTAACTAATGTTGCATAAATAATATCTAGATATATCTAGATATTATTATACACTAAACCCCTGGTTTGTCAAGAGGTCTTTCAACGGGAGGTGACATACCTTACAGAAAATTTTTAATCCAATTACCCATGGTAGGGCATGGGGGGATAATCCCTGAACTTTTTTAAGAAAAAACAGCTTCTCATCGATTTGCAGCAGCTTCTAATCTCGCATTGCAGTTAAATGAGACATGTGCAATATTATGAGGGTAAATTAGGCAGGGGGTATTTATTCAGTGTCAATAAAAGAAATCGGATGTTGTGGCGCATACTGCAAAACCTGTCGGGCATACATTACGGAGGGCGCATGCCGTGGATGTAAATTAGGATATGAAACCGGAGAAAGAGACATAAATAAAGCCAGATGTAAGATTAAAATCTGCTGCCTTCGAGATAGACATTTGGAAACCTGTGCCGACTGTGACGATTACTCAAATTGCAAAATAATTCATGAGCTATATGGGAAAATTGGATACAAATACAGGAAATACCAGCAATCAATTGAATTTATCAGAAATAATGGATACTCCAAATTTCTAGACATAGCCGATAACTGGAAGGGTCCTTACGGCAAACTTTGAACGGGTATCTTGTTGAAATTTGGTAATACCGTTAACTCTGGTGAGCTATTCGGGCAGTTCTCAAACCTTTGTTTGAGAAGAGGCATGCGATAGGCTTATTTGGTAGGCAGATTATCAAGAACCCTTTTCATGTTTCCCCGGTAATCTTCAAAAGCATTCCGGCCCTGGTCAGTTAGTCGAACAGTGGTGTGTGGTTTTTTACCAAGAAATTCCTTTTCGATAACAACATAACCAACAGTTTCTAACTTGCTCAGGTGCGCGGACATATTACCCCATGTCATGCCGGTTTGACGCAATAGAAATAAGAAATCGGCAACTTCGACAACATACAGATAGGCCATGATTGTATATCGTGAGAGTTCATGGATTAGCTTGTCAATTTTGGTAACAGGCTCCTGAACCTCATCACCACTACTTTTTATCATTAATTTTTACCCCCTCAACCATCTTGGGATACTTGCGTAGGAAGATGATTAGTACCACCACACCAATTAGCACTATGACACAGCCGGCACCGATAAAGCCGAATTCCCATCGAACACCCAGCCACAGGTTAAAAACCCCTCCCAGAAAGATTAATGCAGCATACAGGTAGAAGCGGTTAATTCTAGCCCAGTAGGCGACCACGCAAACGACTGCTGCTAGAATTCCATTAAATATTAATGGAAAGTAGTCAGCAAGCCACTGTGGCCTCCTATCGATCCCCCACAGCACAGCTACCATTACCCCTACTAACAGCACAACCACCCCTAGAATAAGAACTCTTGCCGTTATTCTCCGACGGCTGGTCTCACTGAACCTGGCATAGCCGATACGAGGGTAAGTAAGCCGTTTTTTCACCCCCCATATCGCAAAATATAAACCTATGAAAGTGATGCCCGGTAAGTATGCTATATCAGTGAGTATGGCAAGCCCCCAACCCAATAGGAAAAGCCCTAAAAAGATGTCCCAAAGACCGTCCTGGAAGAATGACATATAGACCTTGCGCTGGATTTCCTTCAAATTGATATCTTCTATCATGACAACGCCTTATTTAGTAATTCACCAAATAGTATACTTTGTATCATAAAGTTATTTACACTATATTAACACGCCGAAAATTTTACTTAACTTATCCATAGTGGTCCCCAATAATAATTTCAGGTTTTTCTACCACATAGTCCTACAATTTAGACCACAATGTTCCTCACCTGAAAGCGACAGCTATATGAAATTAGAAAAAAGCCTCTGATAGCGATTCAGCGGATTTCTTGTTAGGCATATAAAAGCAAGCGACATTTCAAACGCACATTAGAGCCATCTAACGGACGCGGGAAGGCCAGCAAGAAATTAAAATTCGTGGGGCAGAAACAGTATGACCCCAATACCCGTTACGATTTTCGTCTAGCAGTTGGGAACGTACTGGTACCTTGGGCTGTACCCAAAGGCTATTCTTCCAATCCCAAGGATAAGCGTTTGGCCATACTTACCGATAGTCATCCACTGGAATACGCTGACTTTGAAGACTTCATCCCTAAAGATGAATACAGCGCCACCACAGTGCAGGTATTGGATGCTAGTATATACTGCAATCTAAAAGAATTAACCAAAATTTTACATAACTTTGCCAGCATATTTGTAGTTTGCATTTCCTTTATCATCGTATTATTATGGCTGAAATGGGGGATGTGAGCATATCGCGCATATATAAGCTGATGTGTTGTATATTCCAAGAATTAAAAAAAGGAGAATAAATAATGAAGATTACTGGTATAAAGACTTTTCTTGTAGATCCTGGTTATACCCTAGATCTTGGCGACACCAAGAATTGGGTATTTATAAGGATAGAGACTGATGAGGGGATCCGTGGTTGGGGGGAGTGCTATACCTTACTGGATCGTGAGAGAAGCATTGCAGCCTATGTAGAGCATATTGGACATTATCTTGTTGGCCGCAATCCCCTCAACATCAAGCATTTCACAACGGTTATGTACGAAGACTATGCTGACAAACAGGGGGCCATGGACTATTTTTGTGCTATTAGTGGTATAGAGCAGGCTCTCTGGGACATCGTCGGCAAATGGCTTAACACCCCAGTCTATAATCTGCTTGGTGGATCCTGCCGAGATAAAATAAAAGTTTATGCAAATGGATGGTGGGATGATGCCCGTACGCCAGAGGAGTATGCTCATAAGGCTATTCAAGCAGTAGGAAGCGGGTTTAAAGCGCTAAAGTTTTACCCGTTCGACGGCTTAAAAGAAACCTATATCAGCAAGCAGAAAGAGCAATTGGCCATTGATATAGTTAGGGCAGTGAGAGAGGCGATTGGGCCAGATATTGATCTGATGATTGATGCCTATCGCATATTCTCGCCACTGTACGCTATCAGGGCTGCTCGGATGCTGGAACAGTTTAAACCTTTCTGGTACGAAGAACCTATTGCACCTGATAGCATAGATGATTTGGCAGAAGTCAGGAGAAACATAAATATTCCTGTAGTAACTGGAGAGGCACTTTACACAAAGTCAGCCTTTCGGCAAGT
>Ga0180433_10004070_pt1 | contig 20792 bp, 23 predicted proteins | sample SS_ome_8_FD_132980 | JGI IMG/M metagenome (GOLD analysis project Ga0180433, IMG submission 132980) | Hypersaline lake sediment archaeal communities from the Salton Sea, California, USA - SS_1_D_1 metaG | ecosystem: Environmental > Aquatic > Non-marine Saline and Alkaline > Hypersaline >... | reverse complement strand
TCACCTTGAACCTTTCCGGTCGATCCTCCATGATAAGCAACTCCATCCTCATCCGATTTTTGCTGAACATAAGCCTCGGTTAATGTCGCATCGCCCGATGTTGAATAAGGAAGTTGTAAAGCGCCCCTGTTATATGTGAGCGCATCAGAAAAACCTGTCGTTAAGTTTGCATACCAAACCCCGTTTCTTGTCTGAAATACTATCAATATAACCTGGCTCGCATTTCCGGCGAAATCGACATCAGCGTTGCCTTCGATATTGGCGTTCTCTGAAAAGTCAATTTCAACATCCGGATCGTTCATGAGCACACCGAAGCGATCCCCATCGGTGAAATCTCCATCATCATCGTCTCCGGAGTCGTAAAAGTCGGTGATTGTTATCGTTGTTCCTCCGGTACAATCATAAAGATAACCGGCTGTCACAGGGGGAGTAGCGTCACCGACAGTCAAAGCGCCACCCCAATACCATGTACTTACAGGATCAGCGCCATTCGGGGCATGTTCGGAGGCATGTGTGTCATTTTCTTTGGTGTCGGCATATGCTTTGATGCTTTGCTGAGTGGCCAGCTTCGTTGCGCTGTTTGAGGCCATAGTATCTTCATCAAGCACATCGGTAATGTTTGGAGTTGTTGGAAAATCAATGCCGTGAGTAGCAAGGTTGAGATCACCGCCAAGCTGGGGCGTTAAATCCTCCGATAAATTATGAAGGACGTTAGTCAGACTTGCCCCATCACCGTCAGGAGCTAAAACATCCGTTCCGATTTCAAGGTTAACAGTGGCCTTGAATGTGGCTTCGTCCGAATCGTCCAGAATGGACCGGGCAAAAGGCGTCAGATCGGCCAGGGCCATTGAGCTGCCCGAATCGAAATAGGGCAGCTTGTTTTCTGCCGGCGTGAGGGCGGCGAAATAGTCGTGGTTCAGGTGGTAGTCCTGTTTTCCGGCCAGCTCGTCATAAATCTTATCCGCGCTCCACACGTGGGCTATGTCGCCATTCCCCTTGGTATCGTTAAGCAAGGTGCCCCACAGGATTTTATTCGACAATGGCGTGCCGTCGATATCGTCGACCCAATAAAAACCATCCGTGAGCTGTGGGTCCGTGTTGGCGTCCATGGCCGAAACCGCAGCATCGAGGCTCTCCCGGGAATGCCTTCTTACCTCCTCCAAAGACATGCCTTTTTTCTTTTGCAAGGTGCCGCAACCTGCCAGCAGTAAAACAAACAAAATGCTTAGATATTTTTTCATTATGCCTCTCCCAAAAATGGAGTAAAAGATTTAAAATCTTTGGATATGGCATCGGTTTGGGGCTCAAAAAGAACCCATCCGGACTCAAGACGAATTATATTTTGACTGTGCTCAATCAAATTCCCGAGAAAATCCTTTTTAAAGCCCACGGCGTCTTGGATGTACCAGCGCCATTTCGGTCTGTATTTGCCGGACTCCCACAATTCATAGAGATAGGTTTCCACGTTGGATTGCCATTTTCCGGAATAGTTTTCACACTCCCAGATATGCGGAATAATGTGCATGTGTTTTATGCTGCAATTTTTTATCACATCCGAAAGCATATGATCGGGCATGGCGGTAAAAAACGGGTTCTTTGGAAATTCCCATTTAAAGTCCGGCCAGATGTCCTGAAGCTCTTTTAGTATTTGATCGCTGGAAAGTATCATTTCATTTTTTCCTTTTGAGTGTAGCCACCTTGGCCCATTCGGGTTTCGGGATGCTTCGCCGTATGGGATCGATGAGATCGCCCATGCGCATTTTTTTCCACCTGGGCGGCAGTCCCACGGTGACTTCCTTGTTTGTCCATGCCGGGTAGAAAATGACCTCGTTAATCTTATATTCTTCGCCGATCACCTGTGTCATACAACGATTCGGCGTTAAAAATGCCCGCTCCTTGATTTCCCGGACCTGTTTTTCCGAAGGATTGACCACCAGAATTTCGTGAAGGTTTGGATCGTATCCCTCGCCAAAAGGATGCTGGATCAGTTCCGGATTCCCCACATGCTCGTTGGAAAAGCAGGGATGATCCGGGGCGCAACTGGTGGCCACGGTTTTTTTAGTGATCTTGTCTCTCAGGATAAAAATCCAATAAACCTCTCCGGAGGATGTGATATAACGGTGCTTCACATATCCGTATCGCGGCATACCGGAGCCAAAAGGATCTTCTGTGTTTTTCAAACACACGATGGTGGCATAAGAAGTGGTAAGCCCAACATTATCATATAAACTTACAGTAACAGTTTCGCCCTTCATGGTTGGCCTAAAGCAGTACTGCCCGCCAGTTAATGAAAATTTATGGATAGTTCCGGCCGGAATGTCATAACTCTGCGATTGATAAGATGTTTTGAGTTTGGCCTGGGTTACTTTTGAGTCCTGCAGGATCAATGATTCGGTGCCGGTCACGTCCCCGCTGTGGGATCCGTGGGACAGGGTGCGGTCCGTGGTCAGCTCGCCGCCGCCGGATAAACCAGTGCCCGCGATAATGCTTACGCCCTTGGCGCCATATGATAGCTGGTTCGCAAAATCGTAAACGTTGAGCCAGGCCGTGTTTGCTTCATTCCGCAATTTTAATATGTTGTTCGTAGTATCAGCCCACCACATATTGCCAGCGGGATTTGGCGGTGCCGTGGGCCCGGAAAAGCAGGATTTTAAAGCGGCGAAATTATTCTCCACGTTCTGCATGTCGGTCTGGGCCACATGCCCGCCGGAAAAACAATCGTCTGTCCAGGTTTGACTCATTTTTCTACCTCCGCCGCCAACTCGGACAAGGCGGCCGTTGCCATATCTTTAAGGGCCTGGTCCTGTTCGTTTTGTTTTTTGATTTTTTCAAATACCGGCGCAATCGCGGCCTTGATCTCGTCCTTGTCCCGGCCCTGGACGCATTTTTGTTTGAGCCGTTTGCCGGTAACTGAATCAACAAAATTCACGTACATGGTAATCATCCCGCTTTCATCCTTGACCACCTGCTGCAATTGCATTTCAACGCTCATTTATTGAGGCCCTTCGTATGCTTTCATATTGAGTTCGTATAAATACAGGTTCGCGTCCAGCGTGGGATCGGTAATTTCAACTTCCACGCGCACATATCGGCATTCCACTTCCGCGCAAAGGATCTCGAAGAAATCAAAATAATCGGCGGTGTCCCACCCGGAATCGCTGTCCGAATATTTGAGCTTTGCCCGGATAACGCCGGCGGCCGTTGGGTCGAAGATTTCGTCCCAGGTTCCGGACGCCCCCAGACCGTTCCAGGTCGTACCGGATGCCACCTTTTCGGTGCCGGCAAAGGTTTCCGCCACATAGGTGGCCGTTATCACGATCTCGTCAGTGGTTTCCGAAATGATGGTATATCCGCCGTTATAATTTTTGCTCCCGGAAATCCCGATCACATCGTCGGCGGAAAAACCGTGGCCGGTAATGGGGATTCCCACCTGGCCGCCGCCTTTGTCCACGGCCGCCGCATTGTCGATGGTTTCCTCCACGTCCAGGGGCGCCACACCATCCCAGGTGGTGTCCGTGGAAGAAAAGTCATGCAAAAAGTCTCCAAAGATCCGTACCTTTTCAACGGCTCCCAGGTCATAGGTGGGACTTTCCCAGATGCCAGTCAATTCCTCGTCCGTGTGGCTGCATTTTAGGGCGTCCTGTGTGTTATGCGTAGTGTGTTCAGCGTTGTCAAAGGTTCCCGTGGTGAAATCCCATGCCCAGGATCCGTATGTGGGAAGCTGTGTGAATCCGGGCGGGATAAACACTTCCACGGACGCATACACGGGGTTGTCCGAATAGTTGCCGGCATTGTCCTTGGGGCTCATCCAGAATTTATGGGTACCCGGCCGCACGCCCACCAGGCGGAGGCTGCAATTCATATTAAAGGATACGAATACCGCCCCATCCCAGGCATCCCCCAGGCGCACTTCATATCCCTGGATGTCCGGGTCGTCGATGGGATCCGCGAAAATGGACACGGTATCGCCGTTGGCCACGGCGGTCATGGCCGTTAGATCCGTTGGAAGCGTGGTTTTTCCCACGATGGTTTTGGACACCACATAGGCCGTGTCAAAATCTTCCTTGACCCCGTGGATGGACACGGACCGCAGTTTCACGTAATAGGTTTCCCCTTCTTCCACGGGATCCAGCGCATAATCGCTGGTGGACTTGGTCATGTAGCGATAGTCTCCGGATCCGATCTTGACCCAGATTTCCGCATAATCCCAGAACGGATAATCCTCGGCCGCGGGCGGATCAAAGTCGATTTTCCAGCGGGTAAAAGACCGGTTGCGGTAGTAATAGACTTCCTCGGCATGGGACACATTGATTACCGGATACACCGTGCCCAGGGGATCGGGAAGCGTGGTGTCGTGCCATTCACTGGACGGCGCCGGGTTGTATGTGTCGTCGTAAAGTTCTTCCTTTTCCTCGATGCAGGAAAGCTGAACCTCGGCGGCCGCGTTGATGGACGGCGCCAGGACCCGCAATAAATGCTCGTCCCACCCTGCCAGGTCGTGGCTAACGTCGATCAGGTCATACGGCTCCAGAGACATGGCCTTGCTCATGGCTGAAAATTCCGCAACATTTCCCCATCGCCATCGCTCCAGGTAGTAATAGGCCATGGCCTGCACCGTCTCCAGAGATGACAGGCCCAGGAGTTTTATCTCGCGCTCCCTGTAATCGCCATCCGCATCGATGGCCGTTGAGTCCGGAAATGGAAGGCTGTCTTCTATGTATTTTTTTGCCGCATTATAAAAGATGGCGTTTACACAATTTGGTCGACTGAATAAATCCGAATTGGGCCGAATCTTTAAAGAGCTGATGTCTCCCGAATCCAGAATGTCGTCTTCGGTAAAGCTCATCACCGGTCCGCCCTCCTCGTTCAAGTCTCGAAAACGACATTTAAACAGATTCTCCGAATAAATAATCCCGGCCCGATAACAATTGAGAATAAGCTGGACGTTGTCGGATACGGCCTGATATTCTTTAATAACCATGTTGGCGGTCCAGCCCTTGGATGTACAATAGTCTTTTGACGTATCGAATGAAGGCGCATCCATGCGGGATGAAGCAATGCCAATGCCCCCGCGTTTGCTGGATCTGGTTATTTTGTCATACGTGGCAAGTGCCGGATTATTGGAATAGGCCGTAATTTCGTCAGTGGGGTCGTACAATTTGAGCCCTTCCACGGTCAATGTAATGTCCGGCTTTTTAATCCATTTGTCTTGATCATATTTAAGCCGCACATAAATATAAGCCGTATAGCGCAAGGGATCGTCCCATTCTGGAATAGCCGAATGCAGGGTTGAACATACGTTTTGTGTTGAAGATCCGGTAAAAATTTCATAATAAACATAATCCGAACCCCACTCAGTCCATAATTTCCCATCCAAAAACAGCTGATCCACCCCGTCTTCCTGGGCGATTCCGTTTATAGGGCCTTCGCCAATTATACCCACATAATGGAGATATTTATTATCCGCTCCGGATGTGCCCGCATAAACAACATTTATGCCCACGCGACATTTGCCGTATATAAGGGGCAGGTACCATTCCGTGGTTTTGACATTGGCCAGGATGCTCGAAGACTCGCTTTTTTCCGATTCAAGTTCTTGCTCGGCAGACGCAATAGTGGTAGTGGCCGCCACCAAAAGGGCCACCACAAACGCCGCTGAAAAAGAAAAAAATGCCATTATTTGGGGCTCCTTCCCCACCAGATGTCTTTTTCGGCGATGGCCGGTAAAAACCGGAATCCGCCAAAATTATCGGTATTGCCCAATTCCTTGCATCGCTCATAACTCTGATCACACCAATCCTGGTCACCGGAATATCCGCATTCCGTAGCCCCAAACTCCCAGGGACAGGAGCTGTCCGCTTTTCTCAGTGTTTTTTTGGACCAAAATGCCAGCTCATTGGTAAATTCCATCCATACCGCATCCTCTCTGATTTCCCAGTCCGAAATCAGGCCATAAAACAGGCTTTGTTTGGCAATAATGGAATAGGGGCCATAGGTTTGTTCGGTTTCCTTGAGCAGTTTTTGACCGTCCAGCAAACCGCCTTCCAGCAATATGCCCTGGGCGGTTTCGGATAATACAAACTCCCCTTCGGCCACGCAGATAAACGATAGGGTAAAGGGCCGGCCCATGATGTCCTCGGACAGGACCATGGCACTCATGGCCAGATCCGCGTTGTTGAATGTTGCAGACATGCTGTCCACGCCCATGGTGCCGGAAGTTTCAACTTCACCGAATGTAAAATCCCGCGAATCGTATTTATCACCTTCGCACCACAGGTCCACATCCGCATCGGTCTGACGGTAGGTACCGGACGCCAGCTCCATTTCCGTAAGAAGGAAAAACCGGAATCCTTCCTTGGCCAGTTCGATCACAATGCCGGGATCAAAAGACTTCATGCGGGTTTGAGTCCTTTCAGCTCGATGCCGTATTGAAACAGGTTTCTTAGAAACAACTCCCGGGAAAGTTCGTCATACAGAAACCGGGCCCGTATCCGAAGATAGCCGGTAAAATCACAGGTGATGATAGAACCGGAGGCCGGGGCGCTAACAAAATCCACGCGGTCACTGTTGCTTTCCCCGCCGCCGGTCAAAATACTGTAATCCGCCGGTGTGGACTGCTCCACACCATCCACGTAAATGGTTTGACTGGACGTGCTGCGACCCGGGATATCGAAAATATCCGTTGTGCCGTCGCCGGTACCGCAATAGAGCGTATCGTGATTGAAGGCCACCTCCGCCAGCAGGGCCAGGTCGTAAATGTAAAACGCCTCATATGCCCCTTTTCGGGCCATGTAAAATTCCCAGAGGGTTTTACAGCCGGTCGCGGACAGGGCCTTGTATTGGACCGTCACGTCATAAACGGCAAAAAGGGCTTTTCCCCGGCGCTGTTCCTTGCCCGTACCCGCCGTGGAAATCAGTGTGCGCCATTTGGGCGTTACGATCAGCGGATAAATGGGTTTTGGGTCTTCGGGAAAGGTGGCCATTTATGACACCATTCGTTTGAGTAAGTGCCGTGCCGGCGGATTCTTTTTCAATGCCCGATTGGTAGCACCCAGAACAACCTGGGCGTTTCGATACATCACATCTTTGAAGCTGGCCGCGTCCATGGCGTAAATGGAAACGTTATAGGTATGCCCATTGCCGCCGGTGCCATTGCCGCCGGTGCTTTTAACTCCCAGATCTCCGGATCTCGTCCGGCTCAATGGCAAAACCCCTTCGGGACCGGCCTCGCCCATAAGTCCCATGCCGTTGGCCATGGGAAAAATTGTGGGCCTGCTAATGACCGTTCCCCGCGCAAAAGGCTTCACAACGCCCCCATGTTCGAATCCAAATGATCTTGCAATCGAACCGAATGCCGTTGATATAAAACCGCCGCCGGATCCGGAGCCGGTGCCGAAAAGAAAATCCTTGGTCGCCTGGCCGAGAACGTCCGACGTGGCCCGGCGGATGCTGTCCAGAATGGCGTCCGCATAATCGCCCAGGTCATGAAATTCACGCTTCATTACGTCAAAATAAAAATCCGAAAAGTTTTGTTCCATGGCCTCGGCCGTGCGCTGGGACAAGTTTTCCAGCACGTTGTATCCGTCTTGAAAGGCCTTGACCGAATCGCCCACGCCTCTGCGGAGCTGCTGGGCCATGATTTCCCCGGTGCCGCCGGATGTGACCATGGCCTTTTGAAATTCTTCCTGGGCCGCTTTGACTTCTTTCATGAGATCCGAATGCTCGGCCATTTCACGATTGATCAGATCGAAATTAAAGCCGGGGGTGACAACCTCCGTGGCGCTTGGTGTGGGCGAAGGGGTCGGTTTTAGTGTCTGAGAAGGCTTATAAATTTCATAGCCTTTGGTACCGGGACCAATTGTACCAAAATACGTGCCGGGTGTCTTGGGTATGGGAAATCTTTTCTCCTTTAGAGCTCCCGTATGCCAGTCACGTTTGCCGGTGATAACATCCATAATATTATTAACTGCAGTTTCCCATTCGCTCCAATTTGCAATTGCGCTCCCGATATCTGAGTTAAATTGTTTGAGGCCTTCATTAATTAAATAGATACCGCTTGCAACTTTCGCGGGTCCCCAGCTTCCAAACATCACACGGCCGGCAATCCCATAGCCCGCTGCGCCGATAACCTCATCAGGAAAGCTGTCATAAAAATTTTTAATCGATATTAGAGAATCCTTTGTTTTTTGAACGTATCCAGCGATATCGGTTTTCACCAGGTTTTGATTAGCTTTCCACCAGTCCGTTGTATATTGAGCAATTTTGGCAATATCCGGAGCCAGGCCCGCGGCCGCGCTCGTAAATTGGACTTTTAAGACGCGGGTGAGTTTTTCCAGCTCGTCGTTGGCGCGCTCGCTTTCCCGGATGAGTTTTTCGTCCATGACGATGCCCAGATCCCGGGCTTCCTGCCGCATCCTGACCAGGCCGGCGGCGCCGTCCTTAACAATGTTAGACAGCACCAGGCCGGATCTGGAAAACGCGGCCGCGGCCAGGGCTGCCCGATCCGTTTGACTGGCGGTTCGTCCCATTCGGTCCATGACCAGATCCAGGGCTTCTTCCGTTGACCTGGATGTTTGGATGTCCTTTAAGAGCTGCTCGTCGAATTTTTTTAAGAATGTGACCAGGGCGCCGGTTTCGTTCCTGGCCTCGCCCACGCGTTTGGAAAACGCCTTGAAGGAATTGTCCATCAATTCGGTGCTGACCCCGGCCAGGCGGGCCGCGTGCCGGTATTCCTGGAGCGCATCCGTGGAAATGCCGATCACGTCCGCGGCCTTGCCGACAGCATCGGCGCTTTCCAAAGACTTCTTGATGAATACGCCCATGCCCGTGGCGCCGGCAATCCCGACCATGGCCCCGCGCATGGAAAAGATATTCTTGGTAAACGACTTGACGCGGCTTGTGGCGGAAAGGAACGCGCTCTTTGTCACATCCCGGGCTGCCAGTATGATTTGCAGTTTATGATCGTCCATATTTTATATTCTTTGGCCTTTCATTTTCAGCCGGTAATTGCGCTGAATATTTCGCCAGGCCCGATGTCTTTCCGCCTGCCAGAACGGGTCCAGGATGGGCCGAGGCGGCGTCGTGAGTATTTTGGTGGACTTTTCCAAAAACATATAGGGGCGTGCCGTGGCCTTTTTTGACATGAGCGCGCCCAGACGCGCAAAAGACTTCCTGCGTTTTTCCGTTAATGGTTGTGTGAAGCCTTCCTGCTGGAGTTTTGCGATCCGCTTCCATGACTTGGAGGTTCGCGGTCCCACCCATCCGATCCGCATATCAAACGGACGGTAATCTTTTACGAAATATCGGACCGCAATGGCCAGCCGCCGCAGGGGCTTGTTCGGAGCCAGGCGCTTGCCCTTACCGGCCCATCGCCGGGCCAAAAATGTCAAGGGATCGAATTTTTGCCCGCCCGGATCCCCGTCCCGGATCTGCTTTTTTAAAAGGCGCATCAGCCGGAAACCTTCCACCTTGACCGCCACGTTCAGCGCCTTTTCCTGGCGAATGTTTTCAGTCTTTAAAGTGCGCTCAAGCCGCGTGAATCCTTTGGTGACAACCTTTAACATTTTTTATTCGCCTTCGGTTTTATACTGCTTGTCCAGGGCTTTGGCTTCCAGGGTCTTGATTTTTCGCCACATGCATTGGCTCAAATCAATATCCAGTTCCCGGGCCCATATCCGGACCTCGCCGTAATCCAGACCGATGATGCCCATGCCGCCGGCCCGCCATTGTGTATTGGTTTCCTCCCATAGTTCAAAGGCCTCCACATTTTCCGGCATCAGGTCCGGCATGTTTTGAGGCCCATAAGCGCAAGATTCGCACGGCAGCTTTTTACCTGTCGCTGCCTTTGATTTCCGGCATTGTTTGCAATATTCTATTCGGTTTCCGTCTGAGATCCAGTCCCAGACGTCGACGAGTTTTTTTCCTCATCCCTTGCCCCGTATGTTTCTTTGCAGATGGCGGAAAATACCTGCGTGGATTTATTGTGCTCCTGATCTTCCAGTTTGGCAAAGGCCTCGGGATCCTGCACGCACATTTCCAGAACCTTTTCCACGCCCTCGTCCACCTTGGCCGGATCGTCCAGGGGCGGAGAATAAAAACTCAGATAAAATCCGAATGGTTTGAGATCCTTGACTTCCCGGCGGGTCAGGCCCCGGATTTTTACGCCATGAATTGTTCTGCTCATATAAAATCTCCGATTTTAGGTAATCAAATCATAACTGGCCACGTTGTTGGTCACCCGGGGGACGATATTGCTCGCCTCGGATCCATCGTCGTAATATCCCACGAAATCCAGTGACACGATCAGCCCCTGCGGGCCCTCGATGGGTACGCCGTTGACCGAATACAAGAGTTCCTGGATCTCCAGCTCAAAAATGGAGTTGGCGGATTCGGTGATTGTGATTTTTAAGGATGTTTCGGTGTCACCCGTGGCCTTGTCCAGCAGGGTGTCATCTTCAAACAATACTTTAAGATTGCCCGTGACCGTAACAAATCCTTCGGGGATATCCCCGCGGATCCCGGACCCGCCGATCACGAATTGATCCGGATCCAGCCCGAAATCGATATTGATGGACAGCTCCGTTGCATTGCCCAGGGAGCCGCCGCCCTCTAATATGGCCGCGGAAAAATTATTCACCCGGTCCAGGGAAACGGTGTCCGGATCCGCGTCAAAGGCCGATGTTTCGTGACTCATCTGTGCGCCAATGACATTGAGATTGGCCACCAGCTCGCCATCCCCGCCGAATGTTGCCTCGAAGCTGGCAATCTTGCATCCCACAAATCGCTGATAAACATTGCTGGCCAGGTCTTCAAATGCCTGCTCGATGGAAATGCTGGGCATGGACGATCCCACCTTGAATTCGTGAGTGTAGGGGTCCTCTCCGGAACTGGACGGATCCCCGAACATGGCGACCAGCCAGTAAATCATGGCATCCGAATCCAAAGGCACCACGATGGGCCCGTTCACATCCTGGTTGCCGGCGAACGGCTGAACCGTATTGCGGGACCCGGTAATAGTGGCCGGAGAGTTGCGGGCCTTGGATCCCACCAGGCCGCACGTATTAAATGGCAATACAAATCCGGCCGTGGCCACGGTGCCGAACGCGCTATTTTCAAACCCGATCATCAGGGTTGCGTTTACGCCGCGTTGTTGTGTCATTTTAAAAACCTCCGTTTTTCAGGTTTCAGGTTTCAGTTTTCTACAATAATGGGTCCGATCCGATGGTTACGGATTCCCAAACGTCCACGATCATGCCGCACATGATAAACGGAAAAGATTCGATCATTTCATAATCCACGCTGACCAGGGACAGAGTCGCATTGCCGATATCCACGCCGGCTATGCATGTTTCCACCAGCTTGCGAAAACTCTCGATATTCTGGACCCCGGTGTATTCGATCAGATTGCTGATTCCCGGATGGGTCCGGCTGGTGTCGTCATGGATGCAGCAGACCACCTCGATCTCATGATGCTTTTCCCGCTGGTGCTGGCCTATTTGCTTTCTTTCCGGATATATGGCCACATACGGGCAGTCATCCTTATTGGGCGGCTTGCGCGTGTCCATCCCCACATATACCTTATGGTCAGCGGTATAATTGGCCTGGGTCCAGGCTTTGATGGTGGAAGACTGGGCCACGGCCTCGGAAAAATCGTTTAAAAGCGTGTTGATATTCATTGTCTCACCATACGGGCCGCTCATCCCGGATCAGGTTCAGCTCCCACACGTTGCCGTCGCCCTTGATCGTGACCTCGTTTGAAGGGTCCCGGAATACCCGCCAGGAAGTGGACCCGATCACCACGGTGTCCCGGTAGGCCGGATCTTCCACGTCCGATTGCTTGATCACGATCCGGGCGGTGCGGGCGCTTTCTCCCAGGTTGCCCGCACCGTAATCCACGATGGCCGGGATGTCGGATCCGTTATAGGTGATCGTTTCCACACCGACCATGTCCGTTGAAAAAATAATATCCAGATCGGTGACAGCCTGCTCTTTGGGTGTTTTTAGCGTCATTAAAATTTTCTAAATAACAGCTCTTTTTTTTCTCGATGGCCTTTAACCATCTTTAAAAGATCGCCCTTGTTTTTTCCGGACACGCTTTTTATGCCGGGAATTGTTTTTGCCTCGGCCCGAAGTTCGGCCGCGGACATTTCTTCCGGAGTTTTCACCGGCTCCGGTTCATGCTCCGGATTCATGTCCGGCATTTCCGCTTTTTTCAGGGCCAGTATCAGATCATACCGGCCCTGGTTCCGGAAGGTTCGATGGCGCCGCCCGTCCAGTTCCCGCACATCTTCCAGCTTGGCCTCGATAAATGGCTTGAATCCGCGGGCCGTTAAAACAGACATGGCCTGTTTTTCTTCCTGGGTAAAAATCAATTCCAGATCTATCATATGAATTTCCTTTCGGGCCTCGGTTTAGGTGGTGATATTGTCCATTAGATAAATGCAGGCGGCCGCGATATTGCTCTTGACCGCGTTGCTGGTATCGAAGGACTGCATCAGGGCCTCGTCCGTGTTGTGGCGCACCCGGAAAATATCGGATCGGGTCTGATCCTCCCGATATTGTTCAACGATAGGATTCTGCGGACTATCCTCAGTCCAGAGAAAAGTCCTTCCGATGCCCGGCTGTGTTAAGTCCGGCCCGGAGCTTATCTTGACCAGCGCCGCATACTCATTGCTCCACAGATCTGCCACGACCGTATCCACACCCTCTCCGGAAGAATCGTACACCGCACCGCCGATCAGAACCCGCGGCAAGTTGAATACCGCCGCGAGCTGCTGTGAAGTCATGCGATTGATATCAATTCCCGGAAACGTATATTTGATACGGTCCACGATCTGGTCGCAATTTTTCAGGTTCAAAAATGTGGAATATGCGATGATCAAGGCGTCCGGCAGCATGCCGCATGCGGATCGAAACGAAATGATCCCGTCGTTTACGTCATCAACGGGCACGGCGCTGGAGGCGTCATCCCATTCCTCGGCAATGGTGTGGGCCGTAAATGTGGAGTCATCGAAGGTTTTGTCTGCAATTCGTTTTTCCTGGGCCCGCATAATATGGTTCATGCCCCGCTGGGTGGCCACAAAATCGGCCATGCCCGGTGCTTCCTGGTCGAATAGTGCCCTTTCGGTATCATCCACGGGCTCTTCCCAGCCCTGCTCGGATGTTCCGAACTTGCCCCGCTCATAGTTCCAGTCTCCCCGGTTGTAATTTCCGCGGGGTGCCCGTGCCGTGTCCGGTATCTTCAACAGGGCCTCTTTGGGGATCACCGGGTATGAAGCCGCCTGTTTGGAGGTTTTAAAAATCGGCATAACCTCCAGGCCGATAAAGGGCATGGTCACGCCCTCGACATATTCCATCACCTGTACGCCCAGGTCCGGGCGATATATGGTGGAATCGGTTTTTGCTCTCATGGTTATTTCTCCTTTTATTTCAAGGGTTCATATGAACCGTTTTAAGATGTCAGGCATTTTCTCGTATATTCCAACCATACGCCCAGCACGATTACGTCATCAGTGCCCAGGGTTCCGTCCTTGGGCTGCAGGGTCAGATTAAGAACACATGGCGCCCCTTCCACGTTAGCCGCGGCCAGGGTCAACGTCACTTCCTGCACGGTCTTGGTTGTTGCGTCTCCGGTCATGGCCGATGAATCCCCGCCGAAATCCGCATCCGCATCGTAAGCCGCGCCAACATCGTTATTGAATGCCTCAATGGTAAATTTCACCGCATCTCCCACGGTTGCGCCGATCTTTGCGGCCGCTATATGCACAATCACGTCCGCGGACGCATCCAAATCCGGCGGTATGGGTACGGATGCGGCAATGGGGTCCGGGTTGGCGTGATTGTTCCAGCGAATGCCGAAGCCCTCGTCACCGGCGCTCCATCCGGGCGTGGTGGAATCCCCGTCTGCAAAATCGGCCAGGGCCGTGCCGTCCTGCTCGGTCCAGGCGCCCATGGGCAAATTCAAAAACGCCTGGGCGGAAAGCAGGTGCTGATAGATTTCCTGCAGGGCCGCTTCCACCGTGCTCTGGGAGGTAAACCCGCCCGAGTCGGCAATAGAAACCGTAGCCGCAGTCGTAGATTTAACATTCCATACCGCTACCCGGATATGCTTGCCGTCCGCGCCCACTTCAATGGAAATGCCCTGGGCGGTTCCGCTGGACGCATCCGACACCTTGCCGTCGGCCGCGCCGTATAATACGGTTCCGCGTGCAATGGCCGAATCCACGATGCATTCAATCTCAAATATGCCGGGAGCGTTATTCATTTTCACGGCCACCATGTCGCCGTCCGCCACCTGGTATTCGGTGACCCCGATAAAATCTTCGCCGGCGTCCGCATACACGACCTCGGGCGGATCATTGGTAGTGCCGGTTTCGATCTTTACTCTGCGTTTGGCCTCCAGGGCCTCGCCGGCTTTAAATGTTGCTATTCCGTTATTCCATGACATAATATTGTCCTCCGTTTTTTTGTTCGCCACCAAGACATCAAGATACGAAGAAATTTTAATTTAAAAAAAACTTTGGTGTCTTTGTGCCTTTGTGGGCATTTTAATTCACGCTATCCAAATATGCCTGGTGGGCGGCCGGATCTTTTTTTATTACCGCCTGCATGGCAACCGTCTTTGAACATTTATGCAAGGCCACATGTTCTTCCACCTGGGTCATAAAGTCCTTGCCCGTGCCGGTCGATGCCTTACCCTGGCCCACGTCCTCGGCCCCGGCGTTGTGGATGGCCTCAAGCATCTCTTCTTGTTTGTCCGTGGAGGCCTGTTCGGGCTGGGTTTTCCGGATGGCCGCGAATTGTTCCTCGGTCACCCCGGTTTCCACAACAGCCTTGAATGCCTCGCCCGCCTGTACTCCGAACTGGATCACCGCCAGTCCCAGAATGCGTTTTTTTTCCTCGGTTTTTGCCTCTTGTTTTGCCGCGTCCTGATTTTCTTTGGACGCCTTTTCGTGGCCGGCGGTTTCGCCTTCCTTGAATCCCCGTTCATATCCGGTTGCATCGCCTTCCTTTATGAGCGCCTTTGTAATATCAGGATAATCTTTTTTAAAATCTTCCAGTTTCATGTTTGATCCTCCGATTTAAAATTGATAATTTAGTTTTTGCTGCCTTTTCTTCCTGCATCACCGGCAGGATTTTATTGATGATCCGGTCCCGGGTGGAAACACCGTCCACCAGGCCGGCGTCAATGCCTTGTTTTCCGATAAATATTTTGCCGTCCGCCATATCTTCCAGGACCGTGTTAGAAGATACGCCCCGGTGTTTTGCAATTTCGTCCACAAAAACCGTATATAGATAATCCACCATGTCCTGGAGATTTTGACGGCCTTCTTTTGACAGGGGTTTGTATTGCGAAGTGATGCGTTTATATTTTCCCGCGTAAACCTCCGTGGTTTTGATACCCAGTTTTTTTTCGTACTGTGAATAATCCACGTGCGTGGCCACCACGCCGATGGACCCGGTCATGACCGTGCCGCCAGAGATATATATCCGGTCCGCGGCCGATCCCACCCAATAGGCGGCGGATGCCATCATGCCGTCCGCATAGGCCACGATGGGTTTTTGGTTTCTGCCCTCAAATACCCGGTCCCCTAATTCCTGGACGCCGTCGATCACCCCGCCCGGGGAGTCGATGTCCAGCAAAATGCCGGACACGTCCGGATCGCCTAAAGCCTGGTCCAATGCCTTGGTGACCAGCTCCGTGGACACGCCGCCGGATATGCGGGTGAACAGGTTCATGCGCTTGGCCATGACGCCATGCATGGGAATCACCGCCACCCGGTTTTCTATGGCGTAGGGTTTGGGCGGCGGATTTTTTTCGGTTTTGCCGATCTTGGCCTCTATGCCCGCGATATCGATCTTCTCTCCCCTCAGATGCGTGGAATAAATCTCCTGGATCTCGTAGAGTTTTTCCGGCACGATGGCCCATGGGCTGGTGAGTATGTCGATGATCTTCATTTATTCTTCCCTTGATTCCAACATTTTTTGTTCTTCCATTTTATCCACAACGGCCTGGGCGGTTGCTTCTTTATCCGCTTTCTTGGGATCCGGTTCCGGCAAAAGCCCTTTTGATTTTAAATCTTCTTCTTCTTCCTCGATCTGGTCCATGGTAGCCCGGTAATCCCCGCCCCGCTCGGTGATGGCCTGGGCCCGGGTCATGATCCGGCCATCGATGGCTTTGAGATCCGCGGTCACGGCCTTGACCGGCTCGATGTCGCCCTTGGGGGATCCGCGCCAGTCGCACCGGCAAAGCTGGTACATGTTTTCATAAAATGCAATGTCTTTGGGCAGATGGCCGCGCAAATACGCTTCTTCCTGGAGCATGATGTTGACGGGCTGGCAAAACCCCTGGCCCATACGGGTCCTGTGCATCATGAACACCCGCCAGGCATCGAGCATGGCGGACCGGAATCCCGCGAAATTCACGCCTTCCACGTCCTTGAACAACACGGGGTAGGGGATGTTCAGGCTCAAAGAAATGGCCTTTTTAATGACCTTGGTAAAGGGCTCAAACGTAGTTCCCGGCCGCTGGGCGGATATGGGGTGAGGCTTTTCTCCGGTCCGGCCGTAAAAGATGGCGCCGGGGATAAGCTCCTGGTACCGGGTGTCTTCTTGTTCGTTGTCCGGGTTAGTCCGGGTTTCCGTGCGTGAGGCCAGCCAGGCCGCCATGTCCGTGGGGTCTCCGGCGCCGGTTTCCACAAACAGGGAAAATGCCGCGGTCACGATGTTGGACACCAGCTCCGCGTCCAGAAAATCGTTTAGATCCCGCAAATACTTCATGGCCGGCGCGAAAAACGGCATGCCGCGCACCTGCTCGGGGTCCTGGCATATATATCCGTGCAGGACTTTCCATCGATGTCCGGCACGCGGGGCGATCCGTAAAAAGTTTTTAGATATGTCGGGCAGGGCAGAATCCAGAATGCCGGATCCGGATTTTTTGATCCAATAAGCCAAAGGCGCACCGAATTTGCCGATCTCAACACCGTCGATAATGTTCGGATCGTTGATTTTATCCACCGGGGTTTTAAGCCGCATGGGATTGATCACCCGGCAGGCCAGGGAATAGGGCCTCACCGGATCCTTGATCATATGCAGCAATACCAGGTATTCTCCGAACTGCATGAGGTTTCGCATGACCAGGTATTGAATACCGCCGAAAGTCATGCGCGCGCCCGCATCCGCCCAGGGAAACCAGTTTTGATAAACCACGCTCTGTTTTTTCTGCAGCTCCCGGACCGCCTGCTTATCCATGTCCAGCACGTCCGGATCCAGGGCCGGGTGGGGTACCAGGCCGGATCCCATGACCGTGGCCGCGAAGGTGTCCACGATTCCCGAGGCGTGCGGGTCGTTATTGGTCAGATCCACGGATCGCTCCACGATCTGTTCGCGCTGCAAGGCGGCGGCCTGGCGGCCGGCCAGCCGTCTGGGGATCCAGTTTTTCATACTCCCGGTGCGTTTGGCCGCGTCCCGTTTATAGGTGTATGCGCTGGAGGGTCGGAGGGGCTTGTCGTCCGGACCGTACAAAAGCGGCCGCCCCAGGGATGCCGCGATCGCATTCACGGCCGTGGAAAACAGGTGGGTTTTGTGGGTATGGGTGGCGGCCTGCATTATTCCCGCCTCATGGTGCCGATGTTCACGGCCGGGCCGCCCGTGCCCTGTTCGATGCGTAATCGTGCCAGCAGTTTTTCCTCCCGGGCCTCAAGCGCCGCAAGCTGGGCACGGACCACGGTGCCGCCCTGCTGAGTCAAGGATTGACTGGTCATAACCTCAGAAATTGCGGCCTGGACTTCTTCCAATTGCTCCAAAGTGGTTTTTATTGCCATAAAAAAACCCCTATGCATAGTGGTTGCTTGTTCGACAACGACTATATCATGGGGTTTTTAAAAAAACGCTTATCCGAGCTTATTGTATGCTAAAAAGATGTAAATGTACCCTAAAAAGATATTGACAACATTTTTTAGAGATCATTTTCCTTGATATATTTGGGTGTGTTTTTCAGATATTTGTTTCGCTGAAACTGCATCCAGTTCCACAGGTCAATATTGAGTGCCCGCCAGGTACGCTCTCCATTGCGTTTCCATGCGGGCAAACCTTCAAATTCGATCAAATTGGCGATCTGACGGGGGTCTTCCTTCACATAATTGCAAATTTCCTTCGAACCTTTCAGACATTCAATCTTTGTGGGGATATTTTTCATTTATTTTTAGGCATTTTTCCATAGGTTCTCGTTTTTAATTTTCGCGCCATTTCATTAGCAAGAAATCCAATTGGAATCTTTACTCTGCTACAATGGTTATAAACCATTTCAAACATATCAACATATTCGTTTAGGCCAGCCTGCTTTTTAATAAGATGTGAATAAGATGTTATTTTTTTCTTAAATCTAACAGAATCAAACTCATCAACTCTGGCAATTTTTGAAACCCCTTTTACAAATCCTGTAATTGTTGCAAAATTAATTCCGCATTTTTTACAATGCAAAATTATATCTGCCACCAAATTAGCATGTTCTGGACAACCGAGCTCATAAACTCCATCTTTAAAATCTTCTAAATAGTTCCCAGAACCGGCACCTTCTCCCGCAAGCATTGAAATACATGCATGTAAGCCTATTCCGGTTCTTTCTCGATATTCTTTTACAACTATATATGGATGGCGTCCATCATTTATATAAGAAACCAGCCAGTCTTCATTATCCCAAACATCAAAAGAGCCCTCCAACAAAGAAAGCGGGACATCCTGTTCTTCAACTTCATACCAAAAAGGAATATTGAGTTTTCGTGCCATTTCAAAACGATTATGCCCACTTTTTATAACCAAATTTCCATTCCTATTTCTAATTGCCATTATTGGCTTGGATTTAAGAAATCCGAATTTTCTCATTGATTTTTCTAATTTTTGCGATTGTTTTTTTTGTGTTTTTGTTTTCTTTGCGATACATCGATTTATAGAGTTAAATTGAAATAAATTATAATTTGATGTTTTTCTAGCCATATCAAACTCCTTTTTTTAATCGATTTTCAATATAGTCTTTGACGCTTATTAATACTTTTTCTCTTTCAGGATCTTTGGTCTCAATAGATTCAAGGTCTTGAATAGCCATACGGGCATACATTTCTGCTTTAGAAAAATTTCTAACGTATGATTGTGTGGAATGGGCATTTTTCGCAATTTTTTTCTGTAGCGATGTGGGCTTTTCTTTTGGAGGCCTCCCGGCGCCTTCACGTTTGCCGCCATGAGTTTTGGGTTTTTCAAGTTTTTTCAAGTTTTCAGAAGTATGTGTTTTTTCTTTTTCTTTTTCTTTAATATCAACCAATTGCTGCTCGCTTTGTTTTTGTGCCCCACTATGGGGCATTTCTTTTAAACCTCTACTAATTTTATGCTCTACCGCTTTGGGCGTTTCGTCCGAATCTTCCGAGATAATTCTTGCCGATTCTCTAACGCTTTTCGATGTTCCTTTTTCGACCATTTCAAGATGTTGTTTCGCATAAGTAATGGTGCAACTCCCGGCGGCTTTTTCGGCTGACTCGACCACTTTTGCAAAATCGTTAGGATCGGCGCAATCGATTACTATTTTTGCCATATCAACATTCTCCATTCGATATTCATCTGTCTCTAAGCCACCCCGGCCGCTCATAATTTCTCAACCCCCCCCGATCCCCGCCGGATATCCCCCGGCTCCGCACCGTGCGCTTTTGCTGTGCTCCGGCATCCGATCTATGGCCTTTGTCGCTCTTGGGCCAGAACATTATGCCCAGAATGTCATGGGCGCACAGGCATAGCACCGCGCAGTCCCATAAATGGTTGTCCTTTCCGGACGGGCATTCCCATACGCCTTTTTCATTGATGAATTCCGAGGTCATGTGCCGGGCGTAGGCTTCGGAAAATTCCGCGTTTTCGTGCCAGGCCCCGGGGTCGGCCGGGGATATTTCCAGCAGGCCGGATAACTCATCCTTGTAATAATTTGTGTTTACGTTCACGCCCTTGAGCCCGCCCGGGATGGGCTTTTTTTTGCCCGGAAAATACTGGAGGTTGGTCCATGTGTTGGCCTGGGCCATCTTCTGCCGGCCGAATGTGGGGTACACCCGGTTCCGATGCTGGAGGCAGAATTTATACACTTCGGACGTTCGGTGACCCAGGGCGTCCTGAAGAATCATCGAGATAATATATTCGTTTCCGTCCTCATCCAGGTAACGGTCCTTAAATAAAACCTGCTCCAGGGCGCCCCAGGTAGTCACATATCCCTCACGCAAACCCCAGGACTCCTTGATCAGCTCAGAACCGCCATACCCGAACGCCCGGATCCGGTACCAGAACCCGTAATCCTGGGTGTCCACGCCGGCGACCACTCCGGCCACCATGCCCCGGCCCGGCACCCGGCCCCGTGGCCGGTCGTCGCACAGGGCCAGAATAGCGTCTTCTTTGCGCTCAACAATATACGTGACCCAGGGCACGGCCCGGTGGCCGTTCATGAAATCCTTGAGCTTGGTTTTATCATTCTGCCCTTTCAAAAACGCGGTTGCCGGCTCGGACAGGCTCACAAAATAGCTCAGCCACGACGGCAGGTGAAACCCGATCTTGAGCGGCCGGTATTGCTCCAAATATTCCATAAGTTTAACACCTGACACCTGACACCTGACACCTTCGTCCGTCGTCCCTCGCCCCTCGTTACTCTCCCCTTCTGTTTCCTTGTCACTGACACCTGACGCTTGATACCTGGATCGCCACTCCCCGCCGCGCACCGCCTTATCTCTTCGGCTGTCGTCCCATTCATCCCCGCAGTGCTCGCACTC
>Ga0180433_10004069_pt1 | contig 20792 bp, 34 predicted proteins | sample SS_ome_8_FD_132980 | JGI IMG/M metagenome (GOLD analysis project Ga0180433, IMG submission 132980) | Hypersaline lake sediment archaeal communities from the Salton Sea, California, USA - SS_1_D_1 metaG | ecosystem: Environmental > Aquatic > Non-marine Saline and Alkaline > Hypersaline >... | reverse complement strand
TCTATCTCCGTAAGCACGGCTCCAGAAGTCTTCATTAAGCCATTGACGAAAATTCACTCCTGCTCCTTCGCATTCCCAATGGTGATATGGAACGAATCATAAGGCTCCCGCATTTTAGACAATCCTAGCTCTTCGCGAATATCTTCTAACCGCTTAGAGAATGCATCGAGCCACCACATAGTTCCATCGGTCTTGAGTTCGGGATCATATTCAAACGGGACAACTTCCCCTTCATATTTGCCCCAAAACTCTTTTTTCAGATCGGGGTCGATGGGCTCGATCAGTTCGGCTTCATCGCCAAGACCCTTGTATCCCCTAACGAAGGTGATGTGTGGGTCATACATTTGTGGCTGCATTCTGAGATATTTCGGGACGAGTGCCCGATAGTATCGGTACATTTCCCGCCAGTTTTTGGAATCGAGGTCCAAAACCGCGTGATTATTACCGTATCGGATTTTACCCGTACTTTGCTGCATCGCTTCGTTTAATATCCAGTGCTTAAAGTCCATCAATTTATGTAGTAGAACGGTAAATAAATGTATGGAAATGGACTTTAGGCAATTCATAGAGGCAAAGCTGGGATCATACACGTATGCTCTTCCGAGAGACAAGGAGAAGCAGTTGTACGACTTTTATATGCTTTCCGCACTCAAAGGGTCGGGCGATCCAGACATTAAGGAAGCGATACGATACACGCGTGAGAAGTTGTTGCCATCCCTTAAGGAAGAGTTATTAAAAGCAATATTTTTCGCTTTGATGTCTGAGTTCCGCCACGCGGGACATAATTACGACGAGGGCCACTGGGGCTCATGGGAAATGGACAAGATGGGTCCTCACGAAGATCTGTTCAAGAAATACCTCAAAAGATGGAGACGATATCGGAATAGGCCACAGGACATCCCTCAATCTGCATACGACATGCATAGAGAGGATCTGGCTCGGATGGCATCCTATGCGGCAGCAACCGACGTAGCCCCTCGATGGCAGATGGTGAAATTGGCCCGGTTGGTTTTCGACAAATTGCCTTGGGAGCCAGGATACGGCGGCAAGGCTTGGGCAAAGATCGCTAGTGGTTGGCTCAAACTCAACAACGCAAAAAATGACAGGGACATGCAGGTTTGGATCGATCACGCCTACGATCTCCAACACAACAGCGATACGGTTTTCAACAAACTTCGCGAATATTACAAAAATGCTGGGCACGGTTGGATACGTAGGGCATTGAATTACAAAGCGGCGATCAAGTCTCCGTGGGAAATCTTCGATAAAACATCCGAGAATATGCAAAGACTCGCCAGTTTTGCCATGAAAGGTGCATTTCCTGCCTACAGAATGAAAAGGGGTGAAGCACAGTATGCCACCAAGCAGGACTGGGAAGAATTTGGCGAACATCAGTATTATGCAGGAGGCAAAACCATCAGATTGACTCCTCAACAGGTGCGAAAAGTTCTTGATGAAATAAGACGCACTAATGCAGATCAATATGCTTTGAAGATGTACAAATATGAAGGCCTAAATCATAGCGATACAGAGGATTTGATCGCTAGCATCCTGCAAAAAAATGATATTCCTGGAGATGAGGCCTACCGGATGGGCTTTAATCGATTCGCGATGTTGCGGGATGCGGATATGGCAAATTTCATTCGAGAAAATCAACTAATGAAAAAACGCGAAGAACTAGGATTTGGTAAAAGTCCTGCACATTTAATCGTAAGCGATATTCAAAAACTAGGAGGGGTGAGTTCCTCTTATGCCCGACGAGTGTACGAGAAGGTGGCAAGAGATTTGGGGATGTTCTGATGGACTTTAGACAATTTGTAGAAGCAAGACTTGGCTCCTTTGTCTATACAGTACCGAAAGACAAAGAAGAGCAAATGTATGATTTCTACATGTTGTCTCTACTGAAAGGTAGCGGTGATCCCGATATTGCTAGTGCCGTGAACCATGCTCGCGAAGTTTTACTGCCCGCCCTGAGAAGGAATATGTTGGACGCTCTGTTTTTCGCCATTTGTGCGGAATTGCGGCACACCAAATACGAGACCCATAATCCGATTCACCACATTGGAGATGATCGTCTATACCAAATCTATAACAAGTACAGTCGTCAGTACGACAAAGAAAGAGCAACCAGAAAGAAGGCGGAAAAGCCATACGAAGGAGAAAGAACAGATTACTATCAATCGTATAAAGCGGCAAACGATACGGGAATTCCTAGACGGGACATCGTGAAAATGGCTGAGGCTGTTTACAGGGAACTCGAATGGTCATCCGAGTACGGCGGTAAGCTTTGGGGCGATATTGCTGACGGTTGGTTGAAACTCAATGATGCTCACAGTCTCCGAGATATGCAGGTTTGGATCGACCATGTTTACGATCTACAACACAACAACGATACGGTCTTCAATAAGCTGAGAAGTTACTATAAAAAAGGCTGGTCGTGGATAAAGAAGGCACTGGACCACAAAGCCAGGATTAAGTCTGGGTATGAGTTGATGGATAAAGTTTCCGGCCCCATGAAAAAATTGGCCGGATTTGCGTTGCACGCAAAATCTCGTCAAGCTGCTGGCGTGCCCGGCATTGGCTGGGGCACTTCTCTTGAGTACTTTAAGAAGCAACGGGGAAAACAAATCGAATCACTCTTCTCGCGGATAATGCACCCAAGTACAGGCAAAGTACGGATCAGGTATGACGATGGTCGCACCATAGATTACGACGGTTCCGACTTGAAGCAGTTTGTTAGAGATGTCTTCAATGGAGATTTCGAGGAGGGCTTTATTCGCTTCATGCAAAGGAATTCTGTCTTCCCTGGTGACGCAGAAGAACTTGTCGAAAAGTTGGGGATTACTGCAACGCACAAATTTAATAGTAGGACTTTTTCCGATTTAATTAGGCAAGAGATAAACAAGTTTGTAAGGGAGAATTGGGCGGAAATAAAGAGGGCAATAGACAAGTACAAAAAAGGCAACGAAACGACGTTGTTGCCTTCGGAAATAGATTCAATTCTTCTTGAGAAGTTTAAGTTAGCCCCGTATTTTCTTAAAGAGGTCAGGTCCGTAGTGATTTTGGTTTTGAATCGCCTAGAACAGGGCGGCAGGGAATGTAATCCAAAAGATACCGAGATCCATTACTCCGACAAATCGAGAAGAGGGCGAGGGCGAGGTTTTATTTCATTGTGTATTCCGACCAAGTATACGGGCTTGAAAGAGCCAATAGAAATAAGCATCACTGCGTCAAAAATGCAATCGATTCAGGATGATCTCAAATACGATCCTTTTAAGGCCAAAGAACAACTGGTGCGAACATTCCCTGATTTGGGCAGACAAGGCATTGATGCTTTGTTGAAATTCATAGGGAGAGAATGAGACAAGAAATTCAAAAACAAAGCCAAGGCCCCATCGTCTAATGGTAGGACGCTAGACTCTCATTCTGGAAATAGCGGGTTCAATTCCCCTTGGGGTCACTTTTTCACATGATCGCCCAATAGGCGATAGATGTTTTTGATAGAAACCGCCAGTCCGATCTCTCCTCGTTGAGCGATTATGATGCCCAATATCTTTTCGCCATCTTCGTCAAAGATGCCCGATCCGCTGCGACCTTTGATTGGCTTTGGCATAAAGAGAAAGGCATTGCCGTAATCTGGACCCAAGCTCCCTATAAAAGCTGTAGGCCAACGACCACCAGGGGTGCCGCAAGAGATAATTCTGCGACCGAATGTTATTTTCTCTTCCTTGGCACCCAATGACATGGCTTTTGGTATCGGGTAGTCCTTGAACAATTTCTTCTCTACGCTAATAATGGCGAGATCGTCCACTGTGCCTTTCACATATTTTTGCACAACAAGTTCTGCCTCCATTGCTGGAGAAGGTATTCCTTTGTTAAAGAAAATTACGTGAAGCCTCTTGTGTTCATCTGTGCAGTGCCCAGCGGTTAGAATGTAAATACGTTCTTTGTCTTGATAGATTAGAGTTCCTGATCCAACTCTTCTTTCAAGAACTGTCTTTTTGACAGTGGTTTTTTTACCGTCTTTGTCGATAGCTTCTTCTTCAACTTCCTTTTCAACTAGCTTGTAAATCAGGCAAGAAGCTTCCATGACTTCTCTAACGGTTGCTTGACAGATTGTGGGGACGAGAAGAAGAAGAGCAAACGCGAGTAGTTTTGTCTTCATATAGGTCCTCCGAGGGTCTATTTTATCTATAGTGATTGGATCGATTTTTAACCTTTCACTAACATAACTAGCCTGGAGGATAATAATGGGATACAATCCGCATGTTTATTGGCAATGGCGATCTAATACTTGGAAAAGAGCGAAGAGAGAAGACGAACATCGCAACACAGTTGAGTTTGTAGACAAGTTTTTATCGGAAAAAGGCACTATTTTGGATTGCGGTTCAGGAGACGGACAGATTTTTCTCCATTTGCGTGAAGAGTTTGGTGACAAACTCGACGGCAGGTATGTCATGTGCGATATTGCTGATGGAATGCGAGAAAAATGTTTCGAAAAAACTGGAATTCTTCCATCAAAATGGGACGGCAAGACGCTTCCATTCGAAGACAACGCATTTGATCTTGTGTTGTCGATTTCGGTAATGCTCCATGTTCCCCCTCAAGACATTGAAGATTTCGTTGCCGAACATGCCCGCGTATGTAGTGGACACATGTTTGTGGCGACTTGGCACGATGAAACCGACAATAAGAGAGCCGGTGGACATTGCTTCCAGCATGATTATTATTCGATTTTCGAGAAGTGTGGATTGAAAATCTGGAGCGAAAGAAAAACCATGAAGCGAGGCAAGAAATACAAGCGACGAAATTGGATACTTAGGCCCCATAGTGAAACAGACATCACGCGGCTTTCCTAAAGCTGAATTCCGGGTGCAACTCCTGGTGGGGCTGCTTTTTTACCTTTGGTATGCTAAATATTTGCATGAAACCGTTTCGCGATAGAGTACCGTCAGATATTCAGCCAATGGATATTTTTACGTTCTATTTCATAGCCTACTTGATGCAAACAAGGGGCCATGAAATAGAATTCCGCGATTTCGGCATGTTTGTGAGAGAGTTGGAGGCTATTAAGAGGAAATATCTCAATACTTTTTCCGATGTGATCGAAAACCAGCTTGTAAAATACATTAACAGGGGCAGGCACGATAAAGATTCAGAAGGAAGGCCACTCTTTGATTTGGATCGAATCGCGAGACGACCAATGGCGGATCGACTTGCAGAATTACGCAGTGCCATGAACACTACCTATCGAAGCGATATGCAACGAAGAAATGTGGTGTGGAATGCATTGGCAGAACACGTCGAAAATCTAGCAAAAGCAAAAAAGCCAGAAAGTTTGATTTACTATATTGACAGAGTGAACAATCAAGTGCATAATGTCCCTGAAACGGTTTTGTATAAAATCGAAAATGGGCATGAATTGGCGAGAGCATTCGATATAGCACATCAGGCACAAGATCCAACTGATTACATCAACGAAGTTAAGCCATCAATTGTAAATGCCGCCAAAGCCCTAAGTTCTGGACAAACTCCTTTACAAGCGTCGAGAAGAAGACTTTTCGGACGAAGAGGCAGATACGCCGATCCGTACCCTGGTCAGCAAGAAGGCATCGTAGGAGCGATGATTGGCGGCAAACTTAAATTCTTCCCTGCGGGAATTGTTCCTGTTCCTACTAGAACTATTTCAACTTAATTTCTGGGGCGTTAGCTTAAAGGACAAAGCAGGGGCCTTCTAAGCCTCGGATAGGGGTTCAATTCCTCTACGCCCTGCTCTTTGGGCCGTGAGTGTGATGGAAGCACAGTAGTTTTCTAAACTTCTAGAAGAGGTTCGATTCCTCTACGGCCTGCTTCGTTTTTAGACTTATTTGCTGAATATATGGGCCGTGAGTGTGAAAGATAAGCACGGCAGGCTTCGAACCTGCAAGAAGGGGAGCGTTACCTCTACGGCCTACTTTTTATCGGAAACTACTAAATACTTTCATGTCAATGAGCTTTTACCAGATGTACGACAGATTGCACGGCCCAGCCCGTCAGCCCTTGTCGTATGAACTTGATGATTATGTCTCTCAGATCACAAGTTCTCCGGTAAATACCGCCGCCACGGGGAATTGGGATTTAACCCCGCTGGAAGACGAGGATATGGCTCGTTATGCTCATGATGATGTCGTAGACGCCTATAAGAAGATGCACCAGGATAAAAGCCCTACCGCCCTTGGCGAGCCGCTTGATGACGAGGGGATGAAAAAGTACACTGGAATGACCACCGAATGGGTGATTACAGAAGACAAGAAGCCTTGGAGGGCGAAACGACAGGAAATCATAGATTTATGGACTAAGCTCCGCCCATATCTCCCAATCAACGCAGAGCCTATTCCAACGCATCACGAAGGCACTCGATACAGATATGATGGGCTTAGAATTACAGGCAAACCTAGTTTCATTAACGCTATACTAAGTAGATTGAAAGAATTTCTACGCTATGACAACTATCCAGGATTAAAACTGGATATTGAATACGAGCAAATTGCGAGTAAAGAACACACTCTCAAAGAAGGCCCAAGATTTGTTTGCTACATACACGTCGTTGAAGAACCAAGAAAGCCCCTGTAGTGTAGCAGCAAGCACGTCGCTCTCGTACAGCGAAGCCGTGGGTGCAATTCCCACTGGGGGCTCTTATGTCAAAACCTAAGAACAATACGCCTAGAAAGCCTGCAACGAAATTTGCACATCTTCGCAAGAAGATGGGGCGACGAGGGGGGTTAGTGAAATGGGATCACGCTAGAATGGCATTCTGGAATTACGAGTTCGACTCTCGTACCCTCCACTCTAAAAAAGGAAAAGTATGAGTTGGTTTTTATATGAAGAGGATCAAGATCTCTATGTGGGATCTCACAGTATAACGGATAAGGTCGTGACTTCTGGAGAATTTGTTTTTGGACCTTCTATTCAACTTCAAGAACTAGATCGGGCCTATCCATTTGCAAGTCAGGAAGAAGCAGAGGCCAGAAAGCAGGTTTTGGAAGAGGTTTTCGATTACCCTCTTCTTGTTGTGGAGAAGAACAATGATGAGATGCCAGCTATGTGGAGCGGAAGCATACAACTTCCATCACTTCATCCCGAAAACTCTCCACAGCAATAAGTGGTTCAAGAAACGCTATACGAAAATGGAGATGTCGAAAAGTGGCATTGACATTTGTAAGGAATGCCATAAAATGGTACACAATGTAATTCCTTCTGAAAAAGATCTAGGTAGAAATTACAATAGCGTAGAGAAACTTCGGGAACATCCGAAGATGGCTCGTTACCTTGAATGGAAGACGAGATGACAAGAGTGTTGGATTATTTGAGGTTGTGGTGGGATCGATTTAGATTAGGGCCGGTTCCGAGAAAACTGATTGACGAAAGCATACCGCACCAATCGGTAGAGAGGGTTTAACTCCCTCACGGTCCACTTGTTTTAGCAGTGTGAAAGGAACGAATAGAATGGAAAGACGCACTATCTACATCATCGGAAGTCTTAGAAACAAGAACGTAGGAATTGTTGCAAATAAACTACGGAAAATAAACAAGAATTGGGAGATTTTCGATAGCTGGAGAAGTCCCGGACCTAAAGCGGATGAATATTGGAGAGAATACGAAAAGGCGAAGGGAATCACATACAAGCAGGCCCTCAAAAGCTGGGCGGCACAGCACATTTTCGAATTCGACAAGTACCATCTCGATAGAGCGACGGATGTTGTTCTAGTTATGCCTGCTGGAAAGTCTTGTCATTTGGAATTAGGGTATGCTGTGGGCAAAGGGAAGAGGGGTTACATCCTTTTCGACAAAGAGCCTAGTCGGTGGGACATAATGGTACAATTCGCTGATGATGTGTTTTTCGATTTCGATGAGTTGGTCGAAGAATTAGAAAGTGTCCAAGCTCCGTTGCCGCTTGAGGAAGTTCCCGCACCGCCCGAGGACTATACAAGACTGCGAACAGGATAAAAATGACAAAACCCTATTCTGAACGTATTAAAATTCCTCTTGAGGGCTCTGAAACCCTGAGATTTTTCAGTAAATCTGGGACGCACGTCGCCACAGGTTACGAAAGAATTGTGATCGGCGGCAGAGGCCCTTACATTGAATTCAGAGACGATCAAATAGTGGAAGACAGTTTTTTGATCCCCGAGGATCAGAAATACCGGATCAAGGATGGCCGGGTCTATTACATCGAGGCTCGCACGAAAGACGAATCCTACGTCAAGCTCTACATCCAGAAGAAGACGGTCGCCTATGCCGATTACCGGGTCGGGATGCTGTATATTTCGCCGTTCGACCTAAAAACCAGCGAAATTGACGAATTAGTGGAGCCTTTACAGAAGCCAGGGAAGTGACTATAATCAGGCAAAAGGATTTACCAATGCCCGATGATCTCCATGCCCGTGTTCTTCTCTGCAAGATCCTCCGCAATCTCTATGGGATGCGTATCGATCCCCGAAAGCATACCTATGAGCAACTCAAGGAGCTTCAAAAGCGACGGGTAATGTCTAAGAAGTTGATCCGAGAGTGCTGCATTTACATGGATTGGCGGATCAATACCGCCGCCGAGATCGAGAAAAAATTCAAGGAAATGTGGGTGGATTGAGATGATTTCCCTCACCGAATGCAGGCACGGCGGCTTCTATCGTATTTCCGCACGCAATTTTTCCTTTGGTGTCTTCAATGAAAATACAAAAGGATTTATAGGAATTCGCGAGAAATTTGGTATTGAATATTTATTTACTGAGTACCATTGGGATACTGGCGAACCTTTTGGTACGGTTCACGTAGAAGAATTTCTTGAAATGTGTCCAATAGATGACCTGAGTGAATCCATCAAGAAATCTGACTGTTATATTGACAATCAGATTTTATTTAATTGGATTAAACAGAAAAGAAATGAATATTGGAGAGATGATGGGGTATAGGTCCGATGAAATAATGATGCATATCATCGCTACATCACATATCGAGCGTCAAATTCGTGAACAGATTGAGGAACGTGGTCCTCTCACTCCGCAATTTGATTTTAGCTGCAAGTGCGGAGCATGTCAGTTTATCTATCAGGACAGGATGTTAATGGAAGCCATCGTAAGGTCTATCTGCAAGAATCTCTACAAAGAGATGCAAGGAAATAATTAAGCTATGTTTACATGCCCGGTACATGGAGATGTTGATCTTCATTCGATTATTGAGACGGACAAGTGGGGATTCCATCACGCTTTAACCGTATGCCCAAAATGCGGCAGAGTGACATCGATGCAAACACCTATTGTATCGGATGATAAAGAAGACACAGATACAAAGGGCCGTTAGTTCAGTTGGTTAGAATGCTTGCTCGACACGCAAGAGGTTCACTGGTTCAAGTCCAGTACGGCCCACTTTTTACAAAGGAGAATCTGATGGGAATCGATTACAACGTCTACGTGGGACCATACGCATTATGTCAGAATGAGTTGGTCGATAAAGAAACCACAAGGCTAAGTTGTCCCAACAAGGATTGTTGCCGATACAACAGGAGGCCCCTGGACAAACAGAAGTTTTGTACTCAATGCGGGACGAAAATTTCTGAAATCCCAACCACTATTAAACAACTTCGCGTCAAAAGTTGGGAGATGTTTGATGATCTTCAAGAACATCTTTGGTTGCTTGGTGATGATTTCAAAGACACGCCTGAGCATTCCGAGATTTGGCGTAGTAACATGAAGGGCATAGGAAAGCGTTTCGACCCAAAATACGATGAATATGTTCGACCTCTAGGTGTTTGTGATCCCGAAATGGATGAACTTCAAGAGATCGCCGCTTTTGAAGAACAGGCCGCCGAGTCTTTGAAGCAATTACGCGAAGCCTACGGAGAGGACAACGTGAAAATCACATGGGGCATTATTGGGTGGATGTCGTGACGAAGAAACCGAAATTTAGACAATGTGCATTACGTCGTTCCATTGACGAGGGCGAAGCTAAAACTGTCAGTTGCCTTCATGGAGAGTAAAATGCTGTACATAGAAATCACGTATTCAGAAAACGATTTCGAAATTGATACGAATATCAAGGATGAACTTGTTAGTGATGTCCTTTGTGAGTATATTCACAGTATTGTTGGCGATGGACACGTTGATAATAGAGAGGCCATAGAAAGGGATGTTTACACAATCAGAATCACCCTCGATCTTACATACGATACCTTCGAGGTCACGGCGGATACTGGAAATGACGGCTTAACAACCGGCATCATCATGGATGTTATCAAACGGTTGCCACCTACTCCTTAAAATTCAAATCACACTCAGGAATCACTATTTCGCGATTGATAACGATAGATAGTTATATGAAAGGCATTTGTTCTACTTGCGTGCATGAGTCCAAATGTATGATGAAAGGTACGGAAGACCGCCCCGTGTATGATTGCGAAGAATTTGATTGCGAAGAATTTGAAAAGCCGCAATCTGAAAAGCCGCAATCTGAAAAATTGTATACGGGATGATTTTTGGCCTCGGCACAAAACTCAAATTGAAGGACTATGGCCCGAAGGGGTGAGTGCTAATTGCTATCAAAAATTAAGGCGATTAAATCCACTCTCTAAAATTCAAGTTGCATTCAGCGATGTACCTTTCTTTTTCTTTGTCTGGAAAGTCGATTTGGGGGCATACTTTATTTAGCAAACCGAGGCGGAAACTGGAGGCAATCGAGTCTTATAAGCCCGACATGCAGGGTTCGATTCCCTGGCCTCGGACTTTTCCATCTATTAGCCCTAGATACTTCCACAAGGAGGTATCCTGGGCATGGATGCCCCTTCTAACACTTGGTATTCTGGGGGAACTGTGGGAGCCACATCAGTTACAGGGAAAGGGACAGGTGATTCTGACGGGAAACAGAAGCCTGAGAACCATTGTGGCTGTGGATGTGGCTTTACAGAGGAAGAAGAAAGGACTAGAATTAAGCTGGGTTGCGTGACGAAGGTTACCGTACCCAATAAGGCTTCCTATACCGCTTCCAATGGCAAGGCCAACATCAAAGTGTGCTAATGTCTTTCGATCCCTACGATCATCCTGATAGTTATATCACCTTCTCCGTCGAGAAAGACGGAATTCTTCCTGAATCATCCTTCGATCCAACGTGTCATGCCAGGACCGCGTTATTTGGCGTAATGTACTGGTACGATTTAGAAACTCCTCAGCCCCCGCTGCCCGATTTCCCACCAGAATTGATGGGGAAGCTGACAGCATGGGATACAGGGAAAAGGCTAGTCGGTCCAGATGAAGCCGATACTTTGCTTATGCTTGCCGTCTCTGCCTGTGAAAGGAATTGGAACAAGACTCCCGAATTGGCGACGGGAGAAGATGCCGAAGAAAAAGCTCTTTCTTTATTGAAATGGATTAGAAAAAACGGCAACATCACCAAGCTCAAAATTCGAGGAGAAGAATACGAGGTCGAAACATGAATCCAGAAGACAATCCCTTGTTGAATTGTGCGTTCCCGGATCACATTTATGTAATATCCGTGTGCGGCGGTGCTTTGGGTGAGTTAATTGAAATCGCATTACCGGGGTAAAATCATGAAAATTAAATGGTGGATGCCGCCGTGTTACTGTTACACGGCGATCATGGTGATAAGTTTGATCTTGATGTCCTATGGTGTGGGTTGTACCCCCGCCGAGCCACGAAAACCGACGCCCCCGCCGCCGAGTGTTCAGGGTATTATTACAGATGTCACCGTGGTTTACCCAGATGGTTATGATGGCGTCATATTGATCGAATTCGAAGACGGCAGAATCCAAAAATTAAGACAAAGGAACTGTCAGCCGCTTTTATTCCAAAAGGGCAAATTGAACGTAATAGAATACGATTCATACGGCTCGATAAAAAGCGTGAAAATACTTGAATGATGGATGAACTTCCCCAAAAATTGAATTTAGTCAGTCATGTCCTAGACCAATCAGCGGCAAAACACAGAGATGCCGATGATGATGAAAAGGCCGAAGCCGACAAGAAGTTAGCCGATTCTTTCGGCGTAGCCGCCGAAAGAATCGGGAATATCATGCGTAGAATTGAAGAAAGAATTCAAGCAAATAGAGAAAGACAAAAAATGATTGGAGTCGATTTTTACAAGGCGTGGTGGGCCTTTCCCCAACAATGGAAAGGCAACGAATTGCCTAATTTCAACATCTATCTGTTTCAACTGCTTCTCAAAGCTGACAACCACAATTTTCGTATGATAAGCGAGAAGTATCCTCTTGAGGCCAAGATGGTCGAACTGTGGAATACCGGCAACTATCCAGAAACTATGGATGGGTTCGTACAAACAGAAAAGGACGCGAGAGCGAGCTTTGAGGAACAAACATGAAAAGAATACGCGTAAAAGAAGACAAGCCGACATTTGTAACCCGTGAGGAAACAGATGCAGAGAGACTTGTCGGGATATTTCAGAAAAAGGGATTCAGTATATCTTCACAAGAGGCAAGAATACTTTGGGAGAAATATTCCGACTCCCTTTGTGCCGGATGGCTAAAAATGGACGAAGACGACAATGTTGTTTTCGATAAGGTTCAGCCTTATTTTGAAGTCATAGATGAAGATTGATCCCGACAACATAACTGATTTCAACCTTTCCAAGAACCGGCTCGAAAAGGTTCTTTTATTTTGGGTATGTGCAGCGGGGCACGGCGGTCATCAATCCTCGCGTGCTTTAGAAAAATTCCTGTCTCTAATACGACGTTGGCTAAGAGATCGGGGTATCTTTCCCAAAAAGAGTCCATTTGCCGCGTTGCGGCAAATGGACTCCCTTCAAGAAGATCCCGAATGGATTCAAAAATTCATGGCACTTGCGGGGATCGGGTGCCACAAGAACAAGTCTCGGGCATTTCGCGAGATCGTTTACAGCGGGATAGATCTTAGGAAATGCACCGTCGAGGAACTAGAAGGTTTAAGAGGCATCGGGCCGAAGACGGCCCGATGCTTTCTAATTCACAGTCGCCCCGATCAGGAATATGCGGGGTTGGATACCCACATTCTTCATTATTTGAGGGATCAGGGATTTGACGCTCCCAAAACTACTCCTTCGGGTCGTAAATACCGCCAGCTTGAAATCGAGTTCATTCGGCTTGCGAAAGAGGCTGGGAAAACGTTAGCTGAGTTCGATTTAGCGACTTGGAAGAGGTACAGACATGCTCAAGGTGGGTAAAGGCTTGTTAGTGTTCGGCAAGATAGTTTTGGTGTCCGTGGCTATTTTGGTCTGGTTTTGGGCAATTTTTGCGGAAATGGGCATTATTTCGCCACCATAGCTCAATGGCAGAGTACGAGTTCGGTAAACTCGCGATCTGAGTTCGATTCTCAGTGGTGGCTTTACATCCCGCCGAAATAGGACTATAATCTCATTCGATACCCGATCTCAGAGGTGTATGATGAGTGGTCTGTACAACATGGTAATGGGGCGGAATCCTGCTCTAGGTCATTTGCTTGTCATGGTCGGAATCGACAGTGACGGGAAGTTCGAACGAGCGGGTCGTGTTCGGGACGGATGGATCACCGAAGACGCGAAAACGATTGGTATCTTTCACCGCAATTATGGCGAAGACGGGCAAGATGCTAATGATTTTGCCGCCAGTCTCCCTGGTTATCGCGAGCTTGCCTACGATAATTTCGACGGCACGTATGGGTGGTGGCTTTTCGACGTACCGGAAGAGCATTGCGATCTGGCCGAGCGGCTTGCAGAACTTACCGACAACACGAACTGCATGGATCGCTACAAGGCCCTCATCAAAGATCTGGAGAAGGGGGTTAAAAATGAAATGACCGATCAAGCCGTTAAGGCGGGAGAGCGGATTGCCGAAAGCCTTATGAAGAGCTTTGAAGACGGAAAAAGTAGAAGCGTCGAGAATGAAGATGGGTCTGTGGACATTCGTTGTTTTGGGAAGAAGGATAAGGAAACCTAAGAATGCTTCCCGAAGGCATCACCGTAGTGAAAGACGAAATAATCCGCCGATTCGAACGGCCATTTCGTCATGTTATTTTGGATACTGAACCTCAAGTGAGAACGATACGTTTCCTTCCCAGGCCACTTTATGAGGCGGCCAAGGGTCTTGAAAAGAGCTATCTTCTTGCTTTTCCCAAAATGCGATTTGCCTTTTGGTCAGATGCGATTGCTGTGGCTTTTGTCCAAGATGAAACTTATTTCGTGCCAATGTTGCCGAATGTCCATAACAACGGGCTTGTGTGCATGGGCCTTGATTTCAGCCAGGAGAGAACGAGAGAATTCGTATGCAAAAACGCAGAAGATGCAATTAGGCATTTGGGAATCTTTTGGGCTTCTCAATTTGACATATACCCAAGAACAACGTGGAAGGGGATAGATCACCTGGGAGTCAAATTTGCTTCTTTGTTTGGGGAAGGACGCGTTGGCATCAACTATTCTCCCGCAAGGGCCTTTCACATATGGCAAGAAGAGACTCGAAAAGATCCCGATTTCATTAACCATATAGAGTTTCTACCAGCATATAAACTAAATGAGGTTTGGTTTCATGGATGTGGAGAGAGCGATTCGGACTGCGAAGGAATGGGGACGGAGTAGCGGAAACGGCCTGTGTAAATTCGCTGAAAAACGAATGGTCGTTGATGAGATCCATCTTTTCAGACTGGTTGTGGAGATCGTTATTGAAAAGAAATGGCTCTTGGCTATGTTGGGTGATAAGGACCGCATAGACTCCGAGGGGGTAATTTACAGCAAACAGGACTTGAAGGATTTTCATAATCTGCTGGATGTCATCAGCAAGACCGACCAAGGAGTGGAACTGTAATGGGACTTGATTTTCGTATTGAAGGCGTCAAGTTGGATCGTCGCGAGAGGCCGCATTGGTCGTATTCGGGATTCGGCCTCTTCCGCGAGAAACTCGCGGAAGAGGCTGGTTTTGATCTTCGCAAAATGGAAGGATTTTGCGAATTCAATTGGTATGAAGAAATGCGGGCGGGGACATTGGAACAAGCTAAAGCCAACGAAGGTCCGAAAAGACCGTGGGGAGAGATTGATGATCCGATCAAGTCTTTGCTTAATCACAGCGATTGTGATGGGGAACTTACTCCCGAGGAATGTACTTTGGTGGCACCGCGTCTGCGAGAGTTGATTAAGGATTGGTCCTTGGACTATTCCTCTGTGGAAACACTTGCTGTGGCTTACGATAAAGATCACGGGGAACGTTTGGCCGATCTGATGGACAAGGCGGCTGAATTGAACAAGCCTTTGATTTTCACATGATTTTTCGATGTAAAATCTACGAAAACCGCCCCAAATGGTGCAAGGATTATCCTTGGAACGAGGCGAACGAAATATTCCCAGACTGTCAGTTCGTTTTTGTGCAAGACGGGACAATGTACCTGCTTCCCGAGGAGCAGGTCTTAAAACAAAGGACACCAGAGGAGATCGAAGAGTATTGTCTTCACTGCGGGAAATGCTGCATGTATTGGGAAGGCGAGAAGTGCATACATTGTTGCACCTCTTTGATTGTGGAGGAAGACATGGATCAAGTTGAACAAGAACGTCGCGAGGACCTGCTTGATGCCAAGGCGATTTATGGAGACTTGGAAGAGAAGTTTGCTCCTGGGAGCTTTGGTTGTCACGAACTTCTCGACCGGCTTTCTGTGGTTACCAGCATTTGGAACGAACGCATTATCGCCAGTCCAGCTACCATTATCGACCCTGAATTTTATAAGGAGGCTAGAGAAATAGCCAATGCGATTTCTAAGTTGTATCAAAAGGTTGGCACTAGACATCTTGACGCCAGTGGATCTGTTCGAGGGTCCGTCACCCGAGGAACCGATGGACGAGTTGCCCCAACCGATGAAACCTGACGCGAAACCTGACGCGAAACCTGACGTGAAACCTGACGTGACCAAAATGGACGAACCGATGGAAATGAAAGATTGCGAACCTGTAAGTCTGGTTCTATCTAGAACAGCGTTAAAGGACTTCAAGGTTCACTACATCGCCCAGGATAGGGACACTCATACCTTGTGCGGCAGCAAGATTTTTAGTTGTGATAGACCTCTACCACTAATTGTAAACGGTAAGGTTCGACATATTGACTGCATTTCTTGTAAAAATATCGTCAAACAGAAGAGCAAAGAAGGGCTAGTCAAGATTGCTCGTCCCAAGAAGAGGGCAGATACCAAACGAGGAAAACCGATCAAAGATAGGCCTCCTGTTGATGACGGGATCATCAGCATCAACCGCAATGTGGACATGCAACAACAGTTACCTTTCGGTGACGAGAAGCCTCTGGCGGCGGTTGCTCTTTCGGGGATGTTTTCTAAAATTCACCATGACTTTGGGCTGGTTCTTGAGGGCGATGAACCGATCTACGATTTCAAGATCGCCAATCCGTTCAACGAAGAGGTTAGGATTGCTTCGATTTCTTGTACTTCTCCATACATGGAGGTTTGGTTGTATGGTGGCGGGCAAGCTACTGGTTTTCATAACAAACATAAGATATCTTGTTCTTATCCTATTCATCCTCAATCGGAAACAAAACTTTCCGTGAAGTTAAAGTCGAGAGGATGCCAGGGAGAATATGATGCCACCATCACCGTGGAGTTTGAAAGACCGTCCAGAAGACAACAACAGTTGTTCGTCTACAGCAAAATTACGAAACGATTCGGCCTGGAAAATCCAAATTTAGCATAAGAAATCCGCGAATTGTTGAGAAAAATGAAGAACTTTTTGAGGAAACTTGGTGATGACAGATACCGAACGACTAAATTGGCTGGAAGAAAATGAAGGCCTCGCTTTGGTTTCGGACGACTTTGGTAATTGGGCCGTCGTAACCGATGGATGCCAAAACGTCCCTCTGGAACCGGGCAAACCCTCCGATATCACCACATCGTTTTGGATTGAAAAAAAACAGTGGCGACCGAGCGTGAGGGAAGCGATTGACGCGGCAATCCAGGGAGAAGATGAACAAAATGCCTAAATTCATAAAAAGCCTAGATTTCAAGGAAGGGACTCCAGGATTCAAGATTCCTTATGGTTGTGCTTTTTCTCCAATGTTGCGGTTGGCAGTTAGGACTGTGGAGGCCGACATCCAAAGGCATATAGAGGCAGTTGTTCAAGACATCGATTCAAACGAAAAAATTGCTCGATCTTTGAAGGCCCCATCGGAATTCCGCACATATCGTCAAGTGGATATCAAAAAAAGCTCCGATCCAAATTCCGATATTCTGTTGAAGTGCTTCCTTGTATGGGGCAAAGACAATGTGGGGCAAGAACTATGGATCGTTTTCGCTGAGGGGGCTCGCGAGACTTTTTGGGAAGACCAATTTGGTCCTCGCATTGGAAGCGGTTAATCCAGAAGATCTAGCCCTAAACCGAATATCTCATCATGAAACCATCGGTGACACTCTTCGTCTTGATGAAACGACTTTTCTAAAACCAATTCATCTTTATCATTTGTATCATTTATGTGACCAATCACGGCCTGTGTATAAATAGCTAGATTGTAGGCATTAAAATGCGATATTAAATTCTTGTTCCGCTTGAGATAGTCTAGGGTTCTCTGATAGCTTTTTTTTGTTTCTTCGGGAAACCCAATGATAATATTGGGAATTAGTTTGGCATCTAGGTTCTCGAAACGTTGGGTGGCTTGATCGATATCGCTTTCTTTAGATGGTTTTTTATATGCCTTTAAGATCGGATCGTTATAGGTTTCTATTCCTAGCTCTACGAACTTAACGCGGGATGCTCTCAAAAAATCATCGGAAAGTTTTTTGAATGTTCGAGGGGTTGTCTGTAGAATAACCCCTTCAAAATCTTGACTGATTTCTTCAATATATTTCAGGATATTCGGAAGCAATTGGTGATTCTTGCTTTGTCCAAAGGTTTTGTCGTTTAAGTAAACTAATTTGAACTGCAAATCTTTGAAAGATCTGATTTGCTCAACGACTTCGGATTCGGGAACTTCTTCAACAACACGATTAACACAACAGAAGCTACATTTGTTCCAGCATCCCGTGCTAAGAGTTAATCTTGGAATACATTGACATCCTTTGAAATCCGAATAGTCATACCCCCGCTTGAAGTCGCCCACAATTAAGGCTGAGAAATGTTGAAGGGTATCGAAGATGGCCACATTATCATAGCCGACAAAGTAATGCTTCAAATCAATATACCCACCTAGAGCGAATGTCGCCTTTCCTGTATATTTCTCGATGATTTCTCTTATAAGTCGCTTATTGGCCTCAAGGACACTGAAACAAACATAGTTGTACGTGCTGGAATTGAGGAAATTGACGAATTCATCGATATTTCGCACAATGGCGAAATCAGCTTCCTGGATATTGTTCCGCAGAATGGCGACCCAATTAGGAATCTCCCAGAAGTCGTCGGGTTTGACATAACCCTGGTCTTGACGTGCATCCCAAATTTTTTGATAATAATGCGTACTTGATTCGGTGCGATTACAGTTGATTATATTTGTCGAGATCTGACAAAACAAAATCATCCTTGTACCTCTCAAGTAGCTACGGTTACTAACCTGAACTTTCTAGGAAACTATGGACGACCTTAGTTTCCGACCCATTGCCAGGACGACCTGGAGGAGGTGAAATGATTTGGAGATTTTTATGTATGTCTTAACAGTGGTGTTGCCTTTTTGGGCAACTTGGAAATGCTTAGACTGGATTTTAGAAATGCTCAAAAGCCGCTGGAAAAGAGAACCAGGAAGGCCTGAAATGCGGGTAGTAGGCGAGACTATAAGCGAACATGTGCGGGGAATACTTGTCAAAGTCGAAAATGCGTAGGATGTTTCTATAATAAAGGAAACAGGAGTAATTATGGTTTGGCAAACTGACAAATACGCGACACATCAACCCCTTCTTTTTTGGGCTGTGAAAAACACAACTGGCCCTGTTTTGGAGATTGGAGTTGGGGCCTATTCTACGCCTATTTTGCATTTGGTCTGTAACGATAGGGTGCTTGTCTCTCTGGAGAGCAATCCAAGGCATATGGATGCCTATTTAAGATTACAAAACGAAAATCATCGGGTTTTATTTGTGCCGAATTGGGAGGAATGCAAACTTCTGGACATGGAGTGGGATGTGGTTTTTGTAGGCCACGCTCCTGCCGTGGTACGCAAGCCTGCCATTATGCGACTTAGGAACAAGTGCAAATATCTCATTGCTCACGATAGCGAATGTAGGCTGTATGGCTACGAAGCAGCTTTTGCCGAATTTACATATCGCATCGATTGTAAATGGCAAAATAAGTGGGCCACGATTCTCAGCATGACAGAACCTTTGGATGATATTGAAGCCCTATTGGAGTTACATGAACCGCACCAAGAAGAGGAAGATGAAGAAGAGGAAGAAGTCGAAGCAGAAGCCGTCGAAGACGAATCCGACGAATCCGACGAATCCGACGAATCCGACGACTACGAAGACGACGAATCCGACGAATCCGACGAATCCGACGAATCCGAAGACGGCGAATCCGACGAAGAACAGCCCAAGAAACGAAAATTCGGCTACTTCAATCGGAAGTAAAATTTGCATCTACAGCCCGATGAAAAATGAGGTTGGCAATGTGCCCGACTGGTGCGAATCGGTTATGCAGATTGCAGATCAAGCTATCATTTTAGATACGGGATCAACGGATGGAACGGTCGAAGCGGCCAGAGAACAGTCGGTCGATCTCTATATCTCAGAATATTTCGACAAAAACACCGAACTTGGGGAATTTAAGTTCGACGTTGCCAGGAACGAAGCACTGGATCATTCGCATTGTGATTGGAATATTGCCGTAGATGCCGACGAGAGGATTATCGTCAATGCCCTAGATATCAAGAAAAAGCTGGCCTCTGTGTCTGAGAATATCGACCTCATTCTCTGTCCCGTCAAGATGTTGGACGATGCAGGCAATGTAACAATGGACTTCTTAGGAGAACGGATTTTCAGAAATCGTGATGACATCCGGTACGCGGGCAGTATGCACAACTATGTGAATGTTGCCCAAAACAAGAGGATGACTGCGGATTGGCTTACAGTCACATCTTGCCGCAACAAGCGAACAGAGAAGGCTAGAGCCGAACGGCATCGCCAGAGATTCTTGATGGCGGAAGCCTCATTCTTACCGAAAATAAAAGAGAATTCAAAAGACACTCGTTCAATGTTTTATTTGGCCCGAACCTATCGCGAAGACGGGCAGATAGTGAAGGCTATTCCCTGGTACGAGAGATATTTGAGAACGGGTGGCTGGTCCTCCGAACGATTCCAGGCGGCATTGGAATTGGCTGGATGTTTAATGCACATCAAGGATTACGACCGAGCCCACGAAGTCCTTTCTGTAAACATAAGGCATAATTGGAGAAGGGCCGAGGGATATATGACTCTTGGTGACATCTTTTATGCAAAGGAAGATTGGGCACAAGCTGCTTGGTGGTATCAAATAGCTTGCGGATGCGAGCAACCTATGGACAACATGTTTGTCAATAAGGCGGCTTACAGTTATCAGCCTTGGGACAAGCTGGCAATGGCTTTCTACCATACAAAAGAATACGCTAAAGCCGCAACCGCAACCGAAACCGCCTTGAAGTTCGATGATGTACCCGAAGGGCAAAAGCCAAGACTAGAAAAGAATCTTTGTGTTTTTAGAGGCAATTTGCCGAAACCAAAGCCCGAAAACATCACGCAGGCACACGTTTCGCCTGCGATTGGCTTTTTCGCAACACAACTGTATAACAAATTAGGCTTAGAGCCATACACAGATCCAAACAAGCCTGCGTTATTTTATGG